>Ga0207667_10000902_pt1 | contig 37879 bp, 35 predicted proteins | sample KBSCornC52_FD_184301 | JGI IMG/M metagenome (GOLD analysis project Ga0207667, IMG submission 184301) | Corn rhizosphere microbial communities from Kellogg Biological Station, Michigan, USA - KBS Corn C5-2 (SPAdes) (version 2) | ecosystem: Host-associated > Plants > Roots > Rhizosphere > Soil ...
TTGTTCTCTGAACGGGCTTAGCTTTGTGTAAACAAATATATATACTATGAGAAAGATTATTGTAGTAACTTTTTCGACAATGGACGGCGTATTACAGGCGCCGGGTGGGCCCGATGAAGATCCCACGGGCGGCTTCAAATGGGGCGGCTGGCAGTTTGGGTATCCGGATGAGGTGACGAATAGCTGGCTCATGAAGATCTTTTCCAATCCGTTTGATCTGCTATTAGGCCGTCGTACGTATGAAATTTTTGCGGCGTACTGGCCGTATCAAAATGATCCGATCGCGGAAAAATTCAACCGTATCAACAAGTACGTTGTGGGTACAACACCGGTGGATATTTCCTGGAAGAATTCTATTTTGATCAATAAGGATGTGGTGAATGAATTGAAAAAACTGAAACAGCAGGACGGCCCTGATCTATTGGTACATGGCAGCAGCCGGCTGATACAGACATTGCTGGCAAATCACCTTATAGACGTGCTACATGTATGGACATACCCGATTACCTTGGGAAAGGGGAAAAAATTGTTTCAGGAAGGCACGGCGGCACAGGAATGGAAAATGACGGAGTCGGCGATCTCGACTACGGGAATTATTTTCGCAAGGTATGAGCCAGGTGGCGAGGTGAAGGTGGGGTCATTTGCGTCGGCTACGACCAGTGATGCGGAAATAGAAAGGAGGAAGAAATGGCTGAAGGAAGAGAAGGGAAGTGAGCGTAGTAAGAAATAGGGGTTACTTTTTGAAGATTGCCACCACGGCGATCAGTACCCACACTACATTCACCATCATAGACGGAATAGCATGGTGATACAGTGTATTGATGATAAGAAGTGAGCTTCCCGTTATATTTAAGAAATAGTACAGTAGACTGTCCGAATCCAATTTCTTATTTATATTCAATGCATAGGCCAGGATCACCAACACGGACCCCAGCCAGCCGAGTATTTCAATCACCATAAGCATAATTAAATCTGGTTCTATGCGAAAATATCTCTTAAATAAATACCCCCGAACTTTTATCGGGGGTTTATGAAACTGATTGGCAGAAAGTGTATTCAGTTACTGATGGTGATCTCTGTATTATTATCCGCCACTCCTGTATCTGTCCATAAGGTAGTGACGATACCAGCCAATTGCGGCGATATCCCCGCCAGCTGATCGATCAGCGTCTGCTGGTCCGCGGGCATATTCTCATCTCCGGCGAAATGAGCCATGATCCCATTCCTGAACAATGGAGCGGCAAAAGTGGCGAGCGAGGGCGGCGCGCCGTATAAAGTATTCAGGTATGCATAGAAATATCCATCCAGGTGCTGTGACAGGAACTGGTTCGCATAGGCGGTATAATCCTCGTCATCCGGAAAGCTCGCATCGATGGAAGTTATCCTTGCCGACCGGACATCCAGTCTGTCGTCCGTGATAGTTATCATCCTATAGGGTATCGGCGGTGTTACGAGCGACCCTGTCTCGATGTCGAAAAGTGTGTTCCCATTATAAGTATAAGAAGAGATGTCCTGTGCGTGATAATGACCGGTGAAGATCACTCTCAGTCCGGCCTGTATCAAAGTGTCCACTATCGGCCGATAGTTGTCTATGACATAGCCAGGGTCGAGCTGGGATTGGCCGGCGTAATGTTCGATCAGGTTGTGATGCATCATGGCGAAGATGCGGTTGTGTGTCTTTTTGGCATTTCCCAGTTGAGCGAGTATCCAGGCGAGTGTCGCTGGTTTTATCCTCCCTTCTGCGACGTCGCCGCTGGGGCCATAGTCCTCATACTTGCTGGCATCAATAGAGATAAGCCTAAGGCCTGGCTGTAACTGGACCACATAGCTCAGGGAGGCTGTATCCCTGGCAATAGCGGCCCGGTAACCGAAATTGGCGTAAATGCTTTCAAATTCCATCCTGGAGGTCATCGCTACGGGGTATTCATTGTTCCCCACATATCTTTTCGCCTTTGCGTTATTGATATCATGATTTCCGGGCATGACGTATACGGCTATGCCCTTGCTCCGCAACTTATTGAAAAACCCAGCCATTACCTGGTGGTCAATCTTTTCGCCATCCTTGGTGATGTCGCCCGGAACCAGCAGGATGTCGGGTTTTGCACGAGAAAGCTGATCCATCACTTTTTTGAACACGAGAGCGCTGTACTGCAAAAGCTTTGGGTCCTGGCTCAAATAGTTTTGAAACGCTGTTCCGGCAGCGCCGTTGCTGTCCAATAAGGAAGGATCCATGTAATGGATGTCAGAAACTATGGCCACTGTCAGGGGATGACCGGGCGTCAAATGCGAGGGGTAGTTGTAAAGCCCGGGGTCTTTTCTGCAGGACAAGATTAGCTGGCTTGTCAATACAGCGATGATGAGCAGTTTGATCTTGATTTCCATAAACAATGTTTTCAGCGAAACTATTCTGTCGAAGCGCGGTTTGCTAATTGATCCGGGAGGGGAGAATACGCAGGGCAGCGATAATTTGCCAAAAAAGACGGGAGGGAGGTGCGGAGCAGGCAGGAAATGCTAAATCGCGTGGTGTGGGTCGGTGGATTATTAAATTCTGAAAATAAAAATCTGTTTGTGCGGCGGAAAATGCAAAAAGTAAGGCGGGCTCATCGGATTTTGTTAATCACATGTTACGAGGCAACCAACATTCTTTTATCATCGTGACATAGAACGAAATTCGAATTATTATGAGACTATCTACCTACAAACCAGCGTTTAATCTCTTTTTAATCTTCTCTGCGCTGACATTGACAACAGATGCGCAAAATGTACAATTTGGCGTCAAAGCGGGATTGGGCTTTTCAGAGCTGATGACGAGCGGCAGTCCCAAGACCATCGTCGAAGGAAATACCCAGACCATGCGTTATTATCCTATCACCACTTTCACCGGAGGAGCGTTTGCGTCCATCCTGTTTGGAAAAAAGTGGAGCCTGCAGCCGGAGGTTGTATATTCTCTGCAAGGCGCCACAGGCAGACCCGAGCAGGATTATTATGTCACTGCCACGGAAGACTATCGCCTGAGCTATCTCAATGTTCCCGTCCTGGTGAAATATAAATTGCCGCTGGCCTTTTTTATAGAGACGGGGCCACAACTGGGTCTGCTGTTGAGCGGCAAGGTCAACGAGACATTGGTCGGATCCACGAGCACCGTAGATTATGATATAAAAAGCCAGCTTAAGTCCACAGATCTTAGCTGGGCCTTTGGATTGGGATATTGCAGTCCTTTCAACATAGGCTTTGACGTACGTTATAACCTCGGGCTGGAAAATGTCAACCGGGCTACCAGCGGAAGCAGCTCAGCACCTATTCCCGCAGGCACGTTGAAGAACAGCATGTTCCAGTTGGGGGCGTTCTATATTTTTGGAAAGAAATTATACAATCCACCGCCGCCTCCGGAATTATAATTTAGGCGGGTCGGGATGCGTGACTTTCCAATCCTTTTCGAAGAATTGGGCCCACTCCAGTATGTACTTGTAGAAGTCGTATTCAGTCTCGCAGCTCTGGATAAATTCGTATGACGGCCGGTACTGACGCATAAACGTGTCGAGCGCCGGTGGCTGGAGGCCCGTGATCCTTTTTACAATCGCCCTGGTGAAGCGGTGGTCGATATATTTATCTTTTTCTTCTTCTTCCAGCCGCTGCTGAAAGGCCAGCATCCGTCGATTCTTTTTGCCATCCAGCAGGAGGTCAAAGTCAAGGCCTACACCGAATCCGGCACCTCGCCTGTTGGACTTCATGCCTGTGAGATAGTCGGCTTCGTAGTCGAATATCTTTTTGTATTCCCTTCTGTTCTCTAAAGAGTCTTTCTGGTAATTGCTGGATTGTACAAATACAGAGGGCAATGAATCCACTGCCACTTCCAGGCTCATATCGAAAGGGAAGCCCAATGGAATATCCTTTACGGGGAATTTCGAAGTTGATCTGCCCAGATAAGAAAAATAAATGGAATCGCCGGCGGCCAGCCTGATATGATAATGACCCAGTGAATCCGTAATGGCGCCCGTGCCGGAAGCTCCCATGACGCTGACGCCCCGCATGCCATACATCATGGATTTATCATATACAGTTCCGTTGACCTGAACCTGTCCCAGTGCGGCGGTAGCGATCAGAGGCAGCGCCGCAACCAGCAGGGGTTTTTTCACTGACAGAAGTTTTTTGGCAGAAGTCCAATGCATAGCGATCTTGAAAGATAGATACGCATAAAAAATAGGGAAGTTGCCTATTTGTTATTTAATGCGCATTTAATCTGTCTTTAGCAAAGCGATGCGCCACGATCAGCTTTATATACAACCTCCTTCTACAAGGTTTTGAATATCGATGATCTCGAGCGACCGATCCGCCGGACCATTTAGAACGGCGCCATCAGGAGAATAGCGCGCTCCGTGGCAGGGGCAATCCCAGGACTTTTCCATATTGTTCCAGGTGACATGGCAGCCCATATGCGTACAGGTGGGGGCAATAGCATGCAGCTCGCCACGTTCGTCTTTATAAAGCGCCAGGGTCTCTCCTTCCAGCTTCACTACCCGGCCTTCGCCCCGGGCCATGTCTGAAAAGGAGATGAGCTTGTCCGCCGGCAGCAGCTTACCGGCCCACTTTTTAACTACGTCTGCATTTTCCCGTACAAAATTTGTAAACCCTGCTATGGGCTTTATCCTGTTGGGATTGAAGACGGGGGCTAACTTTTCGGGCTCTTTCAATAGCAGCTCTTTGAACAGCAGCGCGGAGACTCCACTGTATATCATACCATTCCCGCCAAAACCGGTGGCCACAAGGATATTGCCCGGCTGGCCCGGCAGGTGACCGATATAAGGTAGCCCATCCACGGGTTCAAAATATTGTGAGGACCATTTATTCGCGATGGTGACCACCGGGAAGTGTTCACGGATATGGGTCTCGAGCCTTTCAAAGCATGCCTGTGTGTTGTCTGCGTGACCAGTTTTATGGTCCTCGCCCCCTACGATGAGATAGGACTGATCGTCGATGGTCTGAGTCCGATAGTAATGGTATGGGTCGTACATGTCGTATATAAGGCCCTCCGGATATCTATCTTTCAATGTCACGGCCATCACATACGACCTGTAGGGCGCGCAACGGGTGTCCAGGACGTTGACGCCAGGTGGGATATGGGTGGCAAAAATGAGATAGGTACATTGTATATTGCCGCCGGATGTATGTACGGTGATGGGGTCGTTGTTTTCCACGTCCGTGACCCGGCACTGTTCGATGATACGTCCATCCATGACCTGGAAAGCCTCGGCAAGGCCATGTACGTAGCGGGTGGGATGGAATTTGGCCTGTCCTTGAATAGCAAGCGCTTTGGTCATTTTTATGTCAATGGGAATGGAGTCAGCATACCCCAGATCGATGCCCAGGTTTAAGCTGGTCTCATATATCTCTTCCAATTCCTTTGTTTGCGCATCCGTCTGTGAGAAAAGATACCCGGTCGACTTTTGAAAGCCGCAGGCAATATCATACTTCTCAATATTGGCGTGGATCAGGTCAATGGCCGCCCGGGTGGCATTCGCTACGGTCTGAGCCGCCTGCCGGTCAAAATTTTTGATCATGGTGGGATAGGGCGTGTCCAGGATGGTATTGAGGTGGGCCGTAGTGCCGCCCGTCGTTCCAAAACAGAGGGTATGCGCTTCCAGGATGGCGCATTTAAATCCTGCCTGCTGCAGGAGAATAGCTGTGCTCACTCCTGTGATGCCTCCACCTACTATTACGACATCGAAGAATTTATCTGCGGCAGCTATTCTGTTGCCGGCCAGGCTTTCTTTTGGCCTTGAAGTCGTGGCTTGCCAAAGGCTGGCGAGTGCTCCGTCCCTGCTGATCATAGCAAATCGTTTAGGGTGTGGATGCAAATATCGATCCCCGCCGTCCCCTGTTCAGCCTAAGGAAATTTTGTCTACAGTTTATCTGTCAAAGCCAAAGATGGCGGCATGATCATTCTTTTTGCCCATGATCTGGTCCCTTAACAAGACGGCGGCGATCTGACTGAATACGACGCCATTGCCGCCAAAGCCAAGCGCAAAATACAGGTTGCGCTGTCGGGGGAGGTTTCCGATGTACGGCAGCCCGTCTTTGGTCCCGGCAAACAGCCCCGCCCAGCGGAAGTCAGTTTTCCAGCGAGTGTTCGGGAACAATTGAGCAAATGACTTTTCCAGTTCCTTTACCTTTTGGGGTAAAGCGCGTTCTCTCTTATAGCTACTGGAAAATTCGTCGTCCTTGCCTCCTATCATGATCCGGTGGTCGGCGGTGGTCCTGAGATACAGATAGGGTTGGGCGGTCTCCCATATGAGCGAATTCCTGTGCCATATCGATGTTTTCTGCAAAGGCTCGCTGACAATGGCATAAGTAGTAGATAGCTTGTCTATTCTTTTTGGGAGCCAGGCGCCTGATTCGTAGCCGCAGGCAATGACAACTTTCCTGGCATGAATACGATGGCGGCCGGCGGTGATGAGCTGGAATCCCTTTTTCTGCCTTCTGATAGTGTCAATGGCAGTGTGGTCGTAGACCTTTAACCCCATTTTTTCGCACTCATGCAAGAGGGAATGCGTGAGGCCGTATGCATTGATAACGGCTCCCTGTTTGGAAAGAATACCGGCCTCCTTATCAAAACCATAGAGGTGGTTGATCTCTTTTCTGTCAAGCCAGGTCATGTCCATGCCGATGGATCTTCGGAGCGCATATTCTTTTTTCAGTGCGCGGACATCCTTTTTAAAGGAAGAATATTGAAAGCTGGGATGCCGGCTGAACCCGGCATCGCTGAATTGCCCGGATATTTCTTCCAGCTCGTCGATAGCGGCCGAACATAACAGGTAACTCTCGCAGGCATGCATGTAGCCCACTTTTTCTATCAGGGCGGCTAATGGCGTATCAATCTCGTATTGAAGTAACCCGGTAGTGGCGGCTGTGCTTCCCATTCCTACATGCCGTCTGTCCACCATAACACATTTAACTCCCGCCCGGCATAATTGCCAGGCTATAAGCGCGCCGCTGACACCGGCTCCGATGATGACAACGTCTGTGGAGATGTCCGCCTCCAATGATGGATAAGAGCCTAGTATGCCTTTTTCCAGTAACCAAAAAGGATAGTTTGTTCTCAAGTCCATTGACTGAAGATAGGCTTATTTACACATGGATAGCAGCCTGGATCTCTTCCGGCGTCCCATAACGGCCCATTAGAGTGCCTGTCGCAAGAATGTGATCTTCCATGGCTTTTTCCACTTTGCTGCGATCAGCTCCCGGCCGGAGGTCGATGCTGCTGTCCAGAGCAAGGACGTGGAAGAAGTATCGATGTATACCATTGGGAGGGCAGATGGGCAGGTAGCCCATTTTTCCTTTGCTGTTGATCCCTTTGACGCCTTCATCCGTGTTTTCTTCAATGCTATTGCCGGGCAGGATGTCATACAGTACCCAATGTGTCACGGTGCCGGATGGGGCATCGGGATCTTCCGCAATGACCACCATGCTATGGGTACCTTCCGGCACATTATCGATGACAAGGGCGGGGCTGACCCCTTCCGCCTGGCAGGTATATTTGGCCGGGATCAGGCCGTCCTCTATGAATTCGGGGCTTGATACGACGAGCGTTTGTTGTAAAGATGGCATATTTGATTTTTGAGTACAACAGAAAATCCTATGCCGTGAGGCGATGTCCAGCCCCTTCCTTAGCCGTTAAGGACGGAGGAATGGGACAGGTACCTTTGAGAAGGATAATAGATGAAGAAGCAGGACCCGCCTGTCAGCACGGGGATAAGGTCGCGGGTCAGCTCTTCCGGGATGGCGGGGCAGCCATAGCTCGTTCCCATTACGCCGTATTTTTCGAGGATACGGTCGCTGACATAGGGTGCGCCATGGATCACGATATTCCGCCGGTTCGCCAGGGTATTGAAGCCCCGATCGAAGCCGTCGAGGCGAAGGGAAAGGCCATTTTCGCCTATATAGGTGTTGCGGGTGACATAGAATCCCAGGCTGCTTTTATGAGATTCCGGTGTGTTGGAAAAGCAGCTGGCGAATTGTTTACCGGAGCGGATGCCATGCGCCACGTAGTTGCGGCTCACCAGCTTTTTCGCATAGAGGTCGATGACATACATGCGTTTTTGGCTGGAAGGCTGGCTGAAATCGCAGATGGTGAGGATGTCGGGGTTTTGGATCTCGTTTCTTTTCAACAGGCGATGGTAGCCTATCAGCGCGTATTGCAATACTTTTTCGTCCAGGCCTTCGCTGGAGAGCTGCAGGTCTTCGTACAGCAGGTGGGCTTCCATTCGTATCATCCTAAGTTTGGCCTGACGTGCGGCGGCGGCGCGCCTGGCGGCGGCAAAGCGGATGGATTTTGCCTTTAATGTGCGGGAATTGGGCTCCGAGCTAAATTTAGTCCAATTCCCGCAAACCGTCAATGTCTGTTCTTTGGACGAGCTCCTTCCAGTCGCTTCCCGGACCTTTGTATGGGTGGTCCTGGTGGTAAGGGCCGAGTTGGTATGGACGTAAGCGGAGGAAGAGGGGATGGCAAAAAGAGTGATGCAAAGTAATTTGCCCAGGCAGAGAACCGGCGTTGTCATAAATAGGGTGATTTAGCATTAACTACTATAGTAGTTCATAGCCAAAGGATTCGGGGAAATTCAGAGGATGTGCGGAAGCTGAAAATCTATCTTAGTGAAAATTGAGATCTAATGTGATGGTAATTCGAGGAGATTGGGTACGGTCGGGTGATAAGAGTGTATTGATCAAAGTCAGGGTCAAAAATAAATACCGACGGGGGTTCGTGCAAGTGTTTTGAAAATTTTTTTTGTATAGCAAAGAAGACTTAACTTTTTATAGATGATTATTAATGTTTTATGTATTGTTTATTACAGCATGTGGGTAAGGTCGCGATCTCTATAGGCGCTCATGTGACACGATCCCTGGCATGGCAGGCAGCGCTATAAAGTTTAAAATTACCTAATTTCCCGGGATGAATCCCCGCTCAGGACTGCATGAAACCTTGTTGGATACCTACCGGCTGCTGGGTCTGCGCACGGACCTGATCCAAACGGGTGGTGGATTCACCATTCATAATCTGGCGGACATTCACCACGAACTGCCTTTTACGTCCGCGGTCTACCGGACCAATTATTTTTCTTTTGTATTTGTAAAGGATGCAGAGGGAAGATATACCACCGACGAACAATCGTTTAAAACGGCGTCGGGCACTATTTATTTCACCAATCCGGGACATTATAAATCCTTTGAATGGCTGCGGATCGGCGAGGTCTGGCTGGTCACCATGAGCGAAGCATTTTTAAAAGAGAATGTCCACCATGATGTCTTTAAAGAGTTCTCTTTTCTGCTAGCGGAAACGGTGCCGCCCAAGGTATTGAAGCCGGCGGTATTTGGGGAGTTCGAGCAGCTGTACCTGCAGATAAACAAAGAATATTTCGGTGACTCCCCTTATAAATACAGGATGATCGGCAATCTCTTTGTCGTCCTGCTGCTGAAGATCAAAGAGTATTTCTGGCAGGATTATAATCCTATCTATGAGGGCAACCGCAGCAGCCAGATCGTAAAGCTTTTTAAACGTCACCTCGAAAAACATTACCGCGACCTTTTGGGCGACAAGGCAGATAAGGTATTCCGCGTCCAGGACTATGCGGAGCTGCAAAATCTGCATCCCAACTATCTCAGCAATGTCATCAAAAGCAAGACGGGGAAGGCCATCGGGACCTGGATCACAGAGAAGACCATCGCCGAAGCCAAGTCCCTTTTACAGAATTCTACCATCTCTGTCAAAGAGATAGCTTATAAGCTGGGTTTTTCGGCGTCCTCCCATTTCAGCAATTACTTTTCAAAATATGCGGAGATCTCCCCTGCCGCCTACCGCAAGCAGCACGGCGTCAGGGCGGTCCGGGGCTAGGCATGCAGACCCGCAGGAGTGAGATTTCTGTCGCGAGGCTGCGGGCCTTAGGATTTTGTAACAAATCCTGTAAACCGTGTACTTTTTCGGATCGGAGCTGTGCCATCTTTGATGTGTCAAAACGAACCACAGGTTCGTCGTCTGTAACCGAGGTACCGAAGGTTACGACCGAGGAGGAGCGAGTGCCCGGAGCTCCGACGAAGGCCTCAATCATTAGATCTTTCCGGCAAACGGGCTACATTTTCCGGGAGGGCCCGTTTGACGGACATACAAAAACACAAAACCATGAGCACCTTAAACGAAAAAGTCATTCTGATCACCGGCGCCTCCAGGGGCATCGGAGCCGCCATCGCCCGCCGCCTGGCCAAGGCAGGCGCCAAAGTCATCGTCAATTATGCCGGAAGTAAAGAGACCGCCGAAAAGCTGGTGGGAGAGATCAAGGCAGCAGGCGGCAATGCCATCGCCCTCCAGTCAGATGTAAGCCAGCCGGACCAGGTCAAAAACCTCTTTGACGCATCCATTGCCTACTATGGCAGGATCGATGTCCTCATCAACAATGCAGGGATCCTATTCAATACGTTGATCAAGGACACTACGGATGAGGACTTTTCCAGGATCTTCGACATCAATGTAAAGGGTACATTCAATACGATGCGGGAGGCCGCTACCCGTCTGTCAGACAATGGCAGCGTCATCAATTTTTCCACTTCCGTGAACCGCCTTATGCTCCCTACTTATGGACCCTATGTAGCCACCAAGGCGGCGGTAGAACAGCTATCCAGAGTATTCTCCAAAGAAGTAGGAGCGAGAGGCATCAATGTGAATATCGTGTCCCCCGGTCCAACGAATACGGAGCTGTTCACGAAGGGCAAGTCCCAGGAGGTGATCGACAGACTGGCTTCCCTGTCCGCCTTTAACAGGATTGGCGAACCGGAAGATATCGCCAGGGTCGTCGAATTCCTGGCCAGCGACGATGCCAAATGGATCTCCGCTCAAAACATCGGTGTGAATGGGGGTATGAGTTAGTGTATGGTTCGTATCTTTATGAAAACAGGATTACATCAGCATGAATTTTTTTAAAAAGATCTTTGGGCCCAAATCGCCAGCGACACCAACAAGCAATGAAGAATTTTGGAATTGGTTTTCCAGGCATGCGGCGGAATTTCATACTACCGTAAAAAAACAGGAGGACGTGAACGACGCCTTCCTGGAAAGGCTGATACCCCGGCTGCAAAGCATTAACGCTCAGTTTTACTGTCTCACAGGCATGTTAGACGATGACACAGCAGAATTGATCGTCACTTCCGATGGGATCATAAAACTGTTTGTCTTTGTGGAGGAATTCATTCAGTCGGCGCCGGTGATCCCAGGCTGGAAGTTTACCGCCCTGAAGCCACCGACAGATATAAAGTCTTTCAGTCTGAATACAAAAGGCTATTCATTCACCAACAGCAATATCCAATTCTGTTACAATAGCGATGAAGCTTATCCGGATGAAATAGACATCTCTCTTATATATGATAATTACACGGAAAAGGTCAATGTGCGGGAATCGGGCTCAGAGCTGAATTTAGCCCAATTCCCGCAAACCGCCAACGTCTGTCCTTCGGACGAGCTCCTTCCAGTCGCTCCTGATAAGGAAAGTATAATGCAGGGCTGTCTGCTGTTTGTAGAAAACAGCCTGGGAGAATTGAATATGGCAACGATGATAGACACTGTGGATGTGGTTCGGGAATGTCCTGAGGGCAAAGAGCCTATTCCCATAGACAAGCTGGAGGAATTTATTACCTGGCGTGAAAAAGAGCTGGTGGAAAAATATGAAGGCACCTATCTCGATATGGATACGGATACCTATGCGCTGATGGAAGCGGAGGATGCCAGTGGGATGCCGGTAATAGCACTGATCAACCAGGACATACTCGAATGGGATGCAAAGGCATCGCATCCCTGGATGATGATCATCGGCATAGACTATGACGGCAAGAACAGAAATGGAATGCCAGACCAAAAGACCAGCGAGCTGATGAACCAGTTCGAAGACGAGCTGACGGCACAGTTATCCCATTCCGCGGGCTATTTGAATCTTGGCAGGGAAACATACAACAACAAAAGAGATATATTTTTTGCCTGCAAAGAATTCCGGACTGTATCCAAAGCAACGGCCATGGTCATCAGCCAATACCAAAAGTGGCTGGAAGTCTCCTATGATATTTATAAAGACCGGTATTGGCGTTCGCTGGATCATTTCAGACAATCCCGAACCATTTAGATCAACGGCCTCTCAGCGAAATAGTCTGCTGTATAATATTCCAACCCTCCAGCCGTAGTTCCGGCGTCGTCCCTTTTATCAGGTCCTTTGGACAGCTGACGGCAGCTGTTACTGTCTCGCCGGGAGGAATGGAAAAATAATTATCGGTCCAATAGCTTGGCAGGACTTCTTCTCCGCCCGCTATTACCTGCGGATTCAGGAAGAAGGCCAGCTTGTCCGAAGTATTTTTTATGGTGATGGCCCAGGTATTATATTCCCCTGAAGGAAAATTTTTAGAGAATGCCGGTTTGGCTTTCACGTCCAGCGAAGCAGACGGCATTTGTCGCAGGGTGGTGAAGTCATGGCCGGGTGACATCCAATATGTATTGTGTGACAGCTGCTTACCACCTGCGTCATAAAGGGTCAGGATCAAAAATGAAATTCCCTTTCCCTTTCTCAATTGATCCTTGAGAGAAAGCACTGTCCGCGCCTCCGTAGTATCCAGGCTGGCATGACCTTCCTGACTGTACAGGGAGTGGCCGCCCGCGTCGAGGATATCTGCTATATACCGGAGTCCTTTACGAGGCTGATAGGTACGATTGACCAGCGCCACGGAGGAATCATCCCTGTTGAGCTGGATATGGACAGGCTCACATGCGCGCTGCATAAAATAATATCCCGCATTGGGCTCAAGATACCAGTCATAGACTTGCCAGGCCACGCTGGGGAATGCGGCGTTCAGCTTCCAGAGCATAACTCCCCCTGTCTCCCGCAGTTTATGCCCGGCGGCCTCGAATATGGCCCGGTATCCGTCCGCATTGACAAGCTGCATTTTTTCCGAGAAATCACGAATGCTTTGTGGCGCGCCGTAACGATCGACCATGGCCTTATAATACGTATCATATCTTCCATTGCCGGTGCAGGCGTCATGATAGCCCCAGGTATTGTTCAGGGGATAAGGCAGGCTGCTGTCGGGTGAGAGGTTTGGAATGATCTTCGGCAGCGTGTTGTAAGGAGGTTGAGAAGGGATGCCTGTTTCATCTTTGAATACCCAGCCTTTGCCTTCGTCGACAAAGAGGAAGTAATTCGCTTCATCCTGCCAGCTGTAGGGGCCGCCGCTGTATACACCGGACAGCTTGTTATCGGGCCAGGAGCCTTTCCAGTCCGCGGGGGCTTTTGAAAACCCGGAAGAACAGGGAATAAAGGGGCGGGTGCCATCCAGGCTGGCCACGTTGTCGCGCATGGCGTCGTATAATTCCTTACGGGCATGCCCTTCATTACCGCCCGTCCATACCAGCAGGCTGGGGTGATTGCGGATGCGAAGGATGGTGCTGATGACATTATTGATAAAGACGCTGCTCTGTAATGGCCAGTCCGCAGAACCCTTGAACCCGCCATTGGTATCGCCCGTGATCCAGAAGTCCTGCCACACGAGCAGTCCATATCGATCCGCCAGGTCATAAAAATCATCGGTCTCTCCCAGCCCGCCGCCCCAGATGCGAACGAGGTTCACATTGCCATTGCGACAGAGGCGCAGCTCATAATCGTAGCGCCGGCGATCCCTGTTCAGCATCATATCCGGCACCCAGGCTCCTCCCACCAAGTGGACACGGCGGCCATTGACATAAAAGTCACGCCGCACATATCCATTCACCATGGTCGTGGAAGAGCTGACAGTACGGATGCCAAAGACGAAGCTGGTATCGTCCGAAATGCCCGTCTCATCCGTAAAGCGAAGCCTTATACGATAAAGGTCGGGACTGCCATAGCCGTTAGGCCACCATAGGTGAGGATGATGTATCGTGAGGGACGGAATATCGTCGGGCCTGAGGAAGATCTTTGTGGTGCCGCCTGCGAGCGTTGTAGACGAGAGGGAGAGGTCCCTGGAAAAAGAGATGGCGGCGCCACTGAAATTTTCGGGACTGATGGTCACGGTCAGGCGACCTTTTCGCAGACGATCCGTATAGTTATCAAGATCGAGGTCTAATGAAAGCCTGGCTGTGCTGGTATCCGGCAGCAGGGTGATGATGCGGGGGCGCGCAATGACGACTTTTCCCGTGGTCCGAAGATATACGGGCTGCCAGATCCCCATGTTACGATCCCGCACCTCGGGTATCCAATCCCATCCTACGGAGCAAAGCATGGTCACGTTCTTTCCAATGTCGCCGGTAGGACCGCCATTCTCAAAAAAATCATCCATGGCTTTTAGCTGGGGCTCGGCAGGCAGGCCGGGATAATCCAGGGGATATATCTTTACGGCCAGCGCATTTTCTTCGCCCGCGCGGATGGCGTTGTCCACATCCAGGTAGAATTCTTCGAACATGCCTACCATCCTGGAAGAGTCCGCAATCAGCTTTCCGTTGAGCCAGACATCGGCGCGATAATTAATGCCTTTAAAGATCAGCTGAAAATGCCGGCCTTTGTCGCCTGCGGGAACGGAAAAAGTGGTCCGGTACCAATAGGGCTTTTTCCATGGATTGCGCTCGCCCGGCAGATGGCTGTATTGATCCAAATGATATTGAAGGTTGAACGTGTCGGACGCGTCGGGGATCAGCATGTTGTTCATGCCTATATAAGGGTCGGGATAGACCTTATTGGCAACAAGTCCTGTCAGCACGGTGGAGGGGACTTTTACAGGATACCAATAATTCCGGGGCTGCCAGGTAGGGGAAGAGAGTGTGGCGCCATCGTCCTTTACGATGGCTGAAGATTGCAGTCTGAACTGTGACAGCTGTACCTGCCGGACGGGCTGGGCAGGTCCGGGGGAGGAAGGCCGGACTGGTTGTGCTGCCGGACCGGACGATTGGGCCGGGTGTTGTGCTGCGAGCGTTAAAGAAAAAAAGCTTATGATGCCGACGACGCTGAACTTACGAGCCTTCATGTTCTGTTAGTTGCTGTTGCTGACAAATGCGATCCTTTTTCCATCCGGAGACCAGGAAGGTGTGTTGATAGTGCCCTGACCGCCGTATACATAGGCCAGCACCCTGGGTTCACCCTTCCCATCAATGGGCAGCAGCCGGATATAGACATGCTTGTAAGGCGGATGAATACCGGCAGGGGTCTCTTCCTTCAGAAAGGAAAGATACACAAACCACTTGCCGTCGGGTGAAATATGTGCAAACCAATTATTGTATTCATCACCCGTGATCTGTTCCTGCTGGCTGCCGTCAGGACGCATGCGCCATATCTGCATCGTACCTGTCCGGACAGAGTTGAAGTAAATATATTTTCCGTCGGGCGTATATTCAGGGCCATCATCCAGTCCTTTGGTAGTAGTCAGCTTTATTTCCTTCCCTCCTGCAGCGGGTACTTTGTATACATCGAACTCTCCATCCCGCTGACCACAGAATACCAGGTCCTTGCCATCGGGCGACCAGCCGTGCAGATAAGAAGGTCCTTTGGGCGTCACCTGTTTGGGCGTGCCGCCATCTATCGGTACGGTATAGATAATAGAGCCACCCAGGTCCTTAACCCAGTTGCTCAAGCCAAGCATCTTCCCATCGAAAGAAATGACGTGGTCATTGTTGTTATGGGTGATGGAACCGGTGTTGATGGGTGCAGGCGTCCTGGTGGCCAGGTCGAATTTATAGATCAGTCCTTTGGCGTCGTTAAAGATAAGATCCTTCCCGTCGGGTGTCCAGTTGGGGGCCTGGATGGAGTAAGGTACGGAGTAAATGATATCCCTCCGGCCGGATGCCAGCTCGAGGAGCTCGAGGTTGCTGCCCATGGTCATCTGGGTGTTGCCGTCTGATTCGCCTTTGTAGGGTACAGTAATGCGAACATTGCTGAAGACGCCTGTTTCCAGCCTGTCGGCATCGTGTGACCCTACGAACAAGCCCACATATACTTCATCACCCAGATCGATGCCCGAGATAGTATCTGTTTGAAAAGGCTGGCCATATTCCGCAGCCCGCATGATGTATTGATCGCCCTTCCGTTCCAGCTGAAGAATATTGGCTTTGGTGATCCTGAACTTATGTTCTTCCGTCTGGGCGCCGTCGGTGCGGCGGAACTGGAGAGAAGTGAGGCCGTCGCCATGCTCCACGGCATTGACATGGGGGGATCTGCCATCGAGGCTCTTGCGGATCATCCAGCCCACCTTGCGATGGTAGTTTACCCAGGGGCCCAGGAATTCCGCCCTTGCATACAGGATAAAATCGCCTTTTAGCTTTTTCCAGACATATTGGAACTCGTCGTGATCTCCCCAAACATTGTATCCGGCGCCGGATATGACGTACTGACCCGTCGCGGGAATAAAGACGGCCGATCCGGGCATGACGTTGGTTCCGACATCGCCATGTCCTTCGAAGATGCCGATAGGTCCGCTCTGGGGACGGGCGGAGATGCTGATGGCCAGCAGGAGCAGGAGTGCGTTGGTTTTTTTACTCACGTTTATAATGATTTTTTAAAGGCGTTCGTGCTTCTTCGAGGTCATATTATCCCTCCGGAATAAGATTTTTCTTGATATACGCAATGCTCTTCTTAATGCTGTCGAAGGGCGAACCCGGACAAATGTCCTGTTCCACAAAGAAGTATTTCATTCCTGCCTGATGGGCGTGGGAGAATATCTTCTTAAAATCAATGGTTCCGTTACCCACTTCGGTGAATGCGTGTTTGGGCGTTGCGTCCATGTCCTTCAAATGCCAGAGGGGGAATCGTCCCGGATGTTTGGCAAACAGTGCGATAGGGTCCTGTCCCGCCCGGGTGACCCAGTAAAGGTCCATCTCCATTTTTACCAGGTCCTTATCGGTATTTTCCAACAAGACATCATAAGGATATTTGCCGTCCTGCTGATCAAATTCAAAGTCATGGTTGTGATAGCAGAATTGAATACCGGCCTTTTTGCATCTTTCCGCTGCCTTGTTAAATTCGCCGGCCATCCACTTGTAGTGATCCAGGCCTTTTCTCTCCGCGGGGGATAACCATGCACAGACCATATATTGGAGTCCCAGTGCGGCGCCATCGTCTACGGCCCTGTTCCAGTCATCCAGTATGGTGCCCTTCATTTCCTGCTCTTTTCCCTTGTCCTCTCCCAGCCGGTAATGACAGCTTCGCATTACGAGCCCGTTGCTTTTCAATAAATCTTTAAAGCTCTTGGGGTCCATGCCATAAAACTTCTCTGTGCCTGTATAAGTAGCGCCTTCCAGGGAATTGTATCCTATTTTGGCGACCTTGGCCAGTGTGCCGGCTGGATCGGTCTGCATGGCGTCCCGTACGGTATACAGCTGGAGGCCAATGGTTGGCTGGCCAGCCGGATGAATCGGAGATTCATTGTCCGAAGGACGGACGTTAGCTATAAAAGAAACCAGTGTCGGAGCGGCCAATGCGCCCGCGGAGTAAAGCGAGGCAGCGCGGAGGAAGGATCTTCTGGTGTACATGATTGGAGGTTTTATATGGAAGTTTTCGTTTAACCTTATCGGCCCGGGCGTTCGCGCCGATGGCCAAAAAATTGTAACTTCTCACAAATTACGCCATATGAGATTGCGAACGCTGTTCTTACTACTCATTATTTGGGGAGCGACTTCGGCCATGGGCGCTGATGACCATCCCACCCTTCCTATCGGGGCGTCCGCTCCTGATTTTTCTCTCATGGGTGTAGATGGAAAGACCTATACGCTCGCTTCTTTCCACGACGCCAGGGTCCTTGTAGTCGTCTTTACCTGTAATCATTGTCCCACGGCGCAGGCGTATGAGGACCGGCTGATCCGGCTGACGGATGACTACCGTGATAAAGGCGTCAGAGTGGTGGCGATCATGCCCAATGATCCCCGGAGTGTTCAGCTGAGCGAACTGGGATATACGGATATGGGAGACAGCTTTGAAGAAATGAAGCGAAGGGCCGCCGAAAAACACTTCAACTTTCCCTATCTGTATGACGGGGCGACGGAAGAGGTTGCTAAAAAATATGGACCGGTGGCGACCCCGCATGTCTTTATTTTCGACAAGGATCGCAAGCTGCGCTATGCAGGTCGTGTAGACGATGTGGAGAAGCCGGGTAAGATACCGCACACGCAGGATACCCGCAACGCTATCGAGGCTTTACTGAAAGGCCAGGAGCCGCCAGTTGCCACCACCAAGGTGTTTGGCTGCAGCATAAAATGGAGTGAGAAAAGCGATTGGAGGGTTAAGGTCCGGGAGGAATGGGCTAAGGAGCCCGTTGGGCTGGACACCATCGACGTAGCGGGGTTGCGGGCATTGGTAAAAAACAATTCGGATAAATTACGGCTGATCAATGTATGGGCTACCTGGTGTGGGCCCTGTGTCACGGAGTTCCCGGATCTGGTGGATATAAACCGGATGTACCGGCGGAGGGATTTTGAATTCATTACGGTCAGCGCGGATGATCCGGCCAAAAAAGACAAGGCATTGAAATTTCTGCAGAGCCAGATGGCATCGGGCGCCAATTACATCTTCTCTATCGACGACAAGTATAAGCTGATCGAAACTATCGATCCCAACTGGCAGGGCGCTCTACCCTACACGCTGGTAGTTCAGCCGGGAGGAAAGATCATCTATGCCAAGGAAGGTCCTATCGATGCGGCGGAGCTAAAGAAGGTCATCGTGGATGATCCGGCTATTGGGAGGTACTACTAGTGCTGCCCCTGGCCTCGGCCGGGTGCGGCTCTTCCTCGTCTTTGTCCTCCGTCTCTTCCAGCTGATCGCCTTTTTTGGTATGACCAGCGCTGACTTTTGGGTTTTCCTGTGTGCCTGTGATCTTTACCGGTATGCCGATGAGCCCAAAAGGCGGGAGACCTACCCGGAACTGGAGATTGAGCCGTCCGTCCATGGATGCCTGTCCTTCCATTCGGAGCCGGAAGGCGGAGACCTTCATACGGGTACGGGGGAGTGTAATGATGTTATTGTTGATCGTTGTCCTGATGTCGACCTTGGATAGATCGGGGTCTGTTACATCCTTATTCGTCTCCTTGCTGACGGCGCTAAAAATTTTCAGGCCTTTGACCTTGACCTTGGCGATGGACAGCACACCGCCACCTTTTAAGGACGGATAAACAGGCCGCATATTGCCGTCGAGCTTGCCCGCCAACTGATAATCCAGCGAAATGACCCCCTGTGCCCTGGCAGCGGAGGTCGCAAGGTCATGAAAGATCCTCACCTCCCGATAGGCCCGTTGTACATCGAAGTCTTTTGCCTTGATCTTATAGTCGAACTGGGCGTGCGCGGGGTTCAGCGGCTTGTAAGAGGCGTTCATCTCCATGGGCGCACCAATAAGGGTAAACCTTGTGGTGTCCAGCCGGAGCATCCCGCTGTCGATGGTCATGCCGCCTGCAAAATCATTCAGGTCAATGCCGTTGTATTGTACTTTCTTCACTTTGGCGTTAAGGCTGATGGAAATCCCGGATGGGACCAGCACGACACCTGTTTGGCCGGCGGGGAGAGATGGATGGGAGCTGATGCCGGGGGTTGTCGGACCGGGGCTGGCGCCATCCGCAAAAGCCATGAATTCGTCGGCAAGCACATAGTCGCTGTTGAGATCAAGATGACCTGTGACAGGCTGGGTTCTGTCCGTCATGTAGCCCATGATATTGGACAACCAGCCATTGAGGGAGGCGTTGGTCTTTCCATAACGCACGTCAAACTGATCGAACCACATCTTGTCCTGATCAAATCTGAAAAGGCCTCTCTTTATAAGAAAGGGTAATGGGAAGAGCTCGGAGTTTACCTGCAGCTCCCTGACCTTTAAGGTGCCCCAATTATATAGTCTGTCGTAGCGACCGGCCTGTGCATCGCTCTGTCTGCCCTTCAACGAAAGATTAGTTTGGACGTAGCCTTTTACATCGTAACCCTTAATAGCAAATATCTGATAGATCTTGCCCAGATCCAGCAAGCCCCGGGACCTTATGTCGAATCTAATGTCCTGGAAATTTCGCAGGTCGGCCTTTAGCATAAAGGGTTGGCCTTCCAGTAGAAAAGAAAAGGGAGTTATCGATACTTCCGTACTTTTCAGCGTGCCGGTGGAATTGGAGACACGGGCGCTGACCTGTATATTCTCCAGGGGATGCGGATAATATTTTGTCTTGAGGCTGCCACCCGTCAGTTTCAGGTCGGCGACTGTGATAGGGAATAATTTACGGGCAGGGAGATAGTTGCCGTATGTCGATAGATTGACCGAAAGTTCTCCACCCAGCTCCAGGCTGTCCATAGGTATCGCTTTCTTAAGATCCGACAGGTTGAATACGGCTCGCAGACTGGCGTCGACGGGAAAATCCCGGGCATTACCCAGTTTCAGAAAGCCCTTTATATAGTTCCCCAGCAGGGCGGCATTGATATTACGGAGGTCGACACGTGTGTTCCTGTAATCGTTGTCGGGACATGAAGCGTCCAGCTTGAAGCTGATGTCCTTCACCGCCTCGGGCAGAGAGGCATATTTGAAGTAACCGTTGCTCAGCGCGCTGTGTATCGTAAAGCGGGGAATGCTTGTCACCACCGTGTCGTAGGTAAGCTTCCGGAGTCCGGCATGGCTAACCACTTTGGTGCTATACTGGCCTTCGGCGTCGGCCTGAATATCATAGCGGCCGCGCAGGTCCACGGTCTTTATACCGGCGATCTTTTTGCATTCCGCCAGGTCCATTTCGGAAAAGACATGTGCTTTTATCCAGGGCTGGCTAAGCCCTTTCAACTGCAGGGAGCCACTGAGGTAGTCCTTTCCTATGTTGAAAAAGACAGTGTCCACGATGGCGGACAGGCTATCGGGATTGAGGCCGGGCAGGCGCGAGCGAAAACCAAGCAACAGGTTTTGTATAGGGGCAGGCGCCTCGGGGTTGCTTACGTACCCATCCCGCACCATCATATTCAGGATAAGGTCGGGCATGACGCCGGACGCGCTGATGTATTTTCCTTTCAGCTCCGCATAGATGTCGCCTCTTCCTTTTACATCCATTTTGCTGACCCAGTCCAAGGTGGTTGGAGGCATGGCGGTAAGGATATCACCCAACTGGGAATTCTCTGACTTGACCTTGAAGTCCATATCGTACCCATCCTTCAGGAACTCAAATCTCCCGACGAAATCAACGGGGAGCTGATTGACGATCAGCTCGTTCTTTTCAAAGAACAGGCCCAGGGAGTTTGTATTGATCTTGGTAATGAGGTCGGCATTTATTTTTTTGTCGACAAAATAGCTCTGCCGGTGGTAGTACAGGTCCATCGATGCCACTTCCATATGTGTATGCAGGTCGAAGATGGCTTCGCTCAGATCGCCACTGCCCTTATAGTTGATGTCCCGCATATTGATAAGAATAGGTAAGGAGCGATCGTTATAAACCATCTTGCTGTTCCCGATAATGATCTTTTTGATCTTGAGCGAAGCGCCGGATGAGTCGGAGGGTTGCGTAGTACTCTTGTGCTTCGTCACATATACGTTATAATTCGTCCGGCCGGAGGTGTCTACCTGGATATTGATAAAGGCTTTGGTGAGAAATATTTTGTCGATCTTCAGTTCGGAAAATATGCTGGTGAGGTCTACGCCCAAGGCAACTTCATCGGCTTCGAGGAGCGTCTCTTTTTCGAAAGGGGCCGAGCCTTTCAATTTGAAGTCGTAGAGGGTCAATGTCAATGCGGGAAAATGGCGGAAGAAAGACAGACGGGCGGATGAGAAGCTCAGTTCACTGTTAACACTGCCTTTCGCCCAGTGACGGATCCTGGTGGACACGAAGCCGGGAAAAAGGTAAGGCAGTAAAAACAGCAACAGGACAATTGAACCTGTAGCGACTCCGGCGATCTTCAGGGTCTTAAAGAGCAGCCGGGTGAAAGGTCGTCTCATAAAACTGCGATTTTGCACAGCTAGCGGGCCATGAAGCCCGCTTTTGTACGGCTAAGAGTATATATTTAGATACAAAAATACTAATATTATAAAAGGTGGGTATTTTTAAATGTCCGAAAACCGGATTATTCGAAATTGTACTCCGCTTTTCGGAAAATATCCAATGTCTGTCCTTCGGACAACGGACCAAATGTGCAGGAATTGGACTCTGAGCAAAAATTAGCCCAATTCCCGCAATCCAGGCCTTCGTCGGAACTGCTTCGCCACGGAGCTACGCTCATAACCTTCGTTGGTTCCAACATTGTTGGACCCGCCTCGGTTACCTCGGTCGCAACCTTCGCTAAAGCTCGGTTGTGCCGGTCCTTCGGACGAGCCCCTTTCAGGGACTCCTGGCGCCGGAGCGGACCGGCCGGTAGTAAATAAGGAAGCGAGCCTGGACGCCATTGTAGAGAATTTCGATGGCTTTGTCTGGAGCATTAACCGTGATCTTCAATACATTGTCCTCAACAGTGCACTCCGGAAAAAGATAAAGCAGCGGGTCGGTATCGATGCCCGGGCAGGGGAAGGATGAAGGTCCTATTAGGCGTCCATGATCCATCCAAGGCATTGATCCGAGAGAATATTTGTCAACGTGGATTTGCAGGGCCGAAGCAGCGGGTGGTGGAAGACCTTTCATCGCATAGAAGGGATCAACGGCGTCGTATGCAATTTCAGGAATGTCACCGAAAGGAAGGAAATGGAAAAAAAGATATTGCAGGCCTCCATCCATCCGGCGCTGCAGCGAGATCATTACGACAGCCATCGAAGAGATCCGTAAGCTGTTACGGAGCATGACACATTCTTTTGATAAGGAGACAGGATCAAAGCTTTCCATCGAGGATCTGCCGGCGGGTATCCGGTTGCTGCCGGAAAATAGCTTCCTGCTGACAGACAGGGCGGGGCCTCCTGCTGACAGACAGGGCGAGCCTCCTGCGGCATACTGGCAAGGCAAGACATTGGCGCGGGGTATTTTGGACAACTTATATAATATAGGGTTCATTTGATGGAAAAGATTTTTGCCTCTTGAAAAAAAGAGGCACCTTCGTCTTCTCAATGACTAGCCTATGAGGTTCTAATTTCTTCTGCTTCGGTTTCATTCCACTTATTACAGCTGGCCCTGATTGGGCGGTTCTTTTTATTTCTCTTATTTTTTAAATCAGGATCATCATGTCAAATGATCAAACTACGTCTTCGAAGACAGGGACTAATAATAATTCTGTCTATTCTATTATAAAGCAAGCGCTTTCAGGCGAGCATCGCGATTATACCACGGGCAGCATCCGCAAGGCCGTCATTTTCCTATCGATACCCATGATCCTGGAAATGTGTATGGAGTCTGTGTTTGCGGTGGTGGATATCTTTTTTGTAGGACGCGTCGGCAGTGAAGCCGTCGCTACTGTCGGATTTACGGAGTCCGTCCTCACCATCGTATATTCCATGGCCATCGGTCTCAGCATGGCGGCAACGGCCCTGGTGGCCCGTCGTACAGGAGAGAAGGATCCCGAAGGGGCGGCGCATGCGGGGGCGCAGGCCATCAATCTTGCCCTGGGCGTAACAGTGGTCGTCAGCCTGGTTGGCGCGTTCTTCGCCCAGGATATACTGCGGGCGATGGGCGCCTCTCCGGAAACCGCGGCTACGGGCGCCAGCTATACCCGCATTCTTTTTGGCGGAAGTGTCGTGATCATGCTGCTGTATCTGATCAACGGCATTTTCCGTGGTGCGGGTAATGCCTCCATGGCCATGTGGTCCCTGTGGATCGCCAATGGCTGTAATATCATCCTCTGTCCCATCCTCATCCATTTTTTCGGATTGAAGGGGGCGGCTATCGCCACTACCGTTGGGCGTGGTGTTGGGGTCCTTTATCAACTCTACCATTTGTTCAACGGTAAGGGTCTTATCCGACTGGCCAGGAAGTCGTTCCGTCTGGATGTTTCTGTCCTGGGGTCTCTTACAAAGATCGCCTCGACAGGGTTCCTGCAGTTCTTCATCGGGTCAGCCAGCTGGATCGTCCTGGTATGGATCATAGGTCACTTTGATACTTCAGCCGTTGCCGGCTACCAGGTGGCGGTAAGGATCTTTCTTTTCTTCCTCCTGCCGGCCTGGGGTATGAGCAATGCGGCGGCAACGCTGGTAGGTCAGAACCTGGGTGCGCAAAAGCCGGATAGGGCGGAGCGGTCGGTATGGACGGCGGCGAAGTACAACGGCATCTTTATGCTGGTAGTGACCCTGCTGTTCCTTTTTGGCTCGGAAGCCATTGTCAACTTTATGAACAATGATCCGGCAGTGAGGAAAGTAGCCGTGCTTTGTTTGCGGATCGTCAGCCTGGGATACATTATATATGGCGTGGGTATGGTGCTGACCAATGCCTTCAATGGAGCGGGTGATACCCTGACCCCTACACTGATCAACGTGGGTTGTTTCTGGGCCTTTCAGATCCCCCTGGCATATATACTGGCCATCGTCTATAAGCTGGGCCCACTGGGCGTCTTCCTTGCCATCCCTATTACGGAAGCAGCGGTGATCATCGTCAGTTACCTGTTATTTAGAAAAGGCAGATGGAAAAAGGTTAAAATATAGGCGATTAGGCGTTTTTAGTGATCTCATTGATAACTAGCCCCTTATATGTCATAAGGGGTTTTTCTTATACGAGGAGAAAAGGAAGGGGCCGCACAATAAAATCTTTCTCTAAAAGGTTCTTGCACAATCAAGAATAAGATAATATTTTAGTTTTCCCTCCGTTTAGGAAGAGTCCCGGGAGGGCGATCACTATAGGAGCCGCAGAAGGCGGCTCGTCTGTAACCGAGCTTTGGCGAAGGTTATGACCGAGGTAACCGAGGCGGGTCCAACAGTGTTGGAACCAACGAAGGTTATGAGCGTAGCTCCGTGACAAAGCAGGTCCGACAAAGATCTCAGACATTAGCGATTTGCGGGAATTGGGCTAGTTTTTGAGGCGGCCCAATTCCTGGACATATAAAAAACCTTTGAAACAACATGTGTCGTATTCTTTTCATTCCGGTATGGTTGGTGGTGCTTGCTGTCGTGGCGCCGGTGAATGTGCTGAGAGCTGATGGAGGTGGCGGTGGCGCTAAAGTGCGCAAGCATGTCATCAGCTCACGGGCTTCGGCCAAGTCAGCTGCTTTCGAGGCAGAGGTGGCTGCGTTATACGACCAGATCAATCTTAAAGAAATAGGTTTGTCGAAGAAGGCGTTTGAATATGCGCTGAAAGGCTACCATTATATGATGGATCACCATTGGCTGGGCAAGGCAAATATCCTTTCCATCTGCGATCTCAGCCAATCTTCCCGGAACAAGCGTTTGTATGTGCTGGACCTGGATCAGAAGACGGTGCTGGTGAATACCTATGTGGCGCATGGGCGGAACTCGGGGATGGAATACGCGCGGAGCTTTTCCAACAACCCGGCCTCTCATAAGACCAGCCTGGGATTTTATGTGACACAGGATACCTATTATGGGTCGAATGGATTGTCCCTGAAGATAAAGGGCATGGAAAGGGGTTTTAATGACAAGGCCTGCGGACGGAATATAGTGGTGCATGGGTCGGAGTATGTGGGGCCGGACTTTATGCAGATGAATGGGATCAGCGGCAGAAGCTATGGGTGTCCGGCAATTCCGGCAGATGAGACGGAAGAAGTTATCGACCTTATAAAAGACGGAACTTGTTTATTCATATACCATCCAACAAAGAGATATATCAGCCGATCGAAGATACTTAATGACTAGCATGGACGCACTTCAGATGGTTTGAAGGTGAAAAAGCTCAATCTAGGTTCGTACCCTATGTTTGGGCTTTTCTTTTTTTCCTTACTCCGGGTCGCTATATTTAAACCGGCAGGCTATATGGCCCTACGATCGCTGTACATTGGGTACCACTGAGCTGCTGATCGTTGATGCGCCGGCGATGCTATCGGCTGCTGCAGCTGAATATACGAGCCCAACGTAAGGCTCCTCCAGGCATATAGCCGTGCCTGCTGGTCGAGGAGGAGCAGGTCGGCGAAACTATTACCAGGCGGCGCTAAAACTGCCACCCGATATATTGTCCCAACATACCAATAAAGATCGCTGAATAAACCTCAAAGGCGTTATGATCGCCCGTGATCAGGCGGGAAGTAGCTACCAGGCCGGCGGCCAGGGCTGCAATCGCAACATATAGTCCGGAAGCATATGCATCGTGGAAAGAAAAGAGTATAAAGAACATCAGCGCTCCGCCCATGGCAAGACCGTGCATGCTGACCTTGAAATAGATATTGCATAACCAGCCGCCACACAGGGACAAAAAGGCTCCTAATAAAAATTGAACGGAGATAGGCGGACTATCGGAAAGGTTTTTAAATACATTCCAGGTCCACCAGTAAAAAACCATTGCAATGATATAAGGTATGATCCTTTCCTTCTCCGTACGCAGGTGCATGGATTTTATCAAACCCAGCCGCCATAAGAGAAAGACGGAGAAAGTTGGAAGGAACGCGTTGCAGAGAACTATGTTCACGAAGCGGAAGACCTTTACCTTATGATCAAATCCTGTAAATGCATACGGATGGAAGAAGATCAGAAAGCCCATCACATAGCTGGTGATAAACAGGGGATGAAAGATGTAGGAGATCACCTGCGCGAAGACACGAATAGCTGGATTCTTTACTTCGGGATGACTGGCCATATACGTCGGGGCGTTGCTCATTTCGCCAGCAAGTTACAGCTCTTTCCGCAGACGGGCGACAGGGATATTCAATTGCTCGCGGTATTTGGCCACGGTGCGGCGGGCGATGTTATAGCCCTTCTCCTGCAGAAGCTCCGTCAGCTTTTCATCGCTGAGCGGCTTTTTCTTGCTCTCCCCTTCGATGAGGTCGCTGAGGATCTTCTTTACTTCCCGGGTGGAGACTTCTTCCCCACTCTCGGTGCTGAGCGATTCACTAAAGAAGAATTTTAACCGGTAGGTGCCAAATTCCGTCTGCACGAACTTGCTGTTGGCGACTCTACTGACGGTGGAAATGTCCAGGGCTGTCCTTTCGGCAATGTCTTTCAGGATCATGGGTCGCAGCGAGGTTTCGTCCCCGGTGAGGAAGAACTGGTGCTGGTAGTCCATGATGGTATGCATGGTATTGTAGAGTGTCTGCTGCCGTTGTTTAATGGCGTCGATGAACCATTTGGCGGCGTCGATCTTCTGCTTGATAAAAAGAACCGCCTCTTTCTGACGTTTATCTTTTTTGCTGCCTCTGTCGTATTCCTTCAGCATTTCCTTATATCCCTCGCTGATACGGAGGTCGGGGGCGTTTTTCGAGTTTAGCGACAATTCCAGCTTACCGCCGTTGTTGGCGATAAAGAAGTCGGGGATCACATAGCTCTCAGCTTTGTTGACCTCGCTGATATCGCCACCCGGCTTGGGGTTCAGCTTGACGATCTGGTTGATCACGTCCTTCAGCTGGTCGTCGGTCAGGTTCAGTCCCCTCTGTATCTTGTCGTAATGCTTCTTGGTGAATTCGTCGAAATAATAGGTGAGTACATCGATGGCCATTTCTACGCCCTTGCCTTCTCCTTTCTTGCGCTGCAGCTGTATAAGGAGACATTCCTGCAGATCTCTGGCGGCTACGCCGGGGGGGTCGAATTGTTGGATCTTTTTGATAAGCGATTCGATCTCCTGCTCCGTCGTCTCGATATTCTGCCGGAAGGCCAGGTCATCGGCGATGGATGCTGTCTCTCTCCGCAGGTAGCCGTCGTCGTCGATGCTGCCTACAATCTGCTCGGCGATCTTACGGGTTCTGTCATCCACAACAAGCATACCCAGCTGGTCCAGGAGCAGCTCATGAAAAGAGGTCTCCACCCTATGCGGCATGGTCCTCTCCTCATCGGCATCGGGATAATTGTCATCCCTCAGCTTATAATCCGCCACATCATCGTCATATTCATTGACATACTCGCTGATATCGATGTTCTCGTACTCATCTTCACTGCCATCCTTCTCTTCATATTCGTCGGCGTTTTCAAATTCATCTTTTGTTTCCTCGCCCAATCCGTCATCGTGATCATCTTCCGTTACTTCCAGGGCAGGGTTCTCCTCCAGCTCCTCCTTGATCCTTTCCTCAAGGTTAGCTGTTGGCACCTGTAGCAATTTCATAAGCTGAATTTGCTGCGGCGACAGTTTTTGTAGTAACTTTTGTTGTAAAGATTGACTTAACGACATTTATTCTCAGGGGTTTTGCTCAGCCGTCCCGGTTCCAGCTTATTGGCACACCTGGCCTGTTAAAAAAATTTGTCCAGTTGTGCCAAACGTCTGAAGTCTGTTCTTCGGACGATGAGACTACGTCTCATTTTCGGAAAAGAGGCGGCGCGAACCACAAAAATCAGGCCGTAAATCTACATAAAAAGAAGAAAAGGACCATGCAACGAAAAAAAATGTTTGTTGTTGTATGTATTTCAACCCTTCTGGCAGGGGCTGTCCGGGGGCAGAATTTTTTGCCGTATGGGGCTAGAAGAATCCCTTCACGCCTGGAATGGATGCGGCCGGCGGTCCTTTTTTCCGGCCTCCCGGAATGGGATATATTCTCTCCGGGCTCTTGGCCTGGAAAGCCTGTAAAGAGCAGCTTTTCGCCGGCTGTGAGCCCTGTTATAAGTGCGGAGGCCTGGCCCATTGGACGAGCCGTTACGGGCGGGTTGAGCCCTGTCCCTGCCAGACGACCCGCCTTTGTCGGAGGCAGGAGCCCTATCCCTGCGGACAGGGTCGTCACCCAATTTGGGTTTTTCTGTAAAAGAGAGCTGGAGCTGGAGAAAACCATCCATCTTCCTTTGCGATTCCGGCTGGGAACGCTGGAATAATATCCGAAAAACGGCTGTTGGAAAATATAATCCGTTGCCCGGAAAGAGGCCTTCGTCGGAGCTCCGGGCACTTGCTCCTCCTTGGTCGTGACCTTGCGGTCATATCTGATCCTTCGGACAACGAGCCTCCGGCTCGTTCTGTGTAATAAGCTGGAGGGGAAGTAAGCCTCCCCGGAGATAAACATTGGCGGGCCTAGTCTAACCGATGGGGCATCCGCTATCAGGCCGTCGCCCTTTCCCGGCTAAGCACTTTTCGCACGGCCGCCACGATCTTTTCTCCCTTTTCTTTTGTCTGCTCCTCTGTCCAGGCGAGGCTGATGGCAGTGGATATACAACGACCGATGATCCTGTCGCTGGCGGGGAAGGCATCGGGGGAGAGCTTTTTAAGGGCTGCCTGCTGTGCCTCCGGAAGCCTGTTCAGGCTGGCTGCCTGGTGAAGATGCGTCCATTTGCGATAGTAATGCCAGTTATTGTCGAACCAGTAGAAGTTACCGCCCAGGATGCCCTGTTCCTTTAGTTCGGTCACCAAGCTACGGGTAAGCGCTTCTGTGGGGAGGAACCAGCTGAGGAAGGTACAGGAGTCTCCTGCCGGGTCAGGTATCTGACGGAAAGTAATTTCGGGCAGGGTGGAAAGGATGGTTTTGAGCTGCCCGTGATTCTTTTTCTGAATGGCGAGGAATTTGTCCAGCTTGCGGATCTGGGCCAGTCCAATGGCGGCATGCAGCTCGGAGATCCGGTAGTTGTATCCGATAAAAGGATGAAGGTCGGCTCCGCGGTCGACGCCCTTATGGTCATGACCATGATCGGTGTATCCATCGGCCTTGATATAGAGGTCTTCGCTATTGGTCAATACGGCCCCGCCCTCTGCACAGGTGACGGTCTTTACAAAGTCGAAAGAGAGGGTGCCGGCCTGTCCGATAGTTCCCAGGTGACGGCCCTTGTATTGGGCGCCCGTGCTTTGGCAGGCGTCTTCCAGCAAGGCAAGGTTGTATTCCTTACAAATAGACAGGAGGGGGTCCAGGTCGGCCATGGCGCCGCACATATGTACAGGCATAATACATTTGGTCCGGGGAGTAATGGCCTGCCGTACAGCGGCAGGATCAAGGGTCAGCGTGCTGTCCACATCCACGAGTACGGGTATGGCGCCTACGCTGAGCACGGCTTCGAAGCTGGCTACAAACGTAAAGGTCGGCATGATTACCTCATCGCCGGCGCCTATTCCCAGGATCGCCAGGGCGGTCGACAGGGCGGAAGTCCCGCTGGAAGTGAGCTGTGCATATTTTACTCTCAATCGCTCGCAAAGGGCAGCTTCCAGCTCTTTGGATTTCCAGATCCCTTTGCGGGGACCGTCAAAGCCATAGCGCATGTAGATACCAGTCTCCAGGACGTCGTTGACCTCTTTGCGTTCTTCAGGACCAAATAATTCAAAACCAGGCATATATGTGGATTTTGTAGGTTTACGTTCCCGCGCTAAAAATCTAATGTTTGTCCTTCGGACAACGAACCTCCGTTCGTTCTGTCTTCAAAGATAGACAATTTGGTCAATTGGACCGGCTGGCATCGGGGCGAACGGGGTTCGGACGGCCGGCATTCGGCGGGCTGGGCGGCATAATGGCCTTGTTGGCCGACTGCGCCTCCGTGCCGGAAAGGTCCGTTATTGCTATCGGCGGGCTTTCCATATTGGTCCTGCTGATGGCAGTAGCGAAATAATAATATTTTTTAGTTCCTTCTGCGTCCCTGATATGAAATCCGGCCACAGGGTCATAGGGGATAAATTGAAAAGCCTGCATGGAGTCGATATTGCATTGCGGGGTTTCCGAACGGTAGAGCGCATATCCTCTCAGCGTATCTTCATCGGAGCCCTTGGACATCCAGGCCGTCTGGACGGATTCTTTCTTGTTGAGCTCATTGTGTACAAGGGGCACATGGGGTCTCACCGAGTCGATCCAGGGCATGGGTGGGATCAGGGCCGGATAGTTATAATAATTGAGCCGGAGGCTGTCACACCATCCATTGGGGTTCTTCTCAAAGGATTTGTTGCTGAAATAAACGGCGCCCTGCACGTTGGGGGAGTTCCTCAAGGCCTGTAGCTGGCGTGTCAGCTGGGTCTTGTCCCGCCAGGCGGCATTGGAGCCCGCCCTATAGATAGCCAGCCCGATGTAGCACTGACGGCCAAAAGAGTGGTCATTCCACCAGGGCAGAAGCACGGAATAATCCGCGTGCTTATACCCTATCTCAAGGTAGAGCTGGGGCACCACATAGTCGATCCATCCGCGCTTCAGCCACAGCAGGATATCGGCGTACAGGTCATCGTAATTTGTCTGGCCGGCCTGTGTCTCGCTGCCCTCGGGGTCCTTGCTGATATTCCGCCATACGCAAAAGGGGCTGATGCCAAATTTGCAATGTCTTTTCTCTTCCTTTATCATGGTGCTGAGATGAAGGATAACTGAGTCTACATTGCTTCTCCGCCAGTCGGCGCGGTCCATGCCATTGCCGTATTTAGCATAGCTGGAGTCATCGGGAAAATCCTTGCCGGGGATACGGTACGGATAAAAATAGTCGTCGAAATGCAGGGCATCCACGTCATATCTGTGCACGATGTCGCGTATCACCCGGACCACATATTCCTGTACCTCTTTATTACCCGGATCGAAATAAAGGGTCCCTCCATAATTCACGAACCATTCGGGATGCAGCCGGGTGATATGGGTGGGGGCGATGGATGATTTGCCTATGGCATAGACTGCCCTGTAGGGGTTACACCAGGCGTGGAATTCCATACCACGTTTGTGGGTCTCCTCTATCATGAACTGCAAAGGATCATAATAAGGGGAAGGGGCTTTGCCCTGTACGCCCGTGAGCCATTCGCTCCATGGTTCATAAGGTGAAGGATAGAAAGCATCCGCCGCGGGACGTATTTGCACTACAAGGGCGTTCATCCCATTGCGTTGCTGCATGTCCAGCAGCCGGATAAATTCCACCTTCTGACTGTCGGTGGGCAGGCCTTTTTTGGAAGGCCAGTCGATGTTCTCGACGGAAGCCACCCAGGCGGCTCTGAACTCATATTTTGGCATGGGCACCGGACTGGAGGCGGCCGGGATCGCCGGAGGGGTCACTTGACTAACCTGACTAAATAAGGGAGCGGAAATAGCCAGCAGGCTGGCTGCAAGCAATACGCGGTACAATCTATTCATCCTTTGCATTTCTTATCTTATCCAACAATTCGTTCAGGGTCCTGGCATCCTCCTCGGTGAGGTTTTTCATGATGCCATCCATCTGTTCGCTGTACTGGTCGATCTTTTCCAGCAGCTTTTTACCCTTGTCTGTTATAATAACGTCGACCAGGCGACGATCCATCTTACAAATTCCTTTTTTAACAAGTCCTTTTTTCACCAGGCGATCCACGATCCGGCTGGTGTCGCTCATCCTGTCCAGCATTCTTTGACGTATTTGCAGGGTGGATAATGGCTGGCCGGCGCCGCGAAGGATCCGCAGAATATTGAATTGCTGGGGAGTGATATCCCATTCATCAAATATCCTGGTGATCTTTTCCGTGACCCAATTATACGTGTAGACAAGATTGATCGCGGATTTCTGGTATTCGTTGCGAAATTTTCGCTGATTTATTTCATTTTCTAGCGCCATGTAGCAACGCGGGTTTGGTTGGCCACAATTGGACCTTTAAAAAAATTTAGTCCAATTGTGTCAAAGATCTTATGTCTGGCCTTCGGCCGACAAACCTCCGGTTTGTCTGGGCCTGATTTGTAAATGTACAGAAATTACCCTTGTGCTGTGCGCAGTTCCTGAGTCAGCATAAAAATCGTGAAGAGATGGTGGGCTTCGTGCAGCAGATAGAATTGCGTCCACTGCGAGACAGAGAGGCGTCCGTATTTCGGATGGACGGCGACGCGAAGCAGCTCCGTGTCGTTGAGAGAGGTGAGTCTGGTGGTGATTTGTGCGGCTCCGCCAGAGATGAGGTCGAGAAGCGATCGTAGAGGAATATTAAGGTAGTCCGGGAATGAGGGGTCTTTCTCTGCTACATAACGTTCGAAGGTGGGCTCGAAGGAGGGTGCATCTTCCGCAGCAATCTTTTCCAGGCGGGCGAGAAATATGGGCTGATAGGCTGCCAAGTGTGCGATGTTCTCGAAGGCGCTCCATTTATCCGGATTGATCCGTTGTTTGAGCTGCCGCTCTGTGAGCCCGCCGGTGAGCTCGGACAGGGCTTCATGCTGGTGCTGCAGGCGGGTTAATATGGATATGGACAGTGGCATCAGTCAGACCAGACTTTTGTTCCTTCACTACAATTGGCGCAAATATCAATGTTCTTACGGCTCTGCAATATCTGCCGGCGGAAGTTGACATAGCTGGGGTTATGCCAGATGTCCTTAAAGGGCATCCCTTTCAGATCGCCCAACTGGTGTTGCGCGTCCTTGTCAAAGCAGCAGGGGACCACCAGCCCGTCCCAGGTAATGACTGTCGCATGCCAGAGACGCCAGCAATGGTTGCTCAGCGAGCCTTTGAAGGCATGTGAGCCATCGCTGTTCTTTTTGTACCGGCTATATTCTTCATTGGCAGGGATCAGGCCGTTGGGGTCATTCTCGTAGTCATATACCTGGGCCGTCTTGAATCGCACTTCGTCGACACCCACTTCTTCCGCCAGGCGCCGGATGTCCCCGAGCTGGTGCTCATTGGGCTTTACGACCAGGAACTGAAAAAAGACAAAGGGCGTCCTGCTCTTCAGCTCCTTTTTCCATTTGACGATGTTACGGGCTCCTTCCAGCACCTTTTCCAGCCGTCCGCCGACACGGTATTGCTCGTACACGTCCTGGGTAGCCCCGTCGATGGAAATGATCAATCTGTCCAGCCCGCTCTCTACGGTGAGCCGGGCATTGGTGTCATTGAGATAATGGGCATTGGTGGAGGTGGCGGTATAGATGCCTTTTTTCGACGCATAGGATACCATATCCAGGAATGCCGGGTTCAAATAGGGCTCGCCCTGGAAATAAAAGATCAGGTAGAGAAGGTCCCTGGACAGCTGGTCGATGGTGTCCCTGAAAAAATCGTTCTTCAGCATGCCGGTGGGGCGGGTAAAGGCACGCAGACCGCTGGGGCATTCGGGACAGCGGAGGTTACAAGAGGTGGTGGGTTCGAAAGATATGCTCACGGGGTAGCCCCATTGAATGGCTTTCCCGGTGAATTTGCTCAGGTAATAGCTGGTAAGGACCTTCATGCCATTCCATAGACGGCGAGCCGTGAGCTTGGATAAAAGGTTGACGGTATCGTTACGGTTGAATGCGGGCATGAAGGAGTAAAATTAGGCAATTATGGTCAATGGAAGGGATTGCACATCTTGGCTTTTTCCTGTAGGTTTGCACCCGTAGATATGGCAATTAACCCAAGGAAATATTCAGCCTGGAAGCTCCTATTATTCTCTCTCTTCGGCGCAATGATCATCATGCTGTTGTTTGTGGGGTATGACTGGTGGGTGGAAAGAAGGGCTCATTTTGTCCGCTACCCCGAATTTGGTATCGACATGCCCATCAATTATACCATCCATGGCATCGATGTGTCCAAGTACCAGGATGTCATCGACTGGGGGTCGGTCAGGGATATGCGGGTGGGGCGTGTACAGCTGGGTTTTGCTTTTATAAAGGCGACGGAAGGGCTGGGTAATGAGGACGCCTTTTTCCAGCGCAACTGGAAAAAATCAAAGAATGCGGGGCTGATACGGGGGGCATACCATTTTTTCCTTGCCACCAAGAGCGGGAAGGCGCAGGCTGAGAACTTCATCAATTCCGTCGAGCTGGAGCCGGGGGATCTGCCTCCTGTGCTGGATATCGAGCAGACATACGGGGTGTCTTCGGAGAAGCTGCGGGAGAGAGCCAGGGATTTCCTGCAGACGGTGCAGGATTATTATCATGTCACTCCTATCGTCTATACCAACGTGGATTTTTACCGGCAATATCTAAAAGACGACTTTGACAGCTTCCCTTTGTGGGTGGCTCACTATCTGCAAAAGGAGCGGCCCCGTACCTATCGCGACTGGACGTTCTGGCAGCATAGTGAAATGGGGCATGTGAATGGGATCTTCACAAGGGTGGATTTTGACGTATTCAACGGGGATTCCACGGAGTTCAAGAAGCTATTGATCACATCGCCGGAGCCAACGGTGGGCCCGGCTAATTAGCTGCTGTGGTCGGCCACGATCCACCAATGTCCTCCGATCTTCCGGAACAATAAAGTATATACGCCTCCCACGTCACCCGCCTTACGTTTCAGGAACCATTTGCCGATGACAAAATAATGGTCGGCCGATATTCGCTGTACCTTGAGAAGAGTAAAAAAGAGCTGCCCCATTTTGTCGGGTGTATCGTAATTCTTTTTATAGTTGTTGAGGGCATTGGTATAGCCATAGGTAACACCCGACTGGCCGACGAAGATCAGGGAGTCGTTGTGCCAGTAGCCTTTCATGAAATTGTCCAGGTCACCCTTGTTCCAGGAGGCCGTCTGACCGGCGAGTATCTGGCGGATAGCGGCTTCGTCGCCTGACTGGGCAAACGAGGGCCGGGTAAATAGCAGCATGAGGGCGAAGAAAAAGAGCTTTCCCATGGGTGTATTTTTATATTAAATTGAGCACAATTGGTCTGCTGTAAATTTAGCCCAATTGTGCCAATATCTAATGTCTGTCCTTCGGACAACGAACCTTTGGTTCGTTAAGGTACTACTCCTCCTCCATTTCCTGCAACAGGTCCTGTAACTTCCGGATGTGCCGGCCGTACAGCCGATGGACATACCATAGGTTGACGAAATATATACCCACGGTGACGGGAATGAGAAAGACGGCCCATATAAGGGGATGCTGCCACCAGGGAGTGCCGCTGAGCTGGTAGAAAAGGTCTGCTCCCGGCGCTGCGGGGAATTTCCAGCGAATAATGAGCCAGGAGAGAATGAACATGACAGGGATCATGATGGTACCGGACCAGACATAAAATTTTATATATATTTTCAGCGTAGTGATCTGCTGCCGCAGGTTGCTGTAAAGAGAGCAGCCGGTGCATTGCATGGCTTTCAGGAGCTGGTTCTTCCGATAGAAATAGACGGCGAGCATAGTCAGCAGCAGGATAAAGAGCCAGGCGATGCCCGATAGCCTGCCTTCGAAATCCAGGAAATAAAAAAGGATAGCGGGAGTATAGGTCGCTGCTATGAGGATAAGTTCTCCCGTCAGATTGCGTCGCATACGGGTCACGATGCCACCGGAACGCCGTTGCAAAAGGGCGTGGATCTCGTCCGGGCCGCTCTCGGAAGCGGGTGCGGCCTCCAGGGTGCGCCATACATATTTCAAGCTATCTAATTCCATAAGCAGCCTCCTTTGTCATTTTGCGTAATTTTTCACGGATACGGTTCATTTTTACCCGCAGATTGTTTTGATTAATACCCATTATCTCCTCCATTTCTTCATAGGGCTTGTCTTCAAGGTAGAGCATGACAAGCGCTTTTTCGACGTCCGACAGCCGGGCGATAGCGGCGTAGAGCTGTTGCAGCTGCTGCTCTTCCTCGCCTGGCCAGGTCATATCGGGCAGGGAGGGGGGAATTTCACTGGTGCTGGTGGTAGAGGGTCGTCGTCCCTGTTTGCGAAGGTCCGAGATGGCGGTATTGAGCGCAATCCTGTAGAGCCAGGTGCTGAATTTCGAGTCCCCGCGAAATCCGGGATAAGATTTCCATAGCTGTATGACTATCTCCTGGAAAAGATCCTGTCGGTCGGCTTCGGTAAAGCAATAGAGTCTGCACACTTTATACAGTAAAAAGCGATGCTCCTGCACCAGCTTCACAAATTGCTCCTGTGTGAGGCGGTCTGTCAGAAAAAGTAATTTTTACAATAATACTATCGTTCGTCGCCGGGAAAGAGAAAAAATTACCTTTGCAAACGAATTTTTGTTCGTGTCCTACCGGGACAGACTTAAAATGTAGCCGATGAAAAAGATCTATTGTCTTTCCACCTGCAGTACCTGCAACCGTATCCTGGATGAGATTGCGGCCGAAAAGAAGGGGTTTACCCTGCAGGATATCAAGACCGAAAAGATCACTCCTGCCCAATTGGATGAAATGAAGGATAAGGCGGGGAGCTATGAAGCCTTGTTCAGCCGCCGAGCCCTTAAATATAAAGAGCTGGGACTCAGGGATAAACAGCTGACGGAAAAAGATTATCGGCGGCTGATCCTGGAGGAGTATACCTTTCTCAAACGACCGGTGGCAATCCTTGGCGGAAAGATATTTGTCGGGAGCGAGAAAAAGACGGTGGAAGCCCTGAAATCGGCCGTAATTGGCCAGCGAGAAAAATAGACCCGGCGGACCGGCGCCGGGTACCGCCTTCTAATTAGCCGACATCAGCTTCATCTTCGATAGCCCTTGGGCCTGGACCACTTTCACTTTTACCAGGCCTTTGCCCCCGATGTAGTCACGGGCCGAGCTGTACAGATAGGCTTCGGGAAGATCGACGATCCTTTCCCGTACGGGATTCTCATGAATGTGTTCGATCCGGCTGACCAACAGGTCGGGCTGGCTGCTGTCAATGTGAAGAGGGCTGCTGCAATTCTGCCAGAGGTGGAGCTTTTCGATGCGCTTGAGACTCTTGGCATAGTCCTCAAAACGCTGGATCATCCAGTCTTTCCGGAGGTCCATCTCCACGTCGATGGCCTTCAATATTTCGGGGGTGGTATATTTCTTAAAGTCCCGTTCAAAGTAGGCGGGGCCATTGCCTTCGGGCGTCCGGACCAGCAGATGCAGGTGGTGGGTCATCAGACACCAGGCATAGATCGTGATCTGACCCAGGTCTACAAAATGATTCAAGGCGTCTGCTACAACTTGTTTGTAAGCCGGGCGGGTGAATACATCGATGCGATCTACCACATTCAGCGTAAGAAAATAACAGGTTTCCCCGGATCCAGTAGGCTGCTTGTCGTTTGCCAGCATAGGTGCTCATTTTAGTGATAAAAGCTTATGTCTGTCCTTCGGACGACGAGCCTGTGGCTCGTTTGGCTTATGTCTGTCCTTCGGACGACGAGCCTGTGCTCGTTTGGCTTATGTCCGTCCTTCGGACGAC
>Ga0207667_10000904_pt1 | contig 37874 bp, 35 predicted proteins | sample KBSCornC52_FD_184301 | JGI IMG/M metagenome (GOLD analysis project Ga0207667, IMG submission 184301) | Corn rhizosphere microbial communities from Kellogg Biological Station, Michigan, USA - KBS Corn C5-2 (SPAdes) (version 2) | ecosystem: Host-associated > Plants > Roots > Rhizosphere > Soil ...
AGATGGAAGCGCCTCGTCCGAGATTACGAACAACGCCTCGACGTCTCCGAAGCCATGATCCACGTCGCGCTCGGAAGCCTCATGATACGCAGAATTATCCATCCCTGACCATTCTCAAACGGACTCTGAGCAAGGTGCCGACGATGGGATCGGTCTTTCTATCCTCGCATTTGCATGGCTCTGGCGATTTTGGTTTCAGGTAAAGTGCGTCGCGCAGGCCTCCGCCGGACTTGGCCGAACCGGCCGCATCATTTTGGGACGCAGACTTGGCCGGCTCTTTGGATGGCGTTGGCAATGGCGGCTTCGCCGTCACCGGAGTTCTCAATACGCCCGCGATTTGGGCGAAATCCACTTTCGTGTGTACCGCCTCTTTGAGCGGGTTAAAGTCGCCCCCCGCCGGAGGGGCGACCAATGCGAGCGACAATGCTATCGCAAGCGTAGAGAAGAGTGCGACCGGCAGGGCGAAGACATAGATCATCGCCAGCCAGTTACGCACCACGTAGGTCGCGCCAGCGAGATAGTCCGATGCACCGTCGGGCGCCAGGTAACGGCTATGTTCGCGCAGCCAACGCACGGGATGCCGGGCCGAAATGCTGCTCCCATCGTCCATCAGAATCGTCGTTTCGGTATCCGCGGACTTATCGGTCAGCACTCTTACTGCAAAATCGGCCTGACGCTTCAGCTCGTCGTCATTGATCGTCTGAGGTTCCGGACCTCGCGCTTCGTTCGGCAGGAAAAGGCTTCCGAGGAAACTACCGAAATAGCCGCCGCCAGAAACGGTGGAGCAATAGTCGAAATCGAGCAGCCGGCCCTTGTGTGCCAAGGCTTGCGCCACACCAAGTGAAATGGTGGCGCTGCGAATGCCGCCTCCTGAAAAAGCTAGGCCCATCGAACCGGACTCGACGGCTTCTTCCGAAAGCGCCCTGCCGATCTTTTCGAGAAGCGTGCGGCGCTCCCTTATAGTCTGCGCGGCGAGCTCGGCGGGTCTGAGCATCCTGACTGGAGCGGCTGTGGGTGGACCGCCAACGCCGAAGATATCCCACCTCAGCCAAGTGGTGACAGCTCTCCAAAATCCCATCGCTCACGCCCCCAACCCAAATTCAAGCGATGTGCGAGGCAGGCGACCAAGATCGCCATTTTGGTCCGGCGACGGTGACTCACCAGTCTGCGCAACGCGCGGCTGTCAAATGAGCGACCTGTTATGGGATCCGATGTTACCAGCAGATTGTTACGGCCTCAAGTCGTATTTGCTGTTGAATGAGGCGAGTTAATTTTCATTGGCGGGCGGCAGGCCACAGCCCGATTTCTCAATTGAATACGAGGCCGCGCCGATCAATCAGTTAGCGAGCGAACCATTTCTGTTCAATAAAACGGAGGAATATCTAAATTTATGCTATAGTAATTAACAATATGAGGCATATTGTTTCATTAACATTATCGAGTCAACTAGCGATTTTAAACTATTAACGCAGGAATCATGATCTACGATCGCACTGGAAACCGAAAGTATCTTACCCGGGATGAGCGTTTGCGATTCATCCGCGCAGCTCAAGATCAATCAGGACTCGTCGAGACTTTTTGCCTTACACTTACCTATACTGGCGCCCGAATTTCTGAAGTGCTGGCGCTACGGGTGGCAAACGTCTACCTAACGGGCGGACTGATTACCATTGAAAGCCTCAAAAAGCGTCGCAAGGGTGTCTTCCGCCAGATTCCAGTGCCGGATCAGCTGCTCAACCGCCTCGAAAATGAGCACATGCTGACCAAAGCCTATCCTAACGCAAGATTGTGGACGTGGAGTCGGACGACAGCTTGGAAGCTCGTTAAAAGCGTGATGGAAGACGCGGCGGTGCCTTCGTTTTGCGCGACTCCTAGGGCTCTACGTCACGCGTTCGGAGTAATAGGTGTCGCGGAAGCCCAGGTGCCTTTGCACATGGTACAAAAATGGCTTGGTCACTCCAGGATAGAAACGACCGCCATTTACGCTAATGCGGTGGGCGCAGAAGAGCGATCGATAGCTCATCGGATGTGGAATTGAATTTGCACTTCGTCTAAACAGGATCGGATTTCGATCACGGCATTCTGCACAATGCTATCGAGATTATCAACGAGCCCTCGTCGCTCGAGTGAGTGGGATGGAAGGACCGTGTCAATCATTGGAGGAAAGTTGTATTTGCCTCTTCGTTCGTTAAATTGTCTGTCAAGATCAAGCCTGATCCCTTATGTCCCTTTCGGGTTCTTAGGCTAGGAATAGTAGCTCGACTGAACGAGGTATTCCATTTGGTGAAGGGCGGAGAGTTCATGAGTGAAGCGTTGGATCCCTTTTCTTTGATGCCGAACATCTCTCGTGTCCACCTTTTCACCTACGTTATTAGCAAGCTTGAAAATCGCGCAGATTCTAAGGCCGTGGCCGCATGGGTTGTCATCGGGGTGGGAGCCGTCACAGCTTCAGTAGGCTTCATTGCAAGCGTGTATAAATTTCTTATTAGTGGCGTCATTTTACAATTTGCAAAAATGCACCCAAATGTAACGAGTGTCTTATCCATAAGTATGTTGATTTCTATCGCTATTTTGTGTATATATCTTTATAAGAGTAACTATACAAATCGTAAATTAATAAAATTGGATTCCGGAGCAGATTTCAGGATTCTTCAGAGCGTTTTCTTTTGTTACATAAAGTCCAAACAAGAGCAAGATTTCTGCTACAGGTACTGGGTAAAACCCAGAAAAGGCAAATGTAGGAAGTTTGACCTTAACTATACATGGTCATCGCACCCCGATACGGTTAAAGTTATCCTCAGAAACCCGAAGTTTTCGTACGAGATTAAATCTACAAGGCTGCCGGGAGTCAATAAACTTGTGATTGACTTAGGAGAAGATTTGGATGTGGGACACAGAGAGATAATCGAAGTCGTGCTCAGAACAAATACTGATGGTTATAATAATGCCTTCCCACACTTTGCAAAATCTATCGCGAGCCCTAAATATCCTCGTTTTAATACTTATATAGGCGTCGTAACCGACGACATACACGAATTGGCTGCGCTGTACAGGGAGCGCTCATTCATTGCGCTTTCAGACATTCCGATCGTTCGTACCGCCGTTTCATTAAAAAAAGGAACTCATATTTGGACAATTCCTACGACGCCAGGATGGCGAAATTGCCTAACTTGGGTTTATAAGGGATAATGAGGCCATGGATGGCGATTAGCGTTCGATAATTTACTGAGTACAAATCTCAAATAAAGCGGCTGCTAATTTCGGTCTGCTGGCGGCTTTTTGGTACTAGCGATCTATCCAACAACTGCACCTCTTAAACAGCCCGAACAATATGCCTCATTCCGTTCACGCGGGCCGGGGGAGGCGCAGGTGGGGTTGTTTTCGGGATTGCTGGGCAAGGGTGCCGAAGCGCTCGATCTACAGACGGCGGTGATGGTGCCGATTGTCGCTGCCATGCTCGCCGACGGATCGATCGACAACAGCGAGATCAATCAGATTCGCTCGATCTGCGCATGGAGCCCGATCTATGCGCGCAACGCGGTCGAACAGGATACGAACATCATTTTGCGCGCGATCCGTTTTGTGGAGCAAGAGGGCGCCGAAACGATGACGCGGAAAGCCGCGGAATTGCTTTCACCTGCGCTTCGCGAAACCTCCTTCGTCTTCGCTGTCCGGATGGTGTTCGCTGACGGGCATGTCGGACGCTCCGAGGAGGAGCTTGTCGAGCGGCTGACCGATTGGCTCTCGATCGACGCCATTCGGGCGCGCAATTTCGTCGAGACAGTTTCCGTCATGCAGCATAGTGCGAACGCCTGACAGGCGGCAATGATGGACACATCCTCTGACGTTGCGGATCTGGACTGGAGTACGACCGGAAAGCTGCTGATCGCACGCGGTGTCGCCGCGGCGATCGTCTGGTCGCTAATGTTCATGATCGCCCAAGCCGTTCCGCTACAGCAGCTCCCGATCTTCTTCGTCAAGATGATGCTGTCGATGATCATCGGCATTCTGCCCTACCATTTTATCCTGCGTGGCATACGGTCGGTCATGGGCGGCATCCCGGTGGTAACCCTGGCCTGTAACCTGCTTCTTCTGATGGTGGCATTCGCGGTGGCCGTCGGTGACCCGCTGGTGTTCACCTTCAACCGAAATTTTCCCCACATCTTGGGGCTTGCGAACTTCAAGCCGTTTAACCTCGTGCCGGCGCTGCTCGTCCATCAGTGACGAGGCGCGGCAACAGTGCCGGAGATCATCATATCTCATGTCCGACTATACCACTCTTGCCGACTATCGCGGCTGGTCGATCGTCTGGCAGCCCGGCACGGGCAAGCTCTTCTGCCGTAGAGGCAATTGGGACACCCACGACTTCTACGAGCGCCCACGCGACCGCGTGACGGCGATCGAGATCGCGAAGGCATGGATCGACAGGCGGTGATCTTATTTTGATGCGCGGACGACCGAGCCCGCCATCCCAAACAGCGAGGAGAAAGAGCGGTGGCGTGGATCAACAATGCAATCAAAATATGCCGTATCAGTCTGGCACTTGCCGGGCTTAGCGGTTGCGCGTCCTCGGTTGCCACATTGCAAAGCCGATCGGCGGGCGTGATCGGCGTTCCGCCCGAGCAGGTGCAGATTTCCGACATGCGCACGGACTCATCCTCAACCTACTGCATCGCTACGGTTGGAAATTCGTCCTACGTCTGTGTTGCAGAAGGCGGTACGGTTAAATTCATGCAGCTTGGCATGACCAATCCGCCCAGTTGCACAAAGCGCTGACGGGAGCACTCGGCGACACCCGTGAGCAATGCGGCTGATAGATTTTGCCGGTCTATTCGCTGCCTGTTCCTATCCCGCAAAATCCCCCAGCGAGAATATGCCGAGCATGACGCCTGCTACCAGAAAGCCTACCAATCCGCCGAGTGAGATGATCGCAATCGGGTTGGCGAGCGCCACGATGCGTTCGATCCGCGCGCGCACATTCTCGCTAATGACCGTGCTGGCATCGCGGCAGGTCTGCGGAAGCTGACCAGAATGCTCTCCGACCTCGATGAGACGGATGGCCGCCTGAGGCAGCAGCGCCTCGCGAGCCATCGCGGTAGAAAGCCGTGATCCCGCGCGGATCGCCTGTTCGATGCCATCGACATAGCGTCGCCAGCGCGGGCTGGCGATTGCATCGCGGGCCAGCGGCAGCGCGTTCACTACGGAGACGCCATTACCCACCAGCGTCGCAAAGATGCCGATGAACTGCCCGGCAATATATTGATCGCGCAAGCGCAGGCCCGGAATGCGGCGGCTGTGGTCGTTCAGAAGCGCTGTTCCCCACGCAGAGCGCAGCATCATCCACAAGAGCAGCGGCACAAGGACGACCCCGAAGAGCAGCAGTGCACCATGGTTGTTCACCGCCCGCGAGATTCCCAGCACCAGCCGGGTCAGTGTCGGCAGCTTGTCTTCCTGGCCCGAAAAGATTGGCTCGAACTGTGGGATGACCATGGTGAGCACCAAGGTCAGCGCGATCAAGGTCGCGGCGAGCACCGCAAGCGGATAAGTGAGCGCGGTGACCAACCGGCTGCGGGTCGAAGCCGAGAGGTTGAGCTGGGCGGCCAACGCGGTGAGCGCCTCATCGAGACGTCCGCTCCGTTCGGCAGCGCGTACGACGCCGATCACATAGGCGGGAAAGCTCTTGATCCGATCCAACGCCGCGGCAGGCGTGCCGCCGCCTCGCACATGCGCAATCATGCCTGCCAGCATTCCACGAATACGGGCGTTGCGTGCCTGCTCGCGCAGCAGGTCGAGCGATCGGTCGACCGGCAGTCCCGAGCGGATCAACGTCGCCAATTGGGTCATGATCAAGGCCTGGTCGCCAATCGAAAGACCGCGCCCCAGTCGCACAGGCTGGTTCAGTCGCTCGATCAGGCTGGCAGCGCCGCATCTGACCTCAATCGGCGTTAGACCTTCCGCAATCAGCCGAGCCACGGCGTTTTGCTGGTCATGCGCATCGACGATCCGCCAATCTCTGCGGCCTTCTTGCGAAACAACCAGGCATCGCCAGCTTGTCATTGCAGAGCCACGGCGCGCCTGACTTCGGCCATGGTGGTGCGGCCGGCAGCGACCAGCGCCAATCCATGGCCCGCAAGTGTATCCACATGAGCCCGATCGGTCTGCTCGTCACGAATGAGGTTGTCCCTGATCCGGGCGCGAATCGCGTCATCCACTTCCACCACCTCGATCAGCGGCGTGCGTCCGGAATAGCCGGTCTCGAGACACTCCCGGCAGCCGACCGCATCATAGATGTGCGGTGGAATGGCCATTTCGGCATCGGCAAACTGCCGGGCTTCTTCGGCGGTCGGCAAACGCGCGCCGCGGCAATGCGGGCAGAGCGCGCGAACCAGCCGTTGCGCGATGGTGGCGATGACCGTCGAGGCGGTCAGATAGGGCTCGATCCCAATATCGGCGAGCCGTGTAAACGCGCCCAGCGCACTGTTGGTATGGAGGGTCGAGAGCACCAGATGACCAGTCAGCGCCGCGCGCAAGGCGATATCGGCGGTCTCGCGATCCCTGATCTCGCCGATCATCAGGATATCGGGATCCTGCCGCAGGAAAGCGCGTAGGGTGGCGGCATAACTCAGCCCGATATCAGGCCGTACCTGAACCTGATTGACCCCTTCGATCAGAATTTCGACCGGATCTTCGACGGTGAGGATCTTGACTTCCGGTCGGCGAAGACGCGCGATCGCGGCATAGAGCGTGGTCGTCTTACCGCTACCAGTAGGACCGGTCAGCAAGATGATGCCATGCGGGCGATCGAGCGCATTCTTCAGTTTTTGCAGCGCCCGTTCGGGCAAGCCAAGTTGTTCGAGATCGAGGGGAACCTCGGTCCGTCCGAGCAGCCGCAGCACGATACTCTCGCCATGCGCGATAGGGGAGGTTGAAACGCGCACGTCGACGTCGCGACCACTGACCGTGAAACGAAGCCGTCCATCCTGCGGCAGACGCGATTCGGCGATGTCGAGCCCCGCCATGATCTTTATGCGTGACGCTACGGGTGCTGCGACGCCGTCTGGATGCCGCTCAACCTCCTGTAGTCGCCCGTCAATCCGATAGCGTACCGAAAGATGGCGTGCCATCGGCTCGAGATGGACATCAGAGGCGCGGCGCTTGACGGCGTTGGTGAGAATGCGCTGAACAAGACGAATGACGGGAGCTTCGGACTCGTCTTCGAGCAGCCGCGCGACGTCGGAGCCGAGGCCACTGCTGAGACCATCCGACATGTCATCGACATCAATTCGGTCGTCGCTGCCAAGGCGTAGTGCTTCGTCGATCTCGCTGAAGCTCATGATAGAGGGCCGGATGGCACTCCCGGCGGCGAAGGCAAGGCCCTGCAGTGCCTCATCGTCGGTCGGATCGGCCATCGCGACCGCAAGATAATCATCGTCCTGCTCGACCGGAAGCAGCGAGCGCCGCTCCAGAAAACGTTGATTAACGCCATCGAGCCGAGCCAGTGCTTCTGGCAAGCTGTTGCGCGGACGAACGGGAAAGCCCGTCAATTCCGACAAAAGAGCAGCAAGTTCTTCTTCGGGTACCAAACCCAGCTTGGCCAAGGTTGCGGCTAGGCGGTTTCCGGTTCGGTGACTTACCTCTTGGGCGCGCACCAAGTCGGTCTCGCTAAGCAGCGCTCTGTGGCGCAGAAGAAGCTCAAAATGGGACATAGCCTTCCACAGATGCGCGTGGTTGTGCAACACCACTTATCACGTCCGAACGCAAATGCTTTGTACAAAAACGACATCGCCTTAATCGAGATTAAAGATGAGGCTGTAGTTGTTAAAAATCCAAATGACGATGCCAAAGTAACGATTCGATCTTGCGCCGAAACAAGTTTGTGTTAGCCAACGATCCGTCAGAGTCTCAGATCTGCGGACAAAAGGAGGGGCGTCTTGGGAACGTCGTCGTGGCCGTCTGCTGCGTTTCGCGGCACCCTTTGTTTTGCCTGTGTCGCTATGCTGGGCCTGGAAGCTGCGCCCGCGCATGCTGCCGAGACGACCACGTACAGCTATGATGCGCTGGGACGGCTCACCAATGTCGCGCACTCCGGCAGCATCAACAGCGGCCTGAACCAGGCCTATAGCCATGATGCCGCCGATAACCGCACCAATGTAACGGTGACCGGATCGCCTTTTTCCGGTTCGACCCGCGTCATCGTGGTGCCGTTGAAGCACCTGCTCGTCATCCCGCTGGCGAACGGGTCGTGATTTTCGAAAGGTTGTTCTGATCGCGCCGTCGTTGGCGCAAAGGGAGGGCTGAATGCGACTAAGGACGATTGCACTAAATTTCGCGCTGCTGATGACAAGCGTCAGCGCACAGGCGTCAACGCAGAGCTATGGATATATCACCGGCTTCATCACCACCGGCAACCGCTATCTTATCTATATGAACGGCAGCAGGACCGCTCGTCCTGCGTGCGATTGCTGCGCCCGCTGGGAGATCGACGGCAGCACGGCGATGGGCCAGACCAATGTCTCCTTGCTGCTGACCGCCTACGCGCTTCATCACACCGTGCAGATCGTGGGCACCGGCGCCTGCGTAAGCGGCTCAAATGACACCGAGGGCGTGAGCCTCATCAGCACCGACAATCTCTGAGTGAAGGCCGAAGGCGGAGTGGTCTTCCGAGAGGAAGGGTCGTGAAGCAATGTTGAAAAGAGCATTCCTGGCGACGTTTCTGTCGCTCAACATTATCGGCACTACACCGGTAGCCGCTGCGGCAAGCGCCGCCGACGGCTATGTCACCGGCTTCGTGCCGCTGAGCAACGGTATCGTCTTCTTCTTCCAGAACGGGACGATCAGCGGCTCGCATCCCGCTTGCGATACGGGCGGCCTGCCGCAGCGCTGGGCGCTCGACTCCACCACGGCTGCCGGCCAGTCGCTGCTCAGCATATTGCTAACCGCCAAATCCACCCATGAGATCCTGCGGATCGTCGGTTCTGGTACGTGTCCGACCGGCGGCAACTCGGAAAGTATCGGCATTTTGGTGACCGACGACGTGCAGTAAACATACAGGATAGCCACAGTTGGATCGAGCATCTGGAGCGAATTGGTGCACCAGGATTAAGAACATTTTCGGGGAAGGCTGCGAACATGCGATTGGCCTATCATACGATTGGCGCACTCCTCCTTTTTGCTGCAGCAGTTTTTGCGCAGCCAGCGTCCGCAAAATGCGTTTCCCGGACAATTACGGACGCGGGCGGTAACGCGCAAAGCATCGTCGCGGTGGTTCCCGACAGCGGCTCGCCCGATCTGACGGCCGCGGGGTATCAAGACACGAGCTGCGGCGTCATCGACAAGGCGGCCAATCGCGCGCACGTGTGCAACACCAGAGCGTGGGGCAATGACGGCGTCAGGCGTCAGCTGGAAATCCAGGCGGGGATTTCGTTCGCGCAGCTTTGCACGGCGGCGCGGCTGGAAGCGGGGCTGTCGGCGACGCCGCCTGATCCGACGGGCGGCCAGTTTTCTCCAACCAACCAAAGTCAACCGATCCAGAGTAGCAGTGCGCCCATTGTCGGCTTGTTGAGCACGCCGACCAGCACCGTCAGCCAAACCGGGGGGAATTGACCGTGAGAACAGGGGCATTTTCACGCGAGGCCGGCCTGCTGACGTGGGCTTTTCTGGCATTGGCTTTTTGCGCCGGTCTCATGCAGGCGGCGCCGAGTCGCGCACAAGTGGTGCAAATCCCGCTGCCGCCGGTCAACGCGGTGATCGATGCGCACGGCATTGATCTGACCAGCGGGCAGTTGATGGTCAATTTCACAGCACTCAGCATTGGCACTGAGACCAACGGGCTCAAACAGAGCCTCTATTACCCCGGCCTTGCCGGTTTCAATCACGACCAGATGATCACGGCGACCGTCGACGATTTTGATAGCTATCATATCGCCCACGGCTACCATGTCACGATCGCGATCGGGCAGATCGCCAACGGCTTCACCTATAATACGAGCACCAGCAGCTATGTGTCCGACAAGGGGGACGGTGCGACGCTGACCGGCGTGACGGCGCAATGGACTTATACCGACCGCAACGGCGTTGTCATCACGCTCGATCGAACTCCTGGGCCTGGCTATACATCTGCTTATGACACGATCACCTATTATGGCGGGGTGGACGGTGTTGCGACGGTCGTCGCCCGGCCGGACGGGTTCAAGACCAGGTTGACCTACCGGACCGATCACTATGCCGTGAGCGGGGGTACGATCTATGTGACTCGGCTCCAGTCCTCGACGACCTCCACCGGCTTCCAGCTTAAATTCACCTATGGCGCGAACACGCTTTCGGCAGCGACGGTGAACAACTGGGTCGCCATTTCGCAGGAAATGGCGATCAACAATGCGGTGGATTATTGCGATCCGGCCGCGGACAGCTGCACCGGCCTGACCCAGAGCTGGCCGACGTTCAGCGCGAGTTCCAGCGTGTCGGGCAGCAACAGCATCCTGTCATTCACCGATCCCGTCGGCAGAACAAGCTCGTTCACCTTCGATAGCTCCGGCAGGATCATCGGCTTCCGCCGGCCGAGCGCCGGTTCGGATACGACCACTTACGCCTATAGTGGCACGTCTACCACGATATCGTCGGTGGCCCTCGCCGGTATCGGCACCTGGACCTACGGCTTCTCGTACAATGGTAGCACCGATGTGCTAACCACCACGGTAACCACGCCGTCGATCCCGGTCGCGCTTACGGTCACCGCCAAATATCTCATCCGCCAGCCGCTGACCGTAACCGACGAGAACGGTCACACGACCACCTACACCTATGACAGCAACGGCCGGGTGCAGACCGTGACCGGGGCGGGTACGGGCAGTAACTTCGTCACCTATGGCTATGACGCGCGCGGCAATCTGACCTCGATGGTGGCGACACCCAAAAGTGGCTCGGGACTGAGCACGCTCACCACGTCGGCGGTCTATCCATCGACTTGCAGCAATCCAGCAACCTGCAACAAGCCGACTACCACGACGGATTCGGCGAGCAAGGTCACCAACTATTATTACAACACGAACGGATTGCCTGATTATGTGCAGGCGCCCCCGCCCACTGCCGGCGGCGTGCGTCCCGAGACGCATTACAGCTACACGACTGTCCAGGCGTGGCTCAAGAACAGCTCAGGCAGCATCGTGCTGGCGCCTGATCCGGTGACGTTGCCGACAGCGATCACGCAATGCGTCACCGGCGCATGGCCCTGCACCGCGGCGAACCAGACCATCACCCAGCTCGATTATTATGGCGGTCCGTCGGCGACCAACCTGCTGATGCAGTACTCGACGGTCAAATCGGGCACGGGCTCGCCCTCGTCCCGGACCACCTACACATATGACATCGTCGGCAACGTCTCGAGCGTCACTGATCCGATGGGCAATACCACCCCATATTACTATGCCGCCGACCGCCAGTCGTTGGGCAATCGCAGCCCGAGCATCGACGGCTCCTCGACCAGCATCAGACCCGCGGTGGTGATCCACTACAACAGTGACGGCCTTCGGGATTCGACCAGCTACGGTTCGGTCAATCCGTCGACATCGGTGTTCACGACGCGGCGGGTGGATTATGTCGGCTATGATAGCCAGGGCCGCAAAACGCTGGACGGGGTGTCGGACGGCACCACCAATTTCGCAATCACCCAGTACAGCTATAACGGCGCGGGGCGGCTCGATTGCATGGCGGTCCGCATGAACCCGGCGACGTTCGGATCGCTCCCGTCCTCGGCGTGCACCGCGGCGACGGCTGGAAGCTATGGTCCCGACCGGATCACGCATTATATCTGGGAATATGCAGGCGCGCTCGACCGCTCCCAGTCGGCCTATGGCATCTCCGGGCTGCAGCGCGACGACGTGCACTACACGCGCACGGCCCACAACCTCGTCGAGACGATGACCGACGCCAAGGGCAATCTGACCACCTTCGCCTATGATGGGCATGACCGTCTGCTCAGGTCCTGCTACAATGCGACGCTGGCGGCGTGCCAGGGCGGAACGGCGAGCGATATGGTGCAGCTGAGCTATGACAATGTCGGGCATCTGACCAACCGCGGGCTCAGGGGCCATTCGACGACGATCACGATCGGCTACAGCTATGACGATCTCGGCCGGGTGACCAACATTGCCTATCCGGGCGGTGGGGCGTTCGACCAGCCGGTCAGTCTCTATTACGACAATCTCGGGCGCACGACCAATGCGATCGACGCCGCCGGGCATGCGGTCAACTATGTCTATGACGCGATCGGCAATGTGACCGCGCAGAGCGACACGGTGTCGGCGCGCACGATGCTCTATGATGCGGATGGGCGGCGCACGCGGCTGACCTGGGCGGCGGACGGACGCTATGTGACCTATGAATATGACGGAGCATCGCGGCTGACCGCGATCAAGGAGAGCGGTTCGACTGCCCTCGCGACATTCGGTTATGACGATGTCGGGCGGCGGCAGACGCTGACGCGGGGCAATGGCGTGGTGACCAACTATGCGTACAATCCGCTCGGGGTGACGAGCCTGACCAACGATCTTGCCGGCACGGCCTCGGACCAGACGTTGACCTTCGCCTATAATCCGGCAGGCCAGATCGCGACGAAAACCTCGTCGAACGATCTTTACGCCTGGACGCAGCATTATAACGTCAACCGCAACTACAGCACGAACGCACTCAACCAGTACACGGCGACAGGCTCGATCACGCCAACCTATGACAGCCAGGCCAATCTTTCGAGCGCGGGGCCATCGAGCTACAACTTCTCGACCAAGAACGAGCTGGTGCAGCAGAATGATACCGGCATCCAGTTCTACCATGATCCGCAGGGTCGGCTGGATTCGGTGCTCAATGCGCCGTCAGGCACGACTGCGTTCCAATATGACGGCGACATGATCGCGAACAAGATCGGCGGCGGCCCGAGCTTCCCGATCCTGCGGCGCTATGTCTACGGTCCCAATGATGACGAACCCCTGGTCTGGTACGAAGGCTCGGACTTCTCGTCGGAGCGCTATCTGGTCGGCGACGAGCGCGGCTCGGTGGTTGCGGTGACCGATACGACCGGCAATCCGGTTTCGATCAACGGCTATGACGAGTATGGCATTCCAGCGTCGACCAATCTCGGCCGGTTCCAATATACCGGGCAGGCCTGGATCCCCGAGCTTGGCATGTACAGCTACAAGGCCCGCATCTATTCGCCCACGCTCGGCCGGTTCCTCCAGACCGATCCCGCCGGCTATCCCGACGGCCTCCCTCAAGGCGGGAAGCGATAAATCTCTGCTTAAACGGTCGCAGATCCCGCAGACGCTCAGGACGTCACCCCGCTGAGCACGTTCGTCCCGAAGGCGGTCCGGGCATCCCCGCCGTTGTAACGAACCTTGTTCGCTGGATCGACGGAAGTAAACACGCCAGGGTTGACCCCCGATCCATTGACCTCAACAAGGTTCGTTTCCGCATCGCACACCACGCCGTATCGCGCTTTGCCAGGGGCCCCGCGCAGTTGCAGCGCGAGTCTACCGCGAAATACGCTGATCAAGCTCACCGCCTGCGTGCAGGCTCGGTCGAGCTGCAGCGCATCGACCTGCACATCGAACATACCGCATTTCGTCATAACCAAGGGCGCCGTAGCGTCGCGGACGTGCGTGCCGTGGATGCCGAGGCCCTCGACGTGAGTGAACGCCAATCCGTTGCCAAGCATCCGTCCTGCGGTAATCTTGATCGAACCACCGCAATGCTCGCCATTGATATTGAACCCGTCCGAGGCGACATAGGGATTCACTATGTCGACGCAGAAGTAGGCTTGCGTGTGGTGAATCCAGATGCCGCCGCTGCTGCAGCCATCGATCGTCGGGTTAACAATCGAGACATCCTGCTGCGCATATTTGAAGCCAGACTCTGACATGGCGGTGCCAGCCTTATCTCGCCCGTCGATTTCGATCCCGTAAGCTAGGCGCGCCATTTCAAAATCCAGGACAAAGACGTCAGCAAAGCGGCCGAACAGGCGCATGCCCCAGGATGTGTCGATCCCAGGGGGCCGATCGAAGACGTGGCAGCGGATAAAGTAAGTAGAGGCAGAGTTACCGATATACCCGAAATTTGCCGCGCCGTAGCCGCCGTGCAGGTATCCGACGAAAAAATCGTGCGCGGGCGTGCTCGCCGGACTCACCCTGCGGACAGAACAGTCAACCAGCTTGGAGATGACCACTCCAATGGTGTGAAAACCCACTGGGCTGTCGTAGGACCAGCATCGTTCCATCACGCAATCCGATGCGCCGATGAACAGCACACCCTTGACGCAGTCGATCGGGTCGGATGTTAGGCTTGCTCGCGGCTTGTATGCGCCCGAACAGTCACGCGCGAAGACGAGGTCGCGACACGAGCTGTTGCGCATTTGGCCGCTATCATCGGATGAGGATGGCGCGTCCTTGCCGAACTGGAACACTGTCGATGAGACGACGTTCGCGCCGACAAGGACGATTCTCGTGCCGCCGTCCATGCCCATGCGATTTGCCGTATCCACCCCATAGCCAACGGTTGAACCGCCGCCGGCTGTGCCCTGCAGCGTACGGGACGATGATCCCATCTTCCACACATCGGTGATCGTGTAGTTGAGCGCGGCAAAGCGCACTTCGGGGAACGCTGCCACGGCCGCGTCCAAAGCTCCGCGGTTGTCATTGGACCCAAGCGGGCGTCCATGCGCAGTGCCGACCGCACCAAACCATTCCGGGTATCCGGTCGGGGTTATGGCGTTGTTGAACAGCACGGTTCCGCCGGCCGAAATGTCAAAACACCACGCCGACGGAGCGGCTTCGAAGCCCTGGCCGATCATAAGGGTAACGCCACGGGCCGGTTTGAGCCTCCCTGTGCGCATCACGATAGTGGCTTTCGTGGTGTAGCTGGCCCCGATTTTATGAGTTCTCGTAATTATTAGCGCGGCCCCTGTAGATGCGGCAGCTGCATCGGCCGCTGCGAAGGCAGCATAGTCATCAGTTGACCCGTCCCCGGCTGCGTTGAACGGCGCGTCCATCGGGTTTATCCATGGCGGCAGCTTGGTGCCGGCAGGGCTCGCTGCGACCGCCTTGCTCCCAGGCGAGCCCACGACCAACGCTCCTGCTGCCACCAGTCGGCCCATTAAGGATCGTTTCGTCACGCTAATATCGGCCACACTGGCTCCTTAGCCTCGGCTGGGAACCAGCCTCTCGCTTGTGCGCGGACGATAGAGGAAATGTCCACCGAGGACAGCCGTTTTCGTCGGGCAGAAATGTTCGCCGCAACTCTATCGAGCCTCCGCCTTGCGAATGGGAGCGACGTTGGCACCATCCGCCCGGATCATGGCGCAATAGGTTGCCCGATCGTCCATGAGTCGCCGTTTTTTGGATAGATCGCCGCGCCGATACGCTGCCTCAGCCTTATTGAGGATCGTTTTGCGCTAGCGCTATCTCGCAAACCTCATGCGCAAAGCTCGTGCATTCTGCCGAACAATCGCGGAAAGCCGATCGGAAGCCATGCACGGTGACTTCAACTTTCATCCGACGCAGCCGCATCGTCATTGCCATGCTAGATAGCATGCCGGCTCTCGCCGCCGGGAAAAGCCAATGTTCGCTGGGCGGCTGGACCTGCTTCAGGATCTCAACGGCACCTATGACATCAAGCAGAACCTCTCAAGCGCTGGCCGGCCAGCTAAAACTTCTCGACCAAGAATAAGCTGGTGTATCGGAATGACACCAGCATCGGTTTCTGCCATGATCCGCTTGGCCGGTTGGACGACGTCATTGGCGGCAGTCAGGGCTTCCAATATATCGACCAGCCATCATGCCAGTTAAACAGTTGACGTGGGAGACCAAGGTCCGACCGCTCCAATGGACATCTTCAGAATCCCGATGACGGCCGTCACCGCTCTTGCCCTGGGCGTTTTCGGGGCTGCGCTCGGCTGCGTGATCGGCAGCTTCAGCGCCACATTGGCACTGCGATGGCCAGACGTTCGATCTCTGATCCATGGCCGATCGCGCTGCGACCATTGCGGTCTTTTTATCCCGCCAGCATCGCTCATTCCCCTTTGGAGCTATTGCGCGCAGGCGGGTCGGGCACGTTGTTGCGGCAACCTCATTCACGAGATGCATCCGATGGCGGAGCTGTTGGCGACTGCCATCGGCTTTGCGAGTCTGTTTCTGTTTGGCGTTGCTGGTTTGCAAGTGGCGCTGTTTGGCTGGCTTTTGCTGACATTGGCGCTGCTGGATCTGCGCCATTATATCCTGCCCCACTGGCTGACGGCGGCACTGCTCTTTGCGGGCCTGGCAAGGGGATTTGTGTCTTCGAGTGTGGATTTTTCCGATCGGTTGGCTGGCCTTGCCGCTGGGTTCTTGTGTTTGACGATACTGCGGTGGTGCTATCGCCGGCTGCGAGGCCGGGATGGCCTCGGCGGTGGCGATGCCAAGTTGCTGGGCGCGATTGGCGCCTGGACAGGCTGGCAGCTCCTGCCGACAATCATGGTTGCCGCGGGCATACTGGGTCTGCTGACGGCAGGCATGATGCGGTTGCGTGGACGAGCGATCGCCGCGGACACGCGCTTGCCGCTTGGTACATTCCTTGCGGTGGTAAGCTGGCCAATTTGGCTGTGGTCTCAGGCCTAGGGGTAATTCTGAGCAACAAAAATGAACCAGGATGAGGTTAGCGCGAAATTGAGGTTGCCGAAAAAATCCTCGTCCGCCAAATAGAATTGGAGTCTGGGGAGGCTATTGTGAACATTGCGCAACTGACCGCGCCGGCTTCGAATGTCATGTTCGCTCGCCGGGTGCAGTTTCTCTGATGCCAGCTTCCTCGCGATTAATTTCCTGGCGGCGGCAGCGGGATGCTGGCTTCACCCTGATGGAAATGCTGGTGGTGCTCGTCCTGATGGGCTTGATCGCGGCAGTCGCGATCCCGCAGGTGATGAAGCTGCTCGAAAGCGCCAAGCATAAGGCCGCGCGTATCCAGCTTGAAACGCTGAGCCAGAGCCTGACCAACTATCAAATCGACGTCGGATCATACCCCACCACAGAACAGGGGCTCAAGATACTGTGGACCGATCCCAAAACGATCAACGAATGGAATGGTCCCTATGTGCGGCGCGAACAGCAGCTGCTCGACCCTTGGAACCATCCGTTCATCTACCGCTCGCCCGGCAAGAAAGGACCTTATGATCTGATCACGCTGGGGGCTGACGGTGTAGAGGGGGGCAAGGGCGATGACGCCGATATCTCGGCCAACGATTAGCGGCATCAGCTCAGCGCCCGGCTTTACGTTGATCGAGATGCTGGTCGTGCTGACCATCATTGGCCTGGTCGCTGCTGTCGCTGTTACCATGCTTCCGCGGAGCGGCGGTTCCCTGCAACATGGCAGGCAAGCCACAAGGCTAGCGAACATGATTGCCGAAGCACGTTTCAGGGCGGCCCTGACCGGGCAGCCCGTAAACGTCGATCTCTCAGGCTCGGGCGGGTCTGACGAAACTGGTTCTGCCAATGTATCTGCCAAGGAACGATCGCAGCTTATGGTCTATCCTGATGGGTCAAACAGTGGCAGCGTGGTTGAAGGCACGCGCGGCTGGACAGTCGATTGGCTCACCGGAACCCTCCATGAAAACCGCTGAGCACAGCCAAAGCGGCTTCACCCTGATCGAAGTATTGGTGGCGTTGGTCATCAGCAGCTTGCTGCTTGCCATCATCTTCGATGGGGCGTCCTCCGCGCGCCGGCGCGCCCGCAGCGCCGAAGATCGCAGGCTGGCGGTCTTGCTTGGCGATAATCTGCTCTCGAACGCCGCAGCCAAGATGGGCGATGCCGATCTCAAAGGCATGACCGACGGATTGTCTTGGACGGTCAGCGAAACTTCCCTCGCCAACGATGCCCGCAACATGTTCGCACTCGTGTCCGACACGGTCATCATTTCCGACAAGAACCAGCATCAGCTGTTCGCCGGTGAGCTGCGGCGCATTAAGGCGATCGCTGCGCCATGAGCGACCGCCAAGGATTCACGCTGGTCGAAGTCCTCGCCGCGCTGGTGGTCGGCGGTTTGCTCTTGGCTGTACTAGGCGGGGTCCTGTCGGATCTCGGCAGGGATTTGCACGCGAACGATCATCGCAAGGATCTGGCGCAGGTCGAGACCATTGCACCCATGCTCAAGGGTTTGCTCGAAAGCGCCATTCCAGAAACGGACAGTGACTCGATCACACCTCGCCACGCTGCCTTCACGGTTGCACCGCCGCAGGCTTTCGATGGAGTAGGGCCGCTGCGACTTGAGTTGGACGTGATGCGAGATCGCACAGGTGACATGCTTGTCGCTTCGTTCAAATCGCCCGATGCGACAGCATTGCCCCCAGCGCTAGCCGAGCGCCACGTGCTGGCCGAGGGTTTCAGGCGGATCGAGCTTGCGAAACCGGATCTCGGCGGGGGCACGGTCGCTCCGGTCACGGTCATGTTCCAGCCAAAGACTGGAGATCCGGTCACCATTGTCGCCGAACCCCGTCTTTCTTCCGACGCCAACTGCCATTTCGATCCGATCTCGATGTCATGCCGAGCCTGAGCGAAGCCGTACAATCGAACCTTGCGGGCATGATCAAGGATGCCTGGCACTGGTGGGTCGATGAACTGCGTAACATTCTGCCCCGCGACAGCCTTGTCCATTTCGCCCAAAGCGCACGCACCGACGTCTGGCTCACCCGAACGGGCGTGGAAGTCGAGCATGTGGCGGGCGGCATCGGTCGGCGCTTTGCCAACGACGTTCCGCTCGAAGCCTTCGAAGATAAGGATTGGGAGCAACTGGCGGAGCTGATGCGCGGGAGCCGTGTCCGCGTGATCCTGCAGCCGCCGCGCGTCTACGCGACGCAGGTGCGGCTGCCGGCCGCGGCGCGCACACGGCTTCGCCACGCGGTCGCGCTGCAGCTGCAGGAATTTTCGCCGCTCGAACCGGATAGAGTAGATTGGGCAGTCGGGCGTCCCAAAATCGACGGCGGTCAGCTCGCGGTCGATGTTCTGCTCGCGAAGCGATCCGATCTTGATGGGCTGCAAGCGCTGTTCGAGGGACTTGAGTTACCGTGTCAAATCTGCGGACTTGCCGGCGAGGATCTGATCCCGCTGCGCTCGGTGCGGGATCCCGCACAGTGGCGATTTCAGATCCCGCGCAACTGGCTGATCGTGGCAGGCCTATTGGCGAGCATTCCGTTCACCACATTAGCAGGCGCTGCCGCGCTCGGCTGGTCCAACGCCGCGGAGGTGAAAACGCTTCAGGAGCAGGTTGAGCCGAAACTCGCGTTGGAGCGCGACTTGCATGGAAACGAAGCGTTGCGCGCGGCGTTGGCTCCGCTCACAAAAATATCAGCCGCGAGCATGCTTCTTGACGATCTCGCGGCCCGGCTGCCGCATGCGGCCTATGTGAAAGCTGTGCGTTATCAGCGCGACGGCACGACGGAACTTGATCTCGTCGCCCCTGATCCTGACATCGTTGCGGGCGCGCTCGAACTCGACCCATTGCTGCCCAATCTTACCCAGGTCGGCCAGACACCCGCGCGAGACAATGGGATTGCGCTCTCCTACCGGGCCAGCCGATGATCGCGCAGCTCTCCCCATTCACCCGCAAGCTCTTGGCGCTGACCATCCTATTTCTGCTGCTGGCTGGCGTGATCAATCTCTTGGTGGTGCCGCTTGTGGGACTTGTCCACGACAATGTCGCTCATCTGGCAGATGTGCGCTTCGAACGCCTGCGGCTCGAAACCATTGAGGCCCGCCCTAATCCGCCGCCCGGCGATCCTGTGCCGCAGGAGCTTTATATCCATGCCGCCGATGCGCGCGCAGCCGCAGCGCAGCTTTCAAGCCTGATCACCGCGGCAGCGCAGGGCAACGGCCTCACCGTCGAACAATCGACCGAAAGCTTGCCCGACCCACCCAATCCCCGTCTCGTGGCCGCACAGATCCGCCTCTCCGGGCCCGAGGCGGGTATGATGCGTTTCCTGAACGCGCTTGAAGGCGGTAAGCCGCTGGTGCGTCTGGCGCAATGGACGCTGGCTGCGCCAGACGCGCCGGGCGGGCCGATGCAGCTGGATGCCGAGGCGGTCGCGGCTTGGGGACCGGCACGATGAACTGGCCAGCACCGCGTCAATTGACGATGGCTTTCGCGGCCATTTTTGCAGTGCTCACGCCGGCATGGATGCTGTGGTCAGATGATAAGCCAACAGCGGCCACCGATCAGCCTCCCCCGACACGTCTCGTGCCGCCCGGCACGCTTGCGTTGCAGGGCGCCGTCTTTGATGCGCCCTTGTTCAATGCCGGCAGGTCGGTAGAACCGGAAGACGGTCAATCTGACGGCGAGCAAGCCGCAGACGCGCCGGTAACGCCACCGCAATTGGTCGGCACGATCCTCGGACGTGCAGGAGATTCAGTGGCGTTGATCAAGGACGCCAGCGGTGAAGCGCACCCGCTGCGGATCGGTGAGGATGTCGACGGCTGGCGTCTGATAGCCATCGGCAATGGCACCGCCACCGTCGATCGCGCGGGCGATCGGGAAACTCTGGCGCTCGATTTCTCGAACAAAAACCAAGCGAGCCCGGACGCAAAGGGAGCCTCGGCAGCGCCGACGGTCCAGGCAAGCTTGGCCCAGCCGGCGGTCTATTCGCAAAAACCTTTTCTGAGCGGAATGTCGGGGCAATAATGAAACGATTCTGGTTGATGGCCATACCGGCACTTCTCTTGCTGGGACCTGCGGTCGATGCAAAGACCAAGCATGATGGGAGCGCTAAAGCCGCGACCGAGAAGGGGTATTTGCTTGCCTTTGTCGATGCTGATGTGCGCCGCGTAGCCGATGCCGTGCTCGGCTCAATGCTCAATGTCGACTACAGCGTCGATCCCAAGGTCGAGGGCAATATCACGCTCAGAACCAGCAAGCCGGTGCCGCGGGATTCGCTTGTCCCGCTACTTGAAACTGCACTCCGCAGCGTCGATGCAGTATTGATCGATCAGGACGGCAGCTATCGCATCATCCCGCGTGAAGCGGCCCGCAACAATGCACCCTTGCGGACCGCCAACGACGGCACGGCAACGGCAAGCGGGGGCTATGCGACTGAGATCGTCGATCTTCACAATGCGAGCGCGCGCGAGATCGCGCGGCTTCTCGAGCAGTTTCTGGGTAAGGAGATCGTTGCTGGTACTGATATCGCGCGCAACCAGGTGCTGATCGCGGGCACCGGCGAGGAGCGCGCCGCGGCCCGTACGCTAATCGCGCGCTTCGACGTCGATGCGCTGGCCAATATGAACTTCCAGTTCCAGAAGCTGGACAATGTCGATCCGGGGACGCTGGTCGCCGAGCTTCAAAAGATCTTTCAACCGCCGCTCGACATTGTCGGATCGCGGGTGAAGGTGGTGCCGCTGCCGCGGTTGCGCTCGGTCCTCCTGATCGCCGCTAATCGCGGTGACATCGACAGGATCATGCCATGGATCCAGCGGCTCGACGCGGGCACCGCTGGTAAAGCCAAGCTCTATAGCTATTCAGTGCAAAATGGTCTCGCGCGCGATCTGGCCCATTCGCTTCAGGCGGTTCTGGGGACGCGTGAGGCGCCGGATACCGCTGCACAGCCGTCCTCGCCGACCCAATTTGGTGCGGCCGAGGGACCGCAGGCCACTAAGGAAGGGGGACTTTCCCAAGCATCTGCTGAACCAAGCACGTCTGGCTATTCTACCAATTCCTCAGACTCGGGTTATGCGAGCTATCGGGGCGACCCTACCGTCGATGGGCCGAGGATCGTGCCCGATCAGGCCAATAATGCGTTGCTGATCTATGCGACCGGTGAGCAATATGAAACCATCCGCGAGCTGCTCGACAAAATCGATCATCCGGTCGCCCAAGTGCTGATCGAGGCGACGCTGGCCGAAGTGACGCTGAGCGACGACCTGAGCTATGGCGTCGATTGGCAAAAGCTCGATGGCAAATCCACCTTCACCTTGAGCAGCACGTCAAGCCCTACGCCAGCTTCGATCTTCCCAGGATTTTCCTATAGCTACATTGGCTCCTCGGCGCGCGCGGTGCTCAACACGTTACAGTCCAAGACCAAGGTCAAGGTGCTCTCGGCGCCACGCCTGCTTGTACTCAACAATCAGACCGCCTCGCTCCAAGTCGGCGACCAAGTGCCTTTAGTGACCCAGCAAGCGCAAAGCGTCGCGGCGGCCGGTGCACCGATCGTCAACACGGTCGAACTGCGCGACACCGGCGTGATCCTCAAGGTGACGCCGCACGTCAATGAAAGCGGCGCGATCGTACTCGATATCGTTCAGGAGGTGAGCGACGCGGTGCCGACCACCACGTCAGGGATTTCCTCGCCCACCATTCAGCAACGCAAGCTCGCAAGCACCGTTGCGACGCGCTCCGGGCAGATGGTGGCGCTCGGCGGGCTGATCCGTGATCAGACGACGTTGGGCAAATCGGGCATCCCGTTGTTGAGTCAGATCCCCGTGATCGGCGGCGCGTTCGGAACGCATGACCGCCGCGGCGGACGCACCGAGCTGATCATCTTGCTGACGCCAACTGTGATGCGTTCGCCTGAGGACACCAAGGCCGTGGTCGACGATGTCATTGAACATCTCGATCTCGTCCGGCCTCTGATCAGCCAAGCCAGGCAAAGGCAGGTCGGTGCGCCGCGTACGCCACAATGACGAAGGCTTTGTCCTGGTTGCTGCGATCTGGCTGCTGATCCTGTGCGGCGGTATCGCTGCGATCCTGATGCTCCGCGGCATCGAGCGCGGCCGAGAGGCCAAGAACGAAGGCGATATTCTGAAGTCCAAGCTCGAGCTGGAAAGTGCCGTCGAAACGGTGATAGCCGATATCCTCTTTAGCGGCCCGCGCAGCCGTTGGATCATGGTGCCAGCCAGTGGCACGGTATCAATTGGATCGGATGATGTGGCTGTCCATGTGTCAAGTGAGAGCGGCCGGCTCGATCTCAACGACGGAGATCTCGATCGTACCGACCTGCTGCTAAGAACCGCGGGGTTTACCGCGCAGGAGCGCCAGCCGTTCATGGACGCTCTGAACGCGCGCCGCAAGCAGATGCGCAAATTGGCATCCTGGCCCGAGGTTGACCAATTGTTGGCGAAGCTGCCCCATGATCGCATGGTGACAAGCTGTATCGCACGGGAATTCACGCTCTATTCGGGGTTACACGCACCGCGTGCCAGCCAAGCGTCGCCTGAATTGGCGCGAGCACTTTCGCTCACGGGTGAGGGGCAGCCACTTCCGCTCGAACCCGGCACCGCATTACGCATCGAAACCAAAGTGCCGGCCGGAGCCTCCCTGCTCGCCGTGGTTCGTATCACTGGCATGCAAAGCAGGCCCTATTCGGTCCTGCGCTGGCAGCTCAATGCCGCGTGCGGAACGCCATGATGGCGCGGCCGAATCTGTCGATGGCTTAGCTGGATCGAACGCGCGATGAGCTTTGTCCAAACCGCTGAATGGTCCGTTGAAAGCAGGCGAACGCAGCTCCCACGGCTTTCTGAGACGAAGGTTGTCCTGCCTTTGATCGGGTCGCCGGTCCGAAAAGGGTTCGCCGCAGTAGGATCCATCCTCATTCACGTGCTGCTGCTGTACCTGTTCGTGACCAAGCTGCTGAGCGGCGCGGACACGGTCCATGCCTTAGGATCAAACGAGGAAAGTCTGAAGCTGTTCGATATTTCCGATGTCAAAGAGGCTCCCAAAGCTCAAAAGGAACCGTCTGCCGCACCTTCGAAGCCTGAAGCGTCGGATACGACTCCGCCCGTCCCGATTGAGTGGAAAGTGGCGCGCATTGCGAAGACGCTCGCCGTAAGCTCGGCATCACCAGCGACCGCAATTGTTCAGCCGGGATCCTCAGGAACGGGATCCTCACCATCTGCGGGCGGCGGCGGCGACTATGACCCTTATGCGGGTGCGGCGCCGCTGCGAATGTACACGTCAAACGTAAATGGTGTGGGATCAACTCCATCGCTGCCGCAAAAACCAACCCAACCATCTGGAACCATAATATTTGATGAGCGCATCCTTGAGCGGATCAGGTTAGAAGCACGGCGAACGATTGGAGGACGTTTGCCGGTGACCATGACCATCACGATCGGCCTGGACGGTCAACTCAAAGATACTCAATTTTCTGGAATGACGGCGGAGGCGGCACGGCGGATGAATGAATATCTAAAGCGCCGTCGCTTTTTTACGGTTGTGGGGGCGTTATCTCAACCCCAAACTCATACCATTATGCTCCGATGAGCAAACGAATCTGAGAATACGTTCTGTTACAACAAGGTGACTACTAGGGGGACACCGGCTTGTATTCCGCGATCTAAGCAGAAATATAGTCTGCTTTTTCAATGAAATAGGCTCGCGATTGATAGATGCCCTCCTCGTCCTCTCCGGAGAACTCGACCATTACCGCTCCCTGGCTTGTTCTTTTGCCGTAATCATGGAGGAAATAGACAATATCATCCAATCTCCTGAAGAACGTCTCAGGATCAATGAAGGAGTAGATGATAGAGGTGGCGTCGTTAGTTACAGTACGATTATCGCTCTTCCAGGTGCCCTGCGCTATGATTTTCGTACTGCCGCCGTTTATCTCAGTCAGCAGGCTGATCGCGCCGGTAATCCAATCGCCAATATCCGGCACGTCTTCATTGTTTTCGTCTTTGTCTGCAATATATATGCTGAATTTTTGAGCAGAAGCCTCGCTGGAGGCGCGCAATCTATTTTTTAGGTCGAGAAAATTGCTCACGACATCCCCCGATAGAAAAAGACCCCACCTTTCGATGGGGTCATGTTTAGGGAACCAAATTGTCAGTTTACAATATTTTAATTCCCGGCTTCGGCTTGTCCGTCAAGTGAAGCCCCGGCCTTGGTTTATCAGTCAGCTTGATCTTGCCGCTTCCGACACTGGGAGAACCTTCATTAGCGGCTCTCTCTTCGGCCAAGCGGCGTCCACCTGCTCGGGCCCGATCAAGGATGGCCTGTACGGCCGGACTGGGAGGCGGAAGGGTATCTCTCGTATAGGTTCCAGACGGCAACTCGCCTTTGTGAAGACGTTCCTCCGATGTGCGCACTGGCTTCTCCGATCCTTCGCGAACCTCAGAGGAATTCTGGGGCTCGCCCGGACCGGAGAGCAGCGCATCACGCGCAACTACGAGGCCATGGATACCGCCATTCAGTATAGCAATTCCGGCTCTTTTTGATACCCTATAGAGGGGCGAAAGTGGCCCCCAGTGGCGGCTTTGCCGCTCGTCTCCGCCATTTTCGCCGCCAGTATCGAACTTCGCGTGAGCACCCATCTTTTTTATCCAGTCGTCAGCGACCATGCTCGGGACGAACTCCCCCGAGTATGCCGCACCGTGCTACGTTGTTGATATTTGCGGGTTCGGGGATAGGTGCCGCACGACCGGCTGATTTTTAAATTGCGTTTGGACGCAATAGCTCAACGGCATTCTCCCAACCCACGAAGAAAGGTAGACCCCCTGGACCTCCTCCGCAACCCAGAGAATGTGTCTACGACTGGGACAGCTCGGATGAGGTGTGCAACTAAGAAGATAGCCGGAGTGAACAGTGCGCCGTTAGCTATCGCACTGCCCTACGAGAAACGAACGAACAGTGAACAGCGATAAGTTTCTCATTTTTGCGCGCCACATCCACGTTCAATCTTTCTCTTTCACATTAAGCAGATATCCTGACCAGAGCCTGAGCAATTCTTGCCGCTTCTCCAAACGATCTGAGCGCTGATAGGAACGGACCACTTCCGAGTCCACCGTGTGGCCCAAGACACTCTCTTTTATTTCAAAAGGCGTGTTCGTCTGCTCTTCCACCCAGGTCCGAAAACTCGCCCGAAAGCCGTGCGGTCGGGCAGTATAGCCTTCCCGCTTCATGAGCGTAGCCATGGCCGCGTCGGAGATCGGCCGGCCGCGATAGGCGGGGAACAAATGATCTCCCTTGGAGAGTTTTTGCGCCGCCTTGACCACCAGGAGGGCCTCGGGCGTGAGAGGAATGCGGCGCTCTTGGCCGGTCTTGGTCCGCTCCGCGGGTAGGTACCAGATATCTCCTTCGATTTCAGAAAACGTGGCGAGTCGCACCTCGCTGGTCCGTGCCACGGTGAGCATAAGGAAGCGGAGCGCCAAGGCTGAAACCCCTTGGACAGTCGAGAGCCACTGATAGAAAGTGGGAGCCTCGGCATACGGCAACGATGGAATGTGCTCGACCGTATGGCGCTGCTTGCCGAGGAGTGCTCTCGCCTTCATAGTCGCCTGCAAATCGACGTTTAGCCCGAGCGCGGCGGCGTGCTTCAACGTCAGGCTCATGCGATTGAGGGCCTTGGCCGCCGCCTCCGGCTTTTCGTGCCAGATCGGCTCTAAGATTTCCTTTAGGACGTGCTGGTCGATGTCCTCAATGGCGCGCTTGCCCAGCTTGGGAACAACGTGGACGTTCAAGGGAGAGAGCCAGCGCCCGGCATCGCCGTCGCGCTTCAATTCGGCTTTCCGGGCTTCAAAGCAGCCATTGATGGCTTCCTTGACCGTAGTGCGCTTAACGACGCGGCGGGCTTTGTCCCGCGCGGCGATCGGATCGACGTTATCCCGAAGCGTCTGCCGCGCCCCTTGGGCGCGGGTACGCGCCTCGCCTATGCCGACATCCGGCCAGCGGCCGAGCCCCATCTCCCGGCGTTTTCCACCGACGACGAGCCGGAGTATCCAATTGCCCGAGGCTTTGTTCTTTTTGACGAGCCAAAGACCCTGCCCGTCGGCATGTTTGCCGCGGTCCAGGTTCTTCGCCTTCATCTGGGTAAGCGCATTGTAGATCATGCCGCCGCCTTTCCTGGCCCACCTTTTGGCCCACCCTGAGAAATGCGAAACCCTGATATGCCATGTTCGGCTATGGATCAAACCCATAGAATCAGCGCCTTGCAAAGGTTCAACAATGTTCCGCTATGCTTCCAAGTTCGGGTCTGAAAGGGTGCGTCTCGACCGCACCAATATCCTTTGAAAGCAAAGGATTTTTTCGGGGGTTTGGCACGCTGCCTTTTCCCGAATATGCTGTGAAGCGTTCAAAAAGCGGGATGGATGAAAAGCCGGTTCCGGCTGACCAACTACCGAATGACGCGGGGACGGCCACTGCGGCTAACCGGCAAATCGCTGCTGGCTCTCGCCCACTCTCGAGCGACTTCGGGAAGCCACCTCGGCCGAGCCAGCACCATGACGCGAGGCGGGAGCCTGTCCGGACATTGCGACACCATCCGGCTAATCGTGCTTTCGGTATAGCCTAGGAATTTTGCGAGCTCTCTGGGTGTCCAGGGATTATCGTCTTCCATTTCGGCCGTGCCCCATGATGCGTGCTGGCCAGTGCAGATTTACAACTTTTTGCGTTCTGATTTCGTCTTGCCGGTGCCACGCGCAAAAGGCCTTGAAATGTGGGCAGTTGATGAGGACCGATCGGCCGACCTTCACAACTTTGAACTCGCCAGACTTAATCAGCTTTCTGATCTGGTAATCTGTGACCCCGTAAGTGCGACCGCGTCGGAGACCCTTATCGATAGTGGCTCGAAATCCATTTCGACGCTCCGCTCGTTGCCCCACGGACGAAATTTCGATCGAAATGCCCCTCGGCGATAGGTACGTTGTGGGGACCGACAGGGCCGTTTCAGGGTCGCCGGGACGTAAGCTGCTCGCCCACGAGAAACCGCCGCCTTAAAAGCATTCTGCTGCGCGCTCTTACGCAGGGGCGGGCAGTTCCAGTTCATCGCTGAGGAGGTCGAATTCGAGTCCCAAAGCGGAGTAGCTCGAGTCCTCTTCTGGGCCGCTGGTGCATCGTCCGTGCAGCAATGGAAGGATGCGCTGTAGGACAGTTTCTTCAAGGAAGCGCCCGGACTACAGCGGCAATCCTTCGAGCAATATAAGGTCGTCAGGAATTTGCCTGACGCATGGCCACCACAGCTACAGCATCAGGTCGACAGGGGCGCCGCCCATCAGCAGATCGCCGAACGTGCGTGCGTACATGCGGAATTGTGCAGCAGCGTGTTGACGACCGCAGCGCATGTTGCGGTAGATGCGCGGGATACTGGTCTTTTCATAGACGCCGCCGCCGCCGGCAATCGTCATCATGTCCTCGGCAAGCCGGACGCAACGGTCAGCCACCGCAGCGCTTTGCAAGCGGAATAAGTGGCGCATTTCCATCGGCAAGGGCTCGTTGCGCTCTGCATACTCGGCCATGGTCTGGAGATTAGCGAAAAGCGTATTCTTCATTTCCGCAATGCCAGCCGTGGCCATGGCGACCGCATAATGCGCGTCCGGGTCGCGCCCGGTCCGAGTGCCGACAAAGACCTTCTCCCGCGCATATTCCTTAAACAGATCAACCATCGCCTGGAGCGCGCCAATCTGCGAATTGGTAATGCCGCGCATGAACACCAGCATGAACGGTGAGCGATAGATCGCGCCCGGATTCACGAAGCGGCCCGGATTCTGGCAATTATAGCCGTCGATGAACTTGTGGGTGCGGTGTTCCGGCACGAACGCCTTCTCGACCACGATGTCCTGGCTGCCCGTCGCCTGCAGCCCGGGGACATCCCACCCGCCGACGATCTTGGCGTCAGCGCGCGGCAGCAGGAACGACCGCAGATCCTGCCCGTCGGTGCCATCGACGATGCCGCCAAGGAAGGTCCATTCGCAATGGTCGCAGCCGCTGGAATAGGCCCAGCGGCCGCTGATCTCGTAGCCGCCGGGCACAGGCTTGGCGATGCCCCCGGGCATATAGGGGGACGCGATCAGCACCGAACTGTCCTCGCCCCACACGTCCTGGGCCGCCTGGTCTTCCATCAGGCAGATGTGCAGTGAGTGCAGGCTGATTACGCCGAAAATCCAGGCGACCGACATGTCGCCCTCGGCGAGCGTCATCTGCACTTCGGCAAAGGCGCGCTGCCCGAGTTCGTAGCCGTCCCAGCGCCGCGCCTGGAAGACGCGGAACAGGCCCGCCTCCTTCATGCGCCTTACTGTGTCCGGGTTGACCAGGCCATTTTTCTCGTCTTCGGCGGCGCGCTCCTTGAGCAACGGGACCAGCGCTCGCGCCCGTGCGACAAGATCCTCAACGGTCGGCGCAGCTAATTCGTCGGCAATAGCCAAGGGTGATATCGATTTCACAATAATTACTCCACAGCCATTGAAAGTCTAATTTCAGTTTTGCGAAAGTCCATCACTTCTACACAAGTTATATTGCACAAAACTATCTATTTGACACAATACTGCCGTCAGTATCGCTTGTCATAGTCTGAGTAGACTAAGCAATTTATTATATATTTTTGATCTACATCAAATACGCTCAGCCTATGTTTAACTTATCTTTGAAAAAAGTATGTTTCGTTCTGACTTGAGGAGAGTAGATCGTGAAGGGCAATGCGCTGATCAAGAACGGTCGTGTGATTGACGGGACGGGCGCGCCGGCATTTACAGCTGATCTGCGGATCAAGGCCGGAAGGATCGTTGAGATCGGCCCGGATCTGGCCCCAGGCGAGGAAGAGGTGTTCAACGCGGACGGCTGCTATGTGTCGCCCGGATTCATCGACACGCACGCTCATTATGATGGTTCACTATATTGGGACCCCAAGTTCGACCCCATTGCCCAGCATGGCGTCACCACGCTGCTGATCGGCAATTGCGGTCTTGGCATCGCACCGATTCACAAGCACCAAATTCCGGGCATCTCTGCCCTGTTCAGCTATATCGAGGACCTGCCGCGCGGCGTATTCGACACGGAAGTCCCGTGGACCTGGGGCGACTTCGATGCCTATGTCAGCGACCTGCGCTCGCGCGAATATGCCGTCAATGTGGCGACGCTGGTGAGCCATTCCCTGCTGCGCATGTTCGAGGTCGGGGACGAATCCTGGAACCGCCCCTCCACGGCGGAAGAGCGTAAGCGTCTGACCGGGTGCCTGGATCGGGCAATGAAGGCAGGCGCGTTCGGCTTCTCGACTTCGAGATTTGACGTCAGTCCGGACGGAAACAAGGTTCCCAGCTATTTTGCCGATGCGCAGGAATGGGACGACCTCTTCGCGGTCACCGCCGAGAACAAGGGTGTCGTTCAGATCATCCCGGACCTCAGCTCGCTCGACAACCAGGAAAAGGACCTGCGCGAGATGTGCGAGCTTTCGATTCGCCATGGCGGCGTGCCGGTCATGTCGAACGGCATCTATGAGCGCCCCGAGGACGCCACATATGCCACGCGCCTTCTCAAACTCGGCCGCGAGATGCGGACGAAGGGTGCCGCCTTCTATTATTTCGCATCGCCGCGTTCGATCGAACTCGTCGTGAACTTCCATCAATGCATGGTGATGATGTACATGCCGGCGTGGGCCGATCTTGTGCAGTCGGTCGTCCCCGACGACGAAAAGAAACGTCGCCTTGCCGACCAGGCATGGCGCGCGACGGCGCGGCAGCAGTGGGATGCCGTCCAGGAGGGTTTCCCCAGCCGCGGGGGGCTTGCAAGATGCCGGATCATCACGGTCGACCGGCCGGAATATGAACACTATCTCGGCAAGACATTTGACGTGATCCTCGGCGAGCGCGGGGGGCACCCGTCGGACGTACTCGCCGACTGGGCGCTCGAAAACAATCTCAAGGCCGAACTGGTTTGCCCCTTTACCAATCTCGATCTGGATGTGGTCGGGCAGTTGCTCGCGGCTGACGAGACGCTAATCAGCGGCAGCGATGCGGGCGCGCATATCGGCATGTTCGACGGCGCGGGAGACACCACCCTCGTCCTGACCCGCCATGTGCGTGATCGCCACGACATGCCGATCGAGGTCGCCGTCAAGCGCATGTCGAGCGATCAGGCAAAGATATTGGGACTGGTCGACCGCGGGACGCTCGAGGTCGGCAAGATCGCCGACGTCGCGGTCTTCAACCTCGACGATCTCAACTGGGCGCCGGAAAAGAAGGTGTTTGACGTTCCCGGGGGCGGATCGCGCCTGCGGCGGCCCGCGGGCGGCTTTCGCTACACGTTCGTCAGCGGCGTCCTGGTTCAGCAGGACGGCGAGTATACCGGCGCGATGCCGGCCCGCTTTCTCGGGCAGGAAGCCCGCGTCGCCAGCCCTTCGCCTATCGCTGCCCGACCGCGACGGAGATGCAATTCTTTTTCGAGGAATTCAGCAATGTTCAGCCCGACCAACGATCTTACCGAAGCCCAGCTCGACAAGCTTGCGGCCAATTTCGATCATCATAGCCCGGAATATCGCAGTCATTCGATCGACATTCTCGGACATATGCAAAAGAAATGTCCGTTCACGCATAGCGAAAATTATGGCGGCTTCTGGATATCGACCAAGGCGTCGGATTGCCTCGAAATCGCCAAGAATGTCGACGTCTTTTCGAACTACCCCACAGATGTCATACCTGACCTCGAACCGACTCTGATGATCCCCATCAATGTCGATCCGCCGGAGTTATACGACTATCGCGCCATTCTGGGCCCGGCCTTCGGCCCCGCCAAGGCCAAGGCGCTGACGAGCTTCGTACGGGAAACCGCCGAAGCCTTGATGTCCAGGATCGTCAAAAAGGGCGAAGGCGATCTCAAGTGGGACTATGCGCTGCCGCTTACTGGCAAGGTGACCTGCCTTGTCGCCGGCCTGCCGGCCGAGGATTGGGAATATTACGCGCCGCCGCTCCATGAACTGATCTACAGCGGCAAACCCATGGAAGAGCGCCTTAAGGGCATGGCCAAGATGATCGACTATATGCGATCGGAAATCGCCCGCCTCAAGGACGCGCCGGTGCCAGGCAGCCTGATCGAGTATCTGTACAATGTCGAGATGGCCGGGCGGAAATTGCGCGCCGACGAGATCGAGGGCATCATCCTGATCCTGCTGGGCGGCGGACTGGACACGACCCAGGCGCTGTTCGGGATGAGTGCCGTGTGGCTGGCGCGCAACCCGGACCGCCGGAACGAACTGATCCACAACCCCCATTTGATGGACAATGCCATCGAGGAATTCCTGCGCGTGTTCCCGCCGACGCAAGGAAATGTGCGTCGGGCAACCGCGGATGTCGTCGTGGCAGGCCAACAGCTCAGGGCTGGTGAACAGGTTTTCATGTCCTATGCGGCCGCGAACCGCGACCCCGAAGAATATGAAAATCCACACGAGATCGATTTCCATCGCGACAACATCCGCCATCTTTCTTTCGGGCTTGGTCCCCATCGCTGCCTGGGATCGCATGTAGCCCGGCTCCAGGCAAAAACCATGCTGCAAATATTGCTGGACATGGCGCCGGAGTATCAGCTGGTCGAAGACGAAGTGCAGCTCGCAACGGACATTGGAAATATCGCAGGATTTGCCAAAATCCAGATCAGAATATGATCTAAAAAGTATTTCAGTGATGTATTTTTTGGAGGATAAAGAGATGGCAACCGCAAAAGATTATGGACTTGGCCCGTTCATCTTCCCTAGAGGCTGGTTCATGGTGGCGACCTCAGCCCAGATAGGGCAGAAGCCCCATTGTGTCCGCTTCTTTGGGCGCGATATGGTGATTTACCGCGGTGAAAGCGGCAAAGCCTATATGGTTGGTGCCTACTGCCCGCACATGCGTACGCATATCGGCAAGAGCACGACGTCATTCATGACGCAGCGGGGCGAGCAGATCGAGGGAGAATCCATTCATTGTCCCTATCATGCCTGGCGCTTCGGTCCCGATGGCAAGTGCAACAAGATACCCTATTCCGAGACGATTCCGCCAGCCGCCGAGCTGGGGGCGTACCCGGTCGTCGAGAAATACGGGGCCCTCTTCTATTGGAATGATCCCGAAGGCGGGGCACCTGACTATGATCTGCCTGAAATTCCCGAGTGGGATGATCCGCATTATGTGCAATGGGAAATCGACGAACTCGGCGCGATGAACCTGCATCAGATCGAGGTGACCGACAATATCTGCGACACGCAGCACCTTGGGCCAATCCACGCCACCACCAAGCAGTTCTATTTCGAGAACATCATCTGCGGCCATCGCGTGACACAGTTGCTAGGCGGCAAGCATGAGATCCTGGGTCACGATGTACCAATCTCTGAGTTCATCACCTATTACACCGGTCCCGGCATCCTTCTCTCGCGCTTCATCGGCGACAACTCCAACGATTCGATCATGTTCATCGCCCATACCCCGGTCGATGACGGTTCGGTGCGCGTCTGGCATGCCGTGCTCGGCAAGATCGCCGAGCGCAAGCCGACCGGCCAGGACATTGTGCAGGCCCGCGCGCTTCAGAAGCTCAGCCTCGATGCCTTTGCGCAGGATTTCGAGATCTGGTCCAACAAGGAACCCTGCCTGAAGGTGATGCAGATGCCTGCCGACGGCAACTTCCTGAAGGTCCGCACCTGGTACAAGCAGTTCTACGTGCCCCGCGCCGACGTCGCAGGGGTGCTCGCCCGCTGTGAGGGCCGGTACACCATACCGGGAATGGCCGGTGCGGAGGAAGGCCATGCCCGCCAGCGCGCGCTCGAGGCGATCGAGGCCTAGCAAGTGGTCTAGAGCGCCTGGTCGACAAATTGTTGCAGATGCGTCCCATCCAAACTGGGGAGGCGGGAATGGAAATCAGCGAACTAGCCTATCTTCTTGTCGGCGCGGCCGAAACGGCGGCGTGGCGGCAATTCGGCCAGGACGTGGTCGGCGCGATGGCGCACGATGGCCCGGATGGTTCGCTCTATCTGAAAATTGATGAGCGCGACTTCCGGCTGGCGGTCTTGCCCGGACATGATGACGGCTTGCTTGCCTGCGGCTGGCTGGTCGGGTGCGAGGCGCATTTCGCGACCGCGCGCGCCCGTTTCGCGGAAGACGGGGTCGCCATCAACGATGGTACGCCCGAGGGTTCGCACCTTCGGCGCGTGCAGAACTATTTTTCCTTCACCGATCCGGCGAGCATAACACATGAAATCGCGTGGGGCGCGATATCCGAGTTCGCTCCTTTTACCTCGCCCGCCGGGGTGAGCGGGTTCGTGACAGGCAGGCAGGGCTTGGGCCACGTCGCGCTGGCGGTGGGTGACGAATATGATGCGGAACTCGCCTTCTGGGACCGCCGGGGGCGGTTTGCGGTTTCCGATATCCTGCGTGTCCCCGGCCCTGCCGGGATGGCGCGGGTCAGCTTCCTGCATTGCGCCAATCCGCGCCAGCACAGCATGGCGTTGGGGGAACTGGCTATTCCCGGCCACTGCATCCACATCATGTTCCAGGCGAACAGCATCGACGACGTCGGGCGCTGCCTTGATCGGGCCAAGCGGATCGGCGTCAGCCTCACGGCCACCCTCGGCCGGCATGTCAACGACGAGATGCTCTCCTTCTACATGCGCACGCCCGCAGGCTTCTCGCTCGAATTCGGCACCGGTGGCCGGGAGATCAACGACTGGAGCGAGACCGTCTTCTTCGAAACGACACGCGGCAGCGACTGGGGCCACGAGTTCACGCCTGCCTGACATTCCCTCAGATGCCTTGACGGGCTTCACTGCGTCAGGGCCGTACAAATAGAGATCAGAGGAACGGAATATGGTCGAGAAAAGTTCCGGAAATGGCGTCGATGCCGCCGCGCTGTTCCGCAAGTACGAAGAAGAAAAGGCCAAGCGGGTCCGCGCGGAGGGCATGGGGCAATATGCCCGGATGGAAGGCAAGCTGGCCCGCTTTCAGGCCGATCCGAATGCCGCGCCGCTGACGCGCGATCCCGTTTCAAAAGATGTCGAGGTGGCGATCCTCGGTAGCGGCTGGGGCGGAATACATGCGGGTGTATTCCTGCGCCAGGCCGGTATCGACGATGTCTGCGTCATCGACAAGGCCGCCGATTTTGGCGGGGTGTGGTATTGGAACCGGTATCCCGGCGTTGCCTGCGACACCGAATCCTACGTCTATATGCCGCTGCTTGAGGAAATGGGCGTCATGCCCAAGGCGAATTACGCCAGCGGCCCCGAAATCATGGCGCATGCCCAAGCCATCGCCCGCACGTTCGGCCTTTACGACAACGCCCTCCTTCAGACCTCGGTAAAGGAGGCGCGTTGGGACGAACAGGCGGTCCGGTGGATCATCACCACCGACCATGGCGATACCGTTCGCGCAAAATATTTCGTGATGACCTCGGGGTCGCTGCAATTGCCCAAGCTTCCCGGCATTCCCGGGATCGAGGAATTCAAGGGACACAGCTTCCATACCAGCCGATGGGATTTTGCCTATACCGGCGGTGACGCCCATGGCGGCCTGACCAAGCTGAAAGACAAGCGCGTGGCCATCATCGGCACGGGCGCGACGGCCATCCAGTGCATCCCGCACCTTGCGCAATGGTCCAAGCATCTCACGGTCGTGCAGCGCACGCCCTCCGCAATCGACGTGCGGAACGAACATCCGACCGATGAAGCCTGGTACAAGTCCCAGCCCTCCGGCTGGCAGAGGAAACGCATCGAAAACTTCACCGACGTCATTTCGATGCACCCGGTCAAGGAAGACCTGGTCAACGACGGCTGGACGCGACGCACATTTGACGCCATGCAGCAGATCACGCCGGACATGTCGGAAGCCGACATCGGCGAACTGCTCCAGCTGACCGACTACCGGACGGGCGAGGAAGTTCGTGCGCGTGTCGATGCGGTCGTCAAGGACAAGGCGACCGCCGAATCCCTGAAGGCGTGGTACAACCGCCTGTGCAAGCGCCCTTGTTTCCACGATGGCTATCTCGACGTCTACAATCGCGAGAACGTCACGCTCATCGACACTCAGGGCAAAGGGGTCGAGCGGATTACGGCGACCGGTCTCGTCGCCGACGGCAAAGAGGTCGACGTTGATTGCATCGTGTACTCCACGGGCTTCGAGCTCGGGCCCTACACCGATGCCCCGGTGATCCCGGTGATTGGTGGCGGCGGCGTGACGCTGGCGGACAAGTGGGCCAGTGGTGCAACAACGCTCCACGGTTTTCACGTCCACGGTTTTCCCAACTTCCTGATGGTCAGCATCACGCAGAGCGCCTGGGGCGCCAACTTCATGCATATGCTGCTCGAACAGGGGCGCCATGTGGCCTATGTCATCAAGGCGCTTCGTGACCGCGCAGTCCGGGTGGCCGAAGTGACAGAAAAGGCCGAGCAGGCGTGGGTCGACCATCATGTTTCGCTGGCGCCCCTGATGTCGCGGCTGTGGGAGAACTGCACGCCGGGCTTCTTCAACAATGAAGGGAAGCTGGATGACCGGACAGCGCGGAGCGGACCCTATGGCGCCGGCGTAAGAGCCTTCGTCGAAAAGCTGGAACAATGGCGCCAGTCCGGGGATCTGGAGGGGCTCGCGCTGAACCAGCTGGATCGGGATCCCGGCAGTCGACATCTCCGCCTAGAACGGTTTCCGGCCCATCCGGGACGCACGGACGCCGGGGCGGAAACCGCTCTAACCAAAGGAAGCCTACATGGCGCCATCCAGTAAAATGCAAATACTTGACAATATTCTGGAACGTGCATGCGATATTCTTGGAGATGTTGCTCCACATGTATTTAATCTATACTATGTCACGTTCCCGGAAGCGCGCGCACATTTTGTCAAACATGCACGATCGAAATGTGGGCAATTGGAAGGGCAAATGGTCGAGCAGATTCTCTATTGCCTGATGGAATGGCCGGAATCCCCGGAACAAGTCAAAATCATATTACTGGACTGTGGACCACATCATGTCGAAACCCTGGATATAAGTCCCAGACTGTTTTATGGACTAATCGATGCCGTCTGCAATGTCATAGACAAGACAATCCCACAACAAGAAGAAGATGAGAAAGCCTTGTGGAAGAGCATTCATAACGACGTGCAGGCGGTCTGCCTCGATCAATTAAGAGTCCGTTGGAAAGGGTCATTCCGCAGAGACGGAAGCCGTGAGGTAGGTAATTGAAGCAAAAATCATGGCGGCGGCGGAAAGGTGGATGAGAGTTTCATAGTCGATTTTGACGTAACTGGAGACAGAAGTTCCCACTCTTGTTTATTCAGATCGCTCGGGTACCTTTGCCATCGTCGATCATAGCGGCTACGATTATTCGACGTCAATGCCATCGCGGCGCTTATCCATCCATCTTCTCTATCCCGACATTATAAAAGCGCACCCCGCCTTGTTGAAGCGCCTTTCCCAACCGCCTTTCAGACGTTCCATCCCAGCCGAGTTGTGCGATGATGGCCTTCCGATCCGCAACCGTGGAAGAGAATGATCGAACAGGCCTTTCCCAATCGAAAGGTAATCAACGAGCGCCGTGGCGGCTGGATTATCCTTGCATGGCGCCAGCAGGATCGACATCAGCCCTCGCGATTGCGCATCCAGTCGGCGAGTTTCGCCATCGCGGCATGGATTTCGGTGCGTGCCTCGGTGTCCGGTTGCTCTCCTTCGGAATACAAAAGACGCTAAGCTGCCGTTCCAACCGATCGGTGGCACGGTGCCTCTTCCGGGTGCGCAGCTGCAACGGCGTAGTCCGGGCGGTCCACGAATCGCGGGCTACCGTGCAGTGTCGCCCGTCTTGGTTACTGATTTTGGAGCAGGAAAAGGAACGCGAGTGTCATTCAAACTGGCGAGAAAAGCCAGGACATTAGCGCGATCGGCACCATTACGGATGCCGCCGAACGCCATCTTGTTACCTGGCACTACCCGTGAAGGCCGGGCGATGTACTGATCAAGCTCTTCATACGTCCAGCTGCCCGGGTGGGTAGTCATTGCCGGCGAGTAGGCGAAACCCGTGTGCGAACCTATGTCGCGGCCGACGACGCCCCACAGATTAGGGCCGACGAGGTTCGGCCCGCCTTTCGTGAAATTATGGCAGCTCATGCATATCTTGGCCGTGCTCTTCCCACGCTCCGGATCGGCGGCGGCGAGGCGCGTGCCGAGATCGACC
>Ga0207667_10000905_pt1 | contig 37857 bp, 29 predicted proteins | sample KBSCornC52_FD_184301 | JGI IMG/M metagenome (GOLD analysis project Ga0207667, IMG submission 184301) | Corn rhizosphere microbial communities from Kellogg Biological Station, Michigan, USA - KBS Corn C5-2 (SPAdes) (version 2) | ecosystem: Host-associated > Plants > Roots > Rhizosphere > Soil ...
TCGGTTAAAGTTAAGGATTCAAAGCAAATGCCACGTAGGCATCCCCGGAACGCTTACCCAGTTTGCCGCCGCCGCAGGCAATGACGACGTATTCCCGGCCGTCCACCGCATAGACCGAAGGAGTGGCAAAACCACAGGCCGGCAAATCGGTCTCCCACAAGATTTGGCCCGTCCGCTTGTTATAGGCCCTGAATTTCGAATCGCTGGTCGCGGCGATGAAAAGCAAGCCTCCAGCCGTCACGGCAGCTCCCCCGTAGTTCTCCGTCCCGCTATGGATGCCGCGGGCCTTCAGTTCAGGATAATCTCCCAGCGTGTCGCGCCATACGATCCTGGCACGATCGAGATCGATCGCCGTCAGCGTACCCCAGGGCGGCATCGTCGCCGGATATCCTTCCCTTGTGAGGAACTTGTTATAACCGGTGATCGTATACGGAACATGGAAATAAGGATCGTCCTGTTTGGCTGCACTGTCGATAAAAGGCTGCTTCTGACGGCTGGCATCTCCAAGGATGAACGCGGCCAGCGCTCCCAGCTCTGCCTTACTGAGCTGTTTGAACCCCGGCATCATCCGTCGACCGGAAGCGACCAGCGCGAGGAACTGGTCCCTGGAATATTTTTTATCGACCCCGATCAGCGACGGGTAATTCCCGCCACCCTGCCGGTTGGGTCCGTGACAGGCCATACAATTGGCAGCATACAATGTACGTGCGGCCTGCCCAACCGTAACTTTTCCCGTAGCAGGCGGCGCTGCCGGCGCATCTACCATAGTAAGCACACACGGCACTTCGTTGGCATTGACATACAGCAGCCCGGTACCGGGATCGTAAGATGGACCGCCCCATTCCGCGCCGCCATCGAATCCGGGAAAGATGATCGTCCCTTCACGACTGGGTGGATAGAACCAGCCGGTGTGATAACCGGCGAGTCTTTTCCTGATCTCCCGCAACGATGAATCCGGCACCAGCCGGTTCAGATCGGCAACCGTAATGGTTTGACGCGCAAAGGACGGAAGTACCGTGGGATAGGGCTGGGTCGGTGAAAGCCGTTCGCCCTTTAGCTCGCTGCTGTCTGCGACAGGCCGCTCCTCCACTGGGTACAACGGTTGACCGGTGAGCCTATCCAGCAAAAAGATGAACCCCGATTTCGTGACCTGTGCCACCGCGGGAATGGTCCGGCCGTCTTTCTTTACAGTGACAAGCACCGGCGCGGTCGGCGGATCACGGTCCCATACGTCATGATGGACCGTCTGGAAATGCCAGATGAGCTTGCCCGTAGCGGCATCCAGCGCCACCACGCAATCGGCGAACAGATCATTGCCCAGCCGTCTACCGCCATAGAAGTCGAAGCTGGCCGAGCCAATGGGCGCAAAGACGATACCCCGCTCCTCGTCGAGTGCGAATCCCGACCAGGTGTTGGCGCCGCCCAGATGGCGATAGGCTGCGGTATCGTCCCAGGTGTCGTAACCTTTTTCACCGGGATAAGGGATCGTATGGAAGATCCACCTGAGCCGTCCCGTATGCACGTCGTAGGCCCGGATATGACCGGGCGCTGCGTCGGACTCTTCAGCCACCCTGTCTCCCATGATGAGCAGATCTTTATATACTATGCCCGGTGTGGTACCGGCAACATAAAGCCGGCTGACATCGCGGCCCAGATCGTTATGCAGATCGATCCGGCCATGGTCGCCGAAAGAACCGATCGGCGCGCCCGTCAACGCATCGATGCAATACAGGAACGATCCCGCCGAATAGAACAATCGCTGGTCCGTATCGCTGCCGCGATAGTAGGCCAGTCCCCGGCAGGTATTCATGATCCAATTCCTGACCGCCATGATACGGGCGGGATCGAACGTCCAGTTCACGCGGCCGCTGGCGGCATCCAACGAGAACAGCTTGAGCCGCGGAGAAATGCCATACAACGTATGGCCGACGACGATAGGATTGACCTGCAGCTGCGAGTTGCTGTCCACATCACCGCAATGATAGACCCAGGTCTGGCGCAACCGGGATACATTGCCGGTATCGATCTGCGTCAGGGTGGAGTAATGAGTCTTGGCCGGGTTGCCGCCATATGCAGCCCAGGCCCCGTTACCCTCTCCTCCCCTGTGGCAGGCCGTAATGAAAAAAAAGATGGTCGGCAGGAATCTGGGGAATACGCGGAGAGGCATGAGGTCTTTTGAGGTGAATATACGTAAATTTATGCCCATCAAACTTCGCTCATGAGAAACCTCTACCTCCTGCTGCCCGCACTTTTGCTGATCACGATCGTCCCGCATGCGCAATCTCCGCAGGAGCCGGTGAAGGTGACCGACCTCCTCAAAATAAAGACGGTCGGCGATATCCACCTCAGCAAGGACGGTCGCCTGGCCGTCGCCACGCTTACGTCGATCGAAGCCGATACTGTGGGCAAAACGTCAAAATGGGACTATAAGTACCTGACGCAGCTATTCCTTATCCCTTCCGACGGCTCGACACCGCCACGCCAGCTGACCACGGCAAAAGAAGGCGCCAGTCAGCCCGCATGGAGCCCCGATGGCCGTCAGCTGGCTTTCGTTCGGGCGACAGAAGGCAAATCGCAGATCTTCCTGCTTTCCCTCGATGGTGGCGAACCGGCGCAACTGACACATTTCCGATATGGCGCCTCCTCCCCGAAATGGTCACCCGATGGGAAAGAGATCCTCTTTTCCGCCCGCATCGATCTTCACCAGCTGATCCGGGACTCCCTGCTCAACCCGGGTCATGTACTTCCGGCATGGCCCGATGAAAAACCGGGATTCGCCGGCAATGCCGATCTGCATCCGGCAACGGTTAAACCCGACCCCGACGGCACCATCGACCAGGTCAGGGCCTGGCTTGCGGGAGATGTCACCGATAAAAAGGCCAAGGTTGTGAACAAGCTGAATTTCCAGGATGAGATGGAGGTCAATGCCGAAACCTCTTTTACGCATTGGTTCACCCAACCCCTGGAGGCCGGTTCGGCTCCTGCGGAAGTCACACATGGTTTCTATACTTATAACAGTGCCGACTATACGCCGGATGGCAGGTCGCTTTATTTCGTCGCACATATCGACAGCACTGAAGACCCCGACCGAGCGCTGGAGGCGGAGATCTGGTTCGCGGATCGGGACGGCAATCATCTCCATAAGATCCTCGGCGAAAAAGGAAAGGTCTATGGTAACCCGCGCGTCAGCCCGGACGGTTCGTGGTTGGCTTATACGGTCAGTCCGATCTCCTTCGTATCCGTGCCGCAGCTGTACATTCAGGCGCTCGCCGGCAACGCCGCGGCGATCCAGATCCCGTTCGACCGGGTCGCCGGCGGTCTCACCTGGACGGACGACAGCCGTTACCTCTATTTCATCGCTCCATCCAACGGAGGGGCCCCGCTGTATCGGGTCCAGCCGGCTTCGAAGAAAGTGGAGCAGCTTTCCGACTATAACACCGGCGCGACAGCCTTCTCGCTGCAAGGCGATCATCTCCTGTTTGCGCGCACCGAACCTGCAGACCCTTCCGAACTCTATGCCGCCGATGCAGGCGGACGAAACGCCACCATCATTACGGCCTTCAACGCCGATTGGCTCAGCCACCGACGGCTTAGCCTGCCCGAAAAACACACCTTCAAAAATGCGCAGGGCGAGACTATCGAATATTGGGTGATGAAACCCATCGGATTTACCACGGGCCAGCACTATCCGCTGCTGCTGGAGATTCATGGCGGCCCTTCCGCCATGTGGGGACCGGGTGAGGCCTCGATGTGGCATGAATTCCAGTTCTTCTGCGCCCATGGTTACGGAGTCGTCTACTGTAATCCTCGCGGCTCGGGAGGATATGGCATCGACTTCCTCCGAGCCAACGTGAAAGACTGGGGTACGGGACCCACATCCGACGTCCTGACCGCCCTGGATAAGGCCGTCGCCGAAGGCTGGGCCGATACTTCAAAGCTGGTGGTCACCGGTGGTTCCTACGCCGGCTATCTCACCGCCTGGATCGTAGGACACGATCACCGTTTCAAAGCGGCCTGCGCGCAACGCGGCGTGTATGACCTGGCCACCTTTTTCGGCGAAGGCAATGCATGGCGGCTCGTACCCAACTATTTCGGCGGTTATCCCTGGGAACCTGCCACCAAAGCCATCCTGCAACGCGAATCGCCTATTACCTATGTCGCCAATATTACTACCCCCCTGATCATCTTCCATGGTGAGAATGACCGGCGCACCGGCTTCGTGCAGGGCGAAATGCTCTACCGCAGCCTGAAGGTATTGGGCCGTCCGGTTGAATATATCCGTCATCCCGGGGCCACGCACGAGATCACCCGCAGTGGGGACAACCGCCAGCGTATCGATCAGATGCTTCGAACCTACGAATTCTTTGAACGTTACATAAAACATTGATTGTAAATATTTTGCGTTTGGCATACCATTGGATGCCAATTAGTCGTTAATAGAAAAATAGTTTTCACTCTCAGCGGTTACAAATCCTTTCTTAGAATTGACTAATTAATGAAAGCCGAGGAAAAATATACTGATGTCGAGCTAATTGCAGCCATCAGCGCCGGAAAAGACCTGAACGATGCGATTCGGTCGATCTACCGGCAGCACTCCGAAGCTGTCAGCTCTTTTATCATCCATTATGGTGGCAGTGAACAGGACGCCGATGACATCTTCCAGGAAACGGTGGTTGCCTTTATCGATATCGTTAAAAAAGGCAAATACCGGATGGAGGCCAGCATCCGAACCTTTCTTGCCTCGATAGCGCGGAATTACTGGTTCAATGAACTGAAGAAAAGAGGTCGATCCGGTCATCGCGACAGACAATTCGAGATGGGCAGGGATCAGGACGAAGCAGATGTCAGCCAGCATATGGCCGAGCTGGAAAGAAAACGCCAGTTACGGGAATTAGTGGAACAGTTGGGAGAATCATGCCGGAAAGTGTTGTTGCTGTTCTATTATGAGAACCTTTCGATGAAAGAAATAGTCAACCACCTGCCTTACGAAAATGAGCAGGTGGTCAGAAATAAAAAATACAAATGCCTTCAGCAATTGACAGGATTGATCAAAGCTAACCCTGCCATTGCAAGGCAGATGCAGGAAACCCTAAAATAGTCCATGCCATGACACGAGGCGCAGCCGACTGCATGGCTCCATTGAAAAATAATTAATTCGCCATGACACCCGAAGAAACACGTATACTGATCGACCGTCTCGATGAAAGCCTTACAGGTAACCGCAATGCCGGGCTGGATCGTCTTCTCGAAGAGAATCCGGAAGCGTCCCGGGAATGGCATTACCTGAACCTCGCCATCGAGGCTGTCCGGGAAAAAGGTCTATACGAGATGGTATCGACTGTCAAAGCAGGTTGGCATGCGGAACAGGCCTCGACGGGTCTGCGCGTGGCGGCGGCGGCGAAAACCTCCAAACCCGCCGGCGGTGTCATTCACCTACTGTATAAAAAATACGGACTCCGCGCCGCAGCTATAGTCCTGATCATTACAAGCAGCGCCTTTCTCTATAAATATCTATCGATCAGCAGTCAATCGCTTTATAACCGCTATTATTCCTCCTACGATCTGAACACTTCGCGTGGAGAGGGGGACGAACAGCCCATCGTAAAGGCCTACGACGCAAAAGACTGGTCAGCGGTCCTGTCGCTGGCCGCTGCGGCGAAGAACAAGGACAATCAAGGCGAATTCCTGTCCGGGATGGCGGATCTGGAGTCGAAAAAGTATGAAGACGCCATCAGCCACTTCGAGCAGATCGTCGCCGTCAATGCGCACGCCGGAACCGACTACTACCAGGACGAAGCCGAATACTACTTGGCGATCAGCTGGTTAGCAATGGGAAAGGTCAATGAGGCCATGCCCATCCTGGAAAAGATCCGCGCGAACGCCCATCACCAGTACCATGAAAAAGTGGCTAAAATGTCCTTTTTCGACCTCAGGCTGGCCCAGTTCAAGGAAAACAAATAAAAAAACTGAAAAAACCGGGCTCCCCCGGTTACATACCGATCAATGGTGTTTACCAATTAATGATCGTATCCATTAACGTTGTAAGGAAGAACCCCCGATAGCCTGAGAAACCCATCCGTAGATCGTATCCTTTGAAAAAGCCCTCCCGTGAACGACCATCCGATCCCGTGAAAAACCGCTGTCTCTTATCCCATGAATGCCACCCGATCCAATGAACGACCATCCGTCCGGCACCCGTATGAAAACCGAACCCCGTTTGCAAAACCCAATCCTCTGGAACCAAATGGTTGACTAAAAAAAGTCGGCGTATCTGTACCCCTTAAGAACCTCTATCGATGGCCAAACAAGCACGACGTCTCTAAACCGTCGACTTTTTTTTCTTCTTTCTCATCGTCACCACCGCGATCGCGCCTAACGGCGCCAGCAGCCACAACCACTCCAAAGAAAAAGGTTTCCGATACAACGGACTGCTGTCGCCCGTAAGCACCAGGTGCGCCCAATAGGCCGGACTCTTATCGACCGCATCGCTTTTCAAATAATCCAGCTTCGCCAGCTGAAGCGCTCTCGCCTTTGTCTCCCCTTCTTTCAAATGGACATAGAAACGACGGAGGATATAGGACGTAGCCCGGTCGTCGGCCTTCCAAAGACTGTTGATCGTGCTGCCGCATCCGGCATAGGCGAACGCTCTCGCCAAACTGATCACCCCTTCCTGGGCTATAACCTGCCCCTCCCCGGTCTCGCAGGCGCTGATGATGACCAGCCTGGTCGGCCGCAGATCGAGCCCATACAACTCTTCGAGGAACAAACGGTCTTCTATAGCCGAATGCCGGGCAGGATAGAACGCGATGTACGAGGCCGCGGCATCGTCCGTGGAAGATACCGCATGCGTTGCCAGGTGAACGATGGGAAAATGGTTAACGGTTTGCAGGAATTCCGATTTGGTGGCACCACTGTCCAGGAACTGCGCTCCCGGCAAGCCCGCGATCTCATCCGCAGAAGCAGCCAGCCTGCTGAACTTCCCCTTCCCCTCGTTGGCAAATGGCGCGAACGACAGCACCCCTGTCCCCTTCCCTGGCCGCTGTTCGTCTTCGTGTAGGAGCTTGGAAGACCACCGGTAACTGATCGTCGTCGTTTCCAGCAGGTATTGCCGGCCATCTGCATCAGCCGGCAGCGATTCCCAGGGCAACAGGTACAGGAATCCATCGGGTATGAGGATCCATTCGCGCTGATCACCCGCCGCCGACTGTATCGGCCGGACCAGTTCGGCATACAGCCGTTTGCCGATCGGCTCCCCATGAAAGCGCCTTCCGTTGCCCGTCGTTTTGAGGGCCTCCAGCCAGGCCACGACATCCGCCTGCACGCGGGACAGGCTATCGATATGGGTATAGTTGAAAGCGTTTTTCGTTACGATGAAAACATGCAGAGCTCCTCCGGCCGCATAGAGGCTGATCAGCGCCTGACCATTGTCCAGCTCGCCCTGCAGCGTCTTGATGTCCGGGCTGGCATCTTCATATTTCAACTTGTAATACTCGCTGTTCTGCTCCAGCTGTTGCTGCAAACGCGACAGTTCCAGCTCATTGCCCTCGCGCTCGCGCGCCAGGTCTGCCAGTTCGCCGCTGTCCGTCGTCCCCTCGCTTCGAACATCCAGACGCGCGATATTGAATTTGCAATCGTTCACCTTTTGCAACAGCTGCTGCGCCGCCCCCGTCATACCCATGATGGTCCGTTCCTCCAGCTGCGTGGTGATCACCGATGCCTTACTCCGCTCGCTGATGAGAAAGGCCTGTTCCAGGTAGTCGCTGCCGGGATGCAGCCGGTACAGCTGCAGGCATACGGAAAGAGCGCCGGCATGCGCCGGGCCGCTGCTTTTCTTCAGGAACAGCTTGGCTTCATCGGTGGCGTAGCTCTTTTCAATATATCGCAATAGTGACAAGGCCGACATATAGGCGGAGTAGGAAGCCTTCAAATAAACCTCATTGGGCACGGCCTCCACCCCGGCTCCTCCGGGTCCCCGCTTCGCTCCGGCTTCTCTTCCGGCTCCCCGCTTCGCTCCCGGCTCCGCATACAATTGTCTGAATAGGGCGGCTTTCTCGGTCAGCGCACCGAACAGCCGGTAATAGGCGAAACTGCCGGTAAAATTGGAAGGATTGGCATAGACGTCGGTATCGTTGAAATTGCGCGAAAAGATGATGATGGCCCGCTGCAGGCTCGCGAGCGCCTCCGGTAATCGCCCCTGGTCCCGGTACCAGCCCGCCTCATAGATCGCATTGATGCCGAGGTCCAGCACGTTGAACCGAAGTGGCGATTGGCGGGCCGCGGTCTGCAGCCGGTGGAGATACCAGGCGCAGGAATCAGGGCGGTGCAGCTGTTCCTGCGCATGCGCCAGTTCGTTCCATACTCCGGGCAGCTTCCCGGCGTCCACCTTTCGGAAACATGCCAGCGCGGCCTGGAACTCGTTCAGCCCCGCATACGCCCTGCCCATATTCATATTGACATAATTGGTCAGCGGCCGGTAGCCTACCAGCTCCCGATAGATCGACAGCGCCTGCTGATATTGTTCGAGCCGGAAAAATGAAGTGGCGATATTGGTTTGGAGACTTACTGCTGCCGCCGTGTCCAGCGGCCGCCTTCCACGCACGATCTCGAGCGCGCGGTCGAAATAATCTTTTCCCTGCCGGTAATTGCCGTTGTCATAATACAGGACGCCCAGGGTATTGTACAGCCTTACCTCGTCATCCCGGTCGTTGAACCGGCCCGTTTTCGTCATCGCATGCAAAAGGAAATAATTGGCGCTGTCGAAATGATTCAGGTTGTAATAGGTGGCCCCGGCATAGATCTCCGCGACGAAGACCAGCGAATCGTCCGAAGGATAACGCGCCAGCGCTCCGCAATAGGCTGCCTTCGCCCCCGCAAAGTCCCCCGCCGCATCCAGCAGGGCTCCTTTCCGCAAAAGAGCACCCGCCAGCAGACTATCATTGGGCCCGCCCGCCGATCCTCCTTCCAGACCCGCGATAACCGCACTTAGATCGACCAGGGCCATACTGTCGGTGGCAGCAGTGGAATGCGTAAGATGGTAAAGGCTGTCCGCTTTCCGGTATAGCGCAAGCAGTCGCTGAGGCGGCCCGCCGCCATCGCCGAATACGGCTCCGGCAACCGTCCCTCTCCCCCTGCCCATCACGACGCCGGCGAAGAATAGCAAACACGAAAATAATGCGACAATCCTCGGGTACATTGTTGCGTCCTTTGGATAAATCTCCAAAAAAAAGGCGAAAGATGGAAATCCTTCGCCTTGCCGTATCCGATATTAGTGATTGCTAAGACCTTATTATTCTCGTCTGGTGATGATGATCAGGGGCGGCCGGGGATTCGCGGAATTGCTGATGATATTACCGCTGAGCAGGTTATTCACCTGGTTGAGGATCCCGCCAAGCACGCCTGAACTGACCGATGACTTGCTGTCGAAGTATTGCAGCTGCACCTGTATCATCTCAAGCGCCTCATTGCTGCCGTCGTTCAGTTTATAATAGATAGGCACCGTAATCGTCGATCCGTTCTGCGGCAGCAGGCCGAAGGCGCCGCCCAGACCAAGCAAGCCGCTTCCATTAACCGTCTTCGCCAGATCGATCACACCGGTGGTGGTATTCACGATGACCTTTTTCGCTGCGGCCGCGCCATTGACGTCGAAGGTACACCCACCGTTAAGACAGGGGTTCGGCAGATAAGGGTTCGCTTCGAAATAAGGCGCGGAAGTCGTTTGCCCGTCGGCCAGCACATATATGCTGTCATAATAGGCGGCGCCGCCTACGATCAGGGTGCTTAGACAGGTATCGGTCGTTCCGGTCTTCACGAAACCGAGCACGTAGCGCATACCCGTCTGGCTCTGCGTCAGGTCGATGGACCCTGTATTCTGATCGATGTCCAAACCAACAGGCCACGCGAAGAATTTACCCTGACCGGGGCTGTTGACGGGATTCACGATATAGTCGCCGCCCGTAGGCTGCGTAAAGATGAGCGTATCGCCATAAATCGGTAAGACAGGACAGGTGGGGGCCGGCGGCGCGCTCGGCGGATTGGTATTGGCCGTTTGTTGCGGGAAGGGAGGCGTTGGAATAGTAGCCGTGTCTCCCTGCGACCCGGGCTTGGTCGTATCGCCCCTGGAAATAGGCTTGGTGGTATCCTTTGGCTGGATAGAGTCCCGTTGGGGCCCCGTAGGAGAAGACGACATCGGCCGAAAATTAGCATCGGCCGGCAGTTTTTTCTCACATCCATATACCGTGATCAACAGGATCAGTGCGATCAGCGGAGCGGTTTTCATAATTATGGGCGTTTTAGTATAAGGGTTATTACTTACAAAATACGACAAAAACCCGTGTTTTGCAATCATTGGTAACCGCCGGGCCCACCCTCGTAACCGCTGTCCACGCCCTTTTTTGGCCGGTCTTACAAATATCTATTTATCAATGATTTACGGTTTCAGTTTTTGGTTTGCTCCACCCACTCGCCGCCCGCCGCCTCCTGACTTTTTCCGAATTTTTGTCCCGGTCCCGGTTACATCTGCGTTTCCGGCGGTTACTACCATCCGGGAACAGTTATTTCACACCTTCGTACCTAAATAGAAACAGATGCCCATCGAACAAGCCATCAACGAAATGCAGGGTAAGATCTCCCTGTTGGAAAACCGGAAATTCGTCGGCTGTCTCAGTGCCGTCGGCGTATACTATATTGCCTGGATCGGTTTCCTCGCACACGACATCCTCCGGCATGGAGGATTTCATTAGTCCCGTAAGACTATTACCACTTCCATGCCAAACAATGCTGAACATGCCACCTAACCAACGGCGCTCGGGGACCGCACCTGCGTCAGCCAGGACATGGTCCCATTGAACAACAGTAAATAAGCTGGAAAAAGGACATAGATAAGATCATGCCCTATGCAAATGATCAGGGCCAGCATCGATGAAACAACGCCCAGCAACCACGCCGGAGATCTTTCGGAAGCTGGGTCACGCCAGGCTTTGACGATGGTCGGCACGCCCAGCAAGGCATCCGCTCCGATGGCAAACAGCGTAGTCGCCCATGGGTTGTTGGACAGCACATAGATGCCAAGACAAAGACAGCCCATCAGCAGGAACGACCAATCTTTACGCAGCAACGAAAAATTGCCGCTGAAAAAAGCGACTCCGGCGATAAACAAACACCCGAAAGCCGAACACAGGATGCTCGTCATGCTCCACTGCCAGCCCTTTGTCACGATCTGGGACACCAGGCTGGTGCCCATCAAAAAGGCCCACCCCAGCCAGGACAAAACGCTGGGCCTTATTTTCCGGCGAAAGGTGTTAGTCACATAGATCAGCTGCGCGCTGCCGATCACTATCCCGGCGGCCATGCCCAATATTTCTTCCGGAAAGCGCGTCATACCAATCCCATTTCCGCAAGCTTTGCCTGTGTGGCCTCCACGCTTTGATGCCAGATGCTCCGGATACCCAATCCTTCCGCCACCTGCACGAACAGCTGCCGGTCATCGATATAGACCACCTCGTTCCGGGGCACCTGCGCGATATCCAGCGCGATCTTCCAGATATCCGCATCCGGCTTCCGGAAATGCACGAAACAGGACGAAATGAAAAACTCGACGAATTCGTTCAGGCCGAATTTGGCGATCCGGTACTCATTCAATTCGCGGCCTTCGTTGTTCACCACCGCGATCCGGAGATCGTATTTCACCTTCAACGCCTTCACCAAACTGATCATTTCGGGGAAAGCCACCGACTGGTCGAACATGAATTTCCGGAAATCGCCCACGGTGAAAGCGCGCTCCTGGTAGAATACCGATCGTTCTAGATATTCATCCAGGCTCAGCTTGCCCGATTCATAGGTATCGAAGGTGAGGTGATGCCGGTCGTTCAGTTCATTGAGGTCCAGGTCGAATTGTTTGGCCGCCGCCTGTCGCGAACGCCTGTCCCAGCCGTTGGTGAGCATCACGCCCCCTACGTCCAGGAACAAGGCCTTCACACGTCGGGGATTGGAAGGATTTGCCATTGCTGCCGCTGTTTTACCGGCAATATAGCTAATCCCCGGTTGACCCAACCGCCCAAAATTGCATACCTTGTCCGTAGAAAATTGACCAGCTATGCCTTCTGCCTTTTCGCTCAAAACAGCCGCGGCTACCTTCTGCGCCTGCATCCTGTCCTTCACCCTATCCGCTCAAAAAGGTTCTGCCGCGGACCCTTATGTCCTGAACCCCTCGGCCACCACCGTTGCCTGGGGATACTACTGGTCGGAAGCGACCCCCGTCCTCCGCGTCCGTTCCGGGGATTATCTGACGGTACGCACCCTCATCACTTCCAGCCCCGATCGTCTCGAGGCTGCGGGCGTTCCACCCGATCAGGTAGAAAAAGAATTGCGCGATGTGCAATCGGTGAAGAACCGTGGTCCCGGAGGTCACGTGCTTACGGGTCCCATCTATATCGAAGACGCGGACTCGGGAGACGTGCTGGAAGTGCAATTCAAGGCCATCGATCTGGCAATCCCCTATGGCTATAATGCCATCGGTCAGGCCGGGTTTCTATCCGACGAGATCTTCGATCGTAAGATGAAGATCATCCCGCTCGACGCCCGCACGATGACCGCTCATTTCGCGGACGGCATCGTCATTCCGCTGCATCCATTCTTCGGCAGCGTAGGCGTGGCCCCGCCAAAAGAAGCCGGCCGCTGGAACAGCGCACCGCCATGGATCCATGCCGGCAATATCGATAACAAAGAGATAGTCGCAGGCACTTCATTGTTTATTCCCGTCTCCGTCAAAGGCGCGCTGCTGGAGATCGGCGACGGCCATGCCGCCATGGGCAACGGTGAAGTAGATATCACGGCCATAGAAACCTCGCTGATCGGCCACATCCGGCTGATCGTCCACAAGGGAAAGACCCGGCATTGGCCCCGCGCGGAAACACCTACGCATTTTATCAGCATGGGGTTCGACAGAGACCTGAATGCGGCCACTCATATTGCCGTTCGTGAAATGATCGACTGGCTGATGGAGGAGAAACACCTGTCCCGCGCCGATGCCTATATGCTCTGCAGCGTGGCAGGAGATGTCGATATCACGGAGCTGGTCGACGGCAATGTCGGGGTGCATGTGATGCTGCCGAAGGACATCTTTACCGCCTCCGCCCGCCCGTAACAATAAGGCCGCCCCGCTTGCGCGGGGCGGCCTCGTATCAGGGGATGCTCAGGATTGCGCGACTCAATAAGGCGCTATGAACGTATAAGTCTTTCCGTTCTTCGTCCAGACTATCTTGTAATAATAATATCCGCTTCCGGGACATCCGGCCGGGTTGCCATTGACATCCAAACCATAGGTGACTGTGGTGGTAACTGCGGGCCGGATGGTCTCCGTTTCTCCGCTGGTCAGCCTGTCGTCGCAGGATTGCGCGATAACCATAGGCTGCACGATCATCGTTTCAAAGGAATTGCCGAAACGGTTGGTTCCCCAGACCGAAACATCGTTATTCGTGCCGTCGGAATGCGTGCCGGTGGTGGTGACTACGATGCCGTCACTATACGTAAATACCCGTTGTTTGGCGACGCTCCATACCCGGGTGGCGCTGTCGGCAAACCGGATGGTGACGCTGTCCGCCGCGATCGTATGCGTGATCGTGCCCAGGGTGGGAAGATCTTTCAACAGACCCCCCGTGACATTCGTATAGGTATAGGTACCATTGAGCGTGACCGTCTTGTGATCCCGCAAACGAACGATCTTGAGGTTCTCGAAGGTCACCGTCACGACGGCGCCCGCGTCCTTCCATCTTACGCCGACCGGTATCGTGATCACGATCTTGCCGCTGCGGACACGCTTATGATCGACCCAGCAGTCCGAGCCATTATAAGCAATGGTGATCACCTTCAGGCCATTGACCGTATCAACGGTGACCCTTGCGTCACATATCCCATTGATGGCAACCACAACTCCGCCCCCGCTGCCGCCATCCATGATCACGCCGCCATTCCCCCCGCCGGAGACGATCCCGGCATTGCCGCCGTCAACGACCACGCCACCGGTAAAATTCGTAGAGGTGCTTCCGCTGAGAGCAGAAACGCTGTTCAGGGTGTTGTTAATGTCATTCGTTGCTGCATCCAGTTCGGTGGATACCTGCGTTTCATCATCCGCCTGCGTCTGCAGTTGCGCGGGAGTGGTCCCATCCATAACGGTATCGCTGCCGCCGGCGGAATTGCTCTTATTACAGGCGACGATCAGGCTGATCACGGCAATACATGCCGTCAATCCAAAAACTATCTTTTTCATGTGTTGTGATTTTAATCTCAGATTAATTTCATTGCCCGGGGTTTAACAGAACCTTATATATTCTTTTTGTCTAAAATATTTCATTGCGGCATTAAACCTTGCGGTTTTCCTCCGGTCTGTTGTAAATTCACCCTATGAGAAAAACAATGCATGCGCTGTTGGCGGCAGCCCTGTCGCTGCCATTCGCCCTTCACGCACAACGCCCGCTGGACAGCATTCTGCCGGTACGGGGATTTTGTATCGATCTGCCCCGTCCATCCGGTGTGGATTCCTTTGTGCATTTCATAGATGAAGAATTGGCGCCGCGCAAGGTCAACACGCTCTTTCTGTTGGTTGACTATCACTATCAATTCAAGACGCATCCCGAACTCATCGATAGCTTCCCCCTCTCGAATACGGAAGTAAAAAAGATCGTCAGGGCCTGTGCCCGTCAGCATATCCGCATCATCCCGCAGATAAATTGTCTCGGCCACCAGGGCTGGGAAGAGCACCCCGGTAAATTATTGCAGGCTTATCCCGAATTCGACGAGACGCCCTGGGTAAAAAATCCGGTGAAATACGTATGGCCCAACGACGATAATCTTTATTGCCGCAGCTATTGCCCTCTGTATCCTGGGCTGCACGATGTCCTTTTTGCCGTCATCGACGAATTGTGCGATGTCTTCGAATCTACCGCCTTTCATGCGGGCATGGACGAGGTCTTCTATCTGGGCGAAAGCAAATGCCCCCGCTGCGGAGGCCGTGATCCCGCCGTTCTATTCGCTGGTGAAGTACGCGCGATACACGACCATCTGGCTCAAAAAGGCCGTGAACTCTGGATATGGGGAGACAGGCTGCTCGACGGTGTCACTACAGGTCTCGGCAGGTGGGAAGCCAGCTATAACAATACCTTCCGCGCTATCGATCTTATCCCAAAAGATGTCGTCATCTGCGACTGGCACTATGAACGCCCGGATCAGACCGCACCTTATTTTGCTATGAAGGGCTTCCGCGTTGTCACCTGCCCCTGGCGTATCGCTGCGAACGGCGTCGCACAGGTGGGAGATATGGTTCATTACAGGGACGCGTCTACCCCGGAAATGAAAAGCCGCTTCCTCGGCATCGTCGAGACGACGTGGTCGCAGACCCGGTTCTTCCTCGGCGGCTATTATGGCCTTACGCCTGCGAACCCATCACGCCCCAACACGGCGTGGCAATGTTTCCGCGAAGTCTACCAGCGCATCGATTCGCTGGGAAATTAGCCCGCTATCGTTAAGGCATGAAATTTTCTGTCAAGCACCCATATGCGTGCCGCCGTATGCTTGTTGCTATTTTTGTGGCCGGTTCCCGCGCGGCAAAGAGCTGACCTTCGTTGCCGCAGGCTCTTCACCATGGCTCCAGCAGTATTGGGATTCCACTGCGCTGGCCGCCTATTCTTACAATCCCGCAAAAAAAGTCTTCCTCTCTTACGACGACGAACGGTCGCTCCGCGCGAAAGCCCGCTATGTCCGGCAACACCGGCTGGACGGGATCCTGTTCTGGGACCCGAACCTCGATACCCCGGGATACCGACTGCTCAATCTCCTATACCGGGCTTTGCATTCCCGCACTTAATAGCCCGGATTTTGCATAGCCGTCTTTTGCGCTGACGTCAATGCCTTGCCGTTTTGCTGTATCCCATCGAGGAATGTTTGCGGTATCGGACGCAGGTTATTTTTACTGGCAACATTAGCTGCAGCATCGACATTAAATGCCTTGGTTCGTGAAACCAGAGTGTTGGTCCTCGACAGGTCCTCCCAACGATGGTATTCTCCCATCAATTCGCGGGAACGTTCATCCAATATCAGGCATAACATCCTGTCATACGTACTGGATAAACCCAAAACGCCGATAATGTATTCATCCTGCGCAGGCAGGGGTGATACACCGGCGATCGCTAAAGGACCGGAGGCTGCAGTAGTTACCGGAATATTGTTCGATTCATAATAGGAATTGCCCGGATAAAAGGAAGCAACAACGCCCGGTGACTGAAGGGACTGAGACTGCAATGTATTGCCGCCATCATAATAGGAAGCCCTGTTTTCGCCATTGGCGTATTGCGCCCGTGTGCGCACGGCATTTATATAAGGCAATGCATCGGTATAAGCACCCGTGCCGGCCTTTGCTAACCTGATCTTTGCTTCAGCCGCCATTAAGTAAGCCTCGGCTGAACGGGCTAAAATAAAATCCCTGTGACCGACGACATCATTCAATGAATTTCTCGATCCGTCCATGTATTTGCTCAAGGACGGGAAACTTTGCCCGGCTGTTGTTAAATCCGTATTCAACGCGCCATCTGTTGTTCTGCCATTAGGATAGGCTACATAAGTAGTGGGTATGTTCCTGCCGGTACCATTGACATCCTGCACAAGAGTTGCCGACGTGCCTTTACATATCTTTGACAGAGCAAAACGGGTGTCGCCTGGTTGATCGATCACAAACATCATACCCAGATCGCCCTGGATATTTGGGGCAACTGGTTTTGCTCCATTTATCGCGCTCTTGGTCCGAAAGGATTTCCAGAACCTGGAGTCATTCACCATGTCGTAAATATGGTAATCGTAGTAAGTAGTGGCCATCCTGCTAAAAGGCCTGTCGCCTGTCAGATCTCGCGCCATCTGGTCCTGGATATCATACCTTGAAACAAAATACAGGTGTTGTGTATTGCCATTGGCAAGGTTGGTGTTTACATCATTGGTAAATTGAGCAGACAAGATCAGCTCGGGCGATTGTTCATTTGCCGAGTTGATACCGGTAAACTTCCATAAGCTTGCAAAATCCGCAGCCAGGGGGTGATCCGCTATGACCTGGTCGCATAAAGTGCCCACCTGCGTTAGATCAGCCGTAAGCGTAGAAGAATTCCAGGAACTATTGATCTCACTTGCCCTCGACAACAACGCTTTAGCCAGATAAAATGAAGCAGCGTCTTTTGTGATATGATAAGGCGCGCCCCCGGTTGGCAGCAAAGTCTGAGCTTTAGTCAAATCCGCTATGATCTGCGTGAACACATCCTGTGCAGTTGCCCTGGTAAAATCCAGCTTTACCGTCGACACCGGCGTCAGCTGCAACGGAACGCCACCGTATTGCGACACCAACCTCAAATAGCAATAAGCACGCATAAAATATCCTTCTCCCAGGGAGGTGCTCTTGACGGAAGCTGAAGTGGACGTGCTGGCCGTTGCATTCGCGATCAGCAAATTGGCGTCTCCTATTCCCGTGTATAATGCATCCCATTGAAAGTTGGAAGCGGCAGTATTACCATTGACGGCAATAACCTGGGAATTGAAAGTCTGGTCATAATTGTTCCAGGGCGAATTGGAAGGGTCGCCGCCGATATGGAATTCATCGGTCCCGTAATTGGCAGCACAATAATACCATTCGCCATTCGGCGGAACATCGAACACCTGGTAATACGTTCCCACTGCCAGTTGCTGTATGCCGGCATCCGTTTTGTAAAAACCCATCCCTCTTGCCGTTGTCAGCGTTTCATTCAAAAAACTTTTTTTGCAGGACACACCGGCAAAAAGTACTGCCGTAAAAATGATCAATTTATAGAAGCTATTATATTTTGACATATAATTCAATTTATTACTGTTAGAATGATGCGTTGAATCCAAAGGTGAAGCCCCTGTTCCACGTGGGCCCGACAACATCCATATCGAGGAATTTAATTTGAGAGTATAACATGCCGGGGTTTTGCACTTGCACATAAGCTCTTAAACTCGATATCCAATTCCTGGTGAGCGATTTATTGAAATTATACGCCAATGAAATATTCCGGATCTTGATAAAAGAAGCTTTCAAATAACCCAATGAAGCGTAATAGGAATCACCCGCCGCACCGCCTGCATTGAATATCGGTTTTTGAAATTGTGCATTTTGGTTATTTTCAGTGTAGTAATTGATCTGCCTGTTAAAATAACGTCCTGCCTCTACCTCACCGCCATAACTGTACATATAGTGCAACCTGCCGTATAATAAAACAGACAATTCCCAATCTTTATAGGTAACGGTGTTCGTCATGCCTACGATCCAACGAGGCCTCGTCCAGCCGATGATCTGTCGGTCATTGTTGGCATCGATCTTGTTATCGCCGTTCACGTCCTGGACCTTGATGCTCCCGACGGTAAACGCATTACCATTGGCGTTAAATGCCTGCATGGCGCTTTTGTCAGATGCGTGCCATAATCCCAGGGCTTTATAACCATAGATTACACTGAGCGCCTGACCAGGGAACCAGCCGTTGTTTATATCTGGCTGATTGCCATTTGCCAATGAAACAATATGATCCTTTTGCCAACTTGCAGTGGTGGTAGTCGTCCAGGTGAAATCTCTTTGCCTGACATTCACCGTCGTCAAAGAAAGATCGACCCCTTTATTGGCGGTCTGACCTATATTTTCAAGCGAAGTCGTGAACCCTGTAACACTCGGAATGAGTGCATTCATCAACAGTTCCCTGGTCGCTGAAGTATACACATCCACACTTCCTGCCACACGTGATCTGAACAGCTGGAAGTCGATACCGAGATTATATTGCGTCGTTTTTTCCCATCCCAGGTTCAGGTTTGCCAAAGCCGTATTGGGTATCGAACCGGCAGTATTGGTAGACAAGAAAGGATAAAAGAGAGAGGTTATCGGTCCTTGTGTCGAATACGGTTGCACCGCCGAATTTCCCGTAACGCCGGCACCAACTCTTAATTTCAGGTCATCTACCCAACCCGCTTTCATGAAGCCTTCTTTACTGATCCTCCATGCCAATGCCGCAGAAGGGAACCAGGAAAATTTATGACCCGGAGCAAGAACGGAAGACCCATCCTCGCGGGCCGAAACCGTTAACAAATATTTGTCCCTAAAGCCATAGTTGAGTCTTCCCATGTAAGAAAGCAGCTGATATTGAGTGATGTAGGTTCTCGTGGCGATGGAACCGGTCACCGCACCACTTGTTATAAAATTCCACAACTGGGAAGCCAGGGGAATCCCATTACCTGCGATACTGTCCGTTGACGTTCTGGAATAAGTTTGGCTGGCCAATAATGTCACACCAAAACTATGCTCCCCGACTGTCTTGTCATAATAAAGTAGATTATCCAATGTGTAGGCAATCGTGTTATTATTGAACTTGGATGCATAGCTGGTACTTCCACCATTGGCAACCGAGTTGGCATCGATATACGTTCCATCACGATAATAGGAGATGTCAGGGCCAAAATTCAAACGGTACCTCAATCCTTTCAAGGCAGGGATAATAGAGCCGGCATTGACTTGCCCGTAGAAGCTTCCAAAAGCCCGTAAGCTGACTCTTTCGTCTATATTGTATTTCCATTCATCGACTACACTCTTGACTGCATTATCGCCACCCGGGAATAAGATCCTGTTGCCTGCACTATCATAAGGCACGGCATAGGAGAAGAGCGCTCTTGCAGATTCAAATAATCCGCCGGCGGGGCTGCCGATAGTGGCAATACCGACGCCCGATTGCCCATATTCCTGGCTACTGTAAGAAAGGTTGATATTATTTCCGAAAGAAAGCCAATTGGTAGCATTAAAGTCTACGTTTGCCCTTGCAGTATACCTTTCGTAGGATTGGCCCTTAATGGTCCCTTTATTGTTCAAATATCCAAAAGAGCCATAGGCTTTGACCCTATCCGATCCGCCGGCTACACTTAGTAGATTATCCGAAGTCATCGATTGCTGCTTCACGATACCAAACCAATCAGTTGTCGAAACCTTGGAACCGTCCCAGGTGCCGGTCGCCCACCCCTTGGCAATATTAGCCCATGCAAAGGGATCGGTGGACGCTGCAAAATATGTTTTATCGTGTGCGATATCGGGTTGATCTCCCCGCGGGTAGGTGCTGACGCCTGTGTTTGCGTTTAATCCCGCATAATAATAACCCCAACGGCGAAAAGTGATATAATCGCTGGCATTCATCATCTTTTCATCATTGACGATATTTTCCAAAGTCATCGATGAATTAAGACCTAATGTTATTTTACCGTTTTTCCCCTGTTTGGTAGTTATGAGGATGACGCCATTGGCGCCGCGGGAGCCGTAAATAGCGGTCGCGGATGCGTCTTTCAGGACATCTATCGTTGCGATATCGTTCGGGTTGATATTGTCTATACCACCCGATATGACCGGAATTCCGTCAACAACGAACAATGGGGTGTTTGTAGCAGTCAAAGATCGTACACCGCGTATGAAGATAGTTGGAAGTACGCCGGGACGTTCATTAGACCCGACGTCTACACCGGACACTTTTCCCTGCATTGCCTGGAGTGCGTTATCGACGGGCCTTGACCGTATATCTTTTTGATTGATCCCTGCAACGGCCCCCGTTACATCGGCCCTTTTGACCGTCCCGTAACCGACCACCACGACATCGGATAAATTGTCGGTCGCGCTCTTTAATGATACGGTCAAAGCCGCCTTGTTATCCACAGCGATTTCCTGTGCCTCTCGTCCGACGAAACTTATTACCAGTCTGGCTTTGCCGGATGAAACGTTTATCTGGAATAGACCGCCTTCTTTGGTAACCGTTGTGTTTTTTGTACCCTTTTCCAGAACGGTAGCGCCATCCAAAGGGGCGCCGTTTTCATCGGTAACTTTACCGGTGACCGGGAAATTCTGTGCGTAACTGGAAAAAAAGAAACCGAGGAGAAACAGGAGAACAAGGGTCTTCCTGAGCAATTTTTTGTTCATAATGGCGTCGTTCGTTTTGGTTAAAAAATGGCAACGTTCTCAAGGGTATTTTCCGATGGGCACGATTGAAAAACAATTAAATGCAAAACAGCTGGCTACGGGCGGGCACTAAAATAATGTAATCGATTGCAGTGCAGTGTGTTAAATGTTGACGAGAAGCACTTTAAGAAGGAAGATATCCAATTTTAACCAATCCGCCATCCTGTGCTATCCTGTAAGGGCTGATCAGGGCTTTGCGGCCTTAAAAATCATATTTTTTTCTTCGCGGCCTCGATAGCATGGCAATCGCCGCTGCGTCATTATTGCTGAATGTTTCCTTTTCCGGGTCCCAATAGATCTTTCTTTTCAGCTTCATCGCAATATGATGCAATAAACATGCGCTGCACGACCGGTGACCTACCTCAACAGGGGCCGAAGGTTCCTTTCTTGTTTTCACGCAATCCAGCCAATTCGCATGCTGTTCGGAACTCTCGTACAAATGGATTTCATTCGGACCTATAACGGATTGCAGTAATTTTGGATCGCTTGCATCGATAGGCTTAACGCCCGTGTTATCCGCAACAGGATCGGTGTCGGTTACTTTATAATTCCCGCGGGTGGCCCATAGCCATCCTTCGCTGCCGAAAAATTTTACGCCATTGGGCAATTCGTTGGAAACGGTCATATGCACGCCGTTGGCATACAAGGCTTCCGTTTTGAAGATCCCATGTACGTCCCACAGCCCCTTATAATCGGGATCATCGGTTGGAAAGTTGGCATGACCCCAAATTTCGATCGGGCCACTAAGTTCCGTACCCATTCCCCAGTGAGCCGTATCGATATGATGAGCTCCCCATCCCGTGATCATACCCGCCCCAAACTGTTCGCATCGCAGCCAGCCGGGTCTGCTGGTAATACCTTTCATACTCGCGTCTTGTGAATGTACCCTGTCTTCTGTATAATAGACTTCCGGCGTCGCGCCCAGCCATGCATCATAATCCAAATTGGAAGGAACGGGCATTTGAATTTTATTGCCACCGCCAGGGTCACCGGGCAAGCCAACCTCAACGGCTTTCAATTCTCCGATCCTCCCATTCCGGACCAGCTCGCACACCTTTTTGAACTGTGGCCATGGATCGACGGAACGTTGCTGGCTTCCCATCTGCAGGATCCTTCCGCTCTTTTCGACCACGTCACTTAAGATCCTTCCTTCTTCAATGGTCAGGGACGCAGGTTTTTGCAGATACACATCCTTACCCGCATTAACGGCATGAACGGCAACAATGGCATGCTGATGATCGGGCAAACTGATATGGACCGCATCGATACCCTTGTTTTCCAGCAGTTCTTTATAATCGTGATAAACTTCGATCTTCCAATCGCCTTTCAGGCCGCCATTGACTTTCGCTGCCTTTTCATAATTGCTTCTCACGGCGACGGGACCCGCAGCCGCCCTGTTCTTATCCAGATCACAAACAGCCCGTATCCTTGCACCCGGATATCTTGCGATTGCCGTCATGTCGTGGCTGGTTGAAATTCTGCCGCAACCGATGGACGCAACGTTGATCAGGTTGCTTGGCGCATTTTTGCCGAATATGGTCGCCGGGACGATCATCGGGAAATTAGCTGCCAGGACGGATCCCGCAGCGGCTTTGGCTGTTTTGCATAAAAACTTTCTTCGTTTCATCTATTATCTATTATTTCTTCAATGACATCACCCGGGCATTTTTTTGCGCTTTCAAAGCCAATTCAGTGGTTAAAAAACAATGTTTCTGCGTCATGGCTGTTTCGGTCCTGTTGAGCACATCATCGACAAATAAAGGACCGAAGGGCAATATCTCGTTGTTGCAATCCATATGTACCATTTCTTTATTATTGACCAGGTATAAATGATTGCCTTTTTTATTCCCCGAGGCGATATCGGTGTTCTTTCTCACCTCAATGTAACCATCGGTCCCGAGTATGGTCAATCTTCCGTCGCCCCAGGTGTCCAGTCCATCCGGCGTAAACCAGTCAACCCTGATATAGCCGGCGCCACCATTGCCGCTTAACAACACATCTCCAAAATCTTCGAACAATGGCTTGTCCGGATGATGGACATTCCCTACCTGCGACACCAAAACCTGCGCTTCGGTAGACCCGGTAAAATGTAAATACTGGTCGAACTGATGAGAGCCGATATCCGTAAGGATGCCGCCATATCTTTTTTTATCCCAAAACCAATCCGGCCGGTCTGCCAACCCCGTTTTCCCAATATTATTGTGGATCCGGTGCGGCGCCAGGTTTACCGTTTGAATGACGCCGCCGACCGCGCCCGATTTCACCAATTGGCTTGCCTTTTCCGTGGCCTTGTTTTCAAACCTTTCGCTGTACATGATCGAATAGATCCGGTTGGTTTCCCTTTGGACTTTCTTGACCGCCGCCAACTGTTCCAACGTGATGATACCCGGTTTATCGCTTAAATAATCTTTCCCGTGTTGCATGACGCGAATGCCTAACGGGGCTCTTTCATCGGGTATGCCCGAACTCAATATCAAATGAATGGTAGGGTCTTCCAGGATCTCGTTTTCGCTCTTCGCCAATTTGACCTCAGGGTAGGTTTTCAAAAATGCAGCAGTCAGATCGGGTTGTTTGGCATATAATGCCACTAATTCGCCACCTCCTCTCTTAATGGCATCGGTCATACCATAAATATGCGGATGATCGATATTGATCACGGCAAACTTTATACGATTGGGCGCTGCTATGATTTCCTTCTGCCTTGGGGCGGATTGTACGAATTTAATCTTATTGACCATTGGCGCTAGCATCATGATGCCGGATGCTTTGACCGATTCTTTCAGAAATTGTCTTCTGCGTCTTTGGGAATTATTCATGCGGAAAATCTACGATTTTTTCATCAATCCGCACTATCGGGGTTACCAACGACTTACAAAAACTTCCCGATCCCGTCGCCCGCGATTTCAAAGGTCCCGTCACCCCTTCGCTGAAACGCAAGGGCCACCTCGTCACCGCGAGGGGCATTGCTCCCGTATTCGATGCCCTCGAACCAATTTTTGGCCGATTTAAAATTGACCTCTGAGCTAATGATTTGATTTTTTAAATTTGTACGTGATCGATGACAGCCTCCGTATTAACAATTATCGTAATATGTAAATATTAATTTATATGCCTCGGGAGAGGATTAAAATACTGATCGCTGACGACGATTCTGAAGATTTGGAATTGATCGAGGAACATATTTTGATGGTTGAACCCGTAGCACAGCTGCATAAATTCACGGATGGATCTTCTGCTTACGCATATTTATCGTCGCAGGCGGACGGCGAACTTCCGTCCTTAATGATCCTGGATTACAATATGCCGGGATTAAACGGCGCAGAATTACTGGCAAAACTTAAGAAATCGAGCCGCTATGCATCGGTCCCGAAGATCATATTGAGCACTTCAAATGTTGCCCAATACATTGAAGAATCGTTGAATAACGGTGCAACTGAATATATAGTAAAGCCGCACAGCATGAAGGAAATGACTGAACTGGCAAAAAAATTCGTGGCGCTTGCCATGCAGGTAAATCATTCCATTGGCAGATAGATAGAGAATGTCGTTCCCTTTCCCGGACTTCCGGATGCTTTAATGAACCCATTGTGATTTTGAACGATCTTCTTGCAAATGGCCAGCCCTATTCCTGAACCCTTTATATTCACAGAATTCGGCAAACGCTGAAAAAGCTCGAATATCTTATCGGCAAAATCGGATTCAATGCCTATCCCGTTGTCTTTTACAGAAATATGATGATACTCGCGGAACGGATCTGTCGCGACTCCCAACGCCTTTGCAGGAACCGTTGCCGTCTCAACGCTTACATTTCCGTCCCGTTCCGGGTCACTATATTTGATGGCATTTTCTATGAGATTGGACATTAATTGCTTAATCTGGAACGGAACGGCCCTGATTACCGGCAGATTTACCCGGTGAATGGCGATATTCTTCTTCTCCAACTCGTCCTTTTGAAATACGATAATTTCATCGATGATCTTATTTAGGTCCACCGCTTCAAAACTTTCTTTTAGATTGGTTATCTTGGAATACGCGAGGAGGTCATCTATGAGGCAGTTCATTCGCTCTACCGCCTGAATGGATCTCCTCAGGTATTCTATTGACTTCTGATCCATTTGGTTGGCTGGGCTTGAGACAACATAGCTGTTGTATAAACGGATCTTACGCAACGGTGCTTTCATATCGTGGCTGCTGGCATACACGAACTGCTCTAATTCCTTATTCTTGAATTCTAATTGCCCGAGATAACTTTTCATGCGGTCTTCTGCCTGTTTTTTGTCCGTTAGATCGCGGGTCAATTTGGAAAAACCGAGGATTGTGCCCTGAGCATCATGGAGCGTTGTCAATACAACACTGCCCCAAAACGCGCTGCCATCCTTCCTTTTTCTCCATCCTTCATAGACTGCCTTCCCTTTTTCTCTTGCTTCTTTCAGAAATTGCAAGGGCAGGCCGCTTTCCCGGTCCTCTTGCAGATAGAACTCCTGAAAGCTTTTTCCGACGATCTCTTTCTCTTTGTAGCCCTTTATCTTTTCTGCGCCTTTGTTCCAGTTTTGTATGATCCCTTCCCTATCGAGAAGAATGATGGCATAATCCTCTACCTCTTCCACCATCTTATGGTATTTCTCTTCGCTTTTTCTAAGCTCTTCGGTGGTTGTGCGTAATTCAATTATCTTTTCTTCTACCATTCTCTCCAGGGAATTTGCCAGCGAACGGTATTTCTCCTCGCTCAGGAGCAATGCTTTCTCTTTTTGCTTAAGCTCGGTAATATCGATAAGCATGTTAATGGCGCCGGTCATTTTGCCATGACCATCATATAAGGGCTGTGGATGAGGAGCCACATTCCGGATAGCTCCATCCGGGCGGATCACTAGGATCTCTTCTCCATATACGGGGCGGCGTTCTCTTAAACAAACCGCCATGGGACAACGATCCAGGGGAAGGTCGGTACCGTCGGTCTGCAATATCTTAAAGGATCCGCACCAAAGGTCTTTGCCGACGGTAGGCTTTCTTCCCCATAAGTCTATTGCCGCCTGGTTGAACATCTCTATTCTCCCTTCCGCATCGGTGGTATAAAGAGGTGTGTCCAATGTATTCAGCAACTGACGCAAATACTCTTCGTTTTCCTTTAATCCGCTATCCGCTTTTTTTACCTCCGAGACGTCCTGGAAAACATTAACTGCTCCAATGACCTGGCTTTCATCGTTGAGCAGCGTATCTATGCTCAACGATGCCTGAAGGCTCGTTCCATCCGGCCGTTCGATTATGGCTCCGACATTTCTGAATGATTGGCCGGTCGCCAGTGCAAGCGCCATCGGGGTCTCGTCCGGCGGAACATATACTCCATTGACAAAAACTTTATAGCAGGCGCAGTATCTAACCAAAGGATCACCGATATTAGGCGTGTATCCCCATAGCTTTACCGCTGCCTCGTTGAAATAGGTAATCCTGCCATTCTTATCACAGACGCATAGAGCAACCGGCAAAGCGTCCAGGATTTGGCGATCCCCGAATGGCAAAATTGCCGCTTCATCTATATCCAAACCGGCTAAGTTATTGATTTTCACTTCTTGATTCATGATGGGCTGAGTTGCTGTACCGGGAATGTCGGATGCAGAATAGGCGAGTAATAGGAATCTGCCAGCGATAGGCTGCCCGTTGGCATGAAATTTTATGGGTCAAAGATACCAATAACTATTCATATGTCAACAGAGCCTATTTGGATTATCGACCATGATCTGGAGGACCATGACATCATGCGGGACATATGGGGCGAACTTGACATTCCCAATGAGCTTGTACTTTTGACAAGTGCCGAAGCTGCGTTTGACCGGCTGAAAGAAATTCAAAAAGCTCCCTTCATCATCATTTGCGAAGTCAACCTTCGCGGCAAGCGAAATGGTTTCGACCTTCGCCGCCAGTTGCTGGAAACCAACTCAAAAAAATTCAAGAGTGTTCCATTTATTTTTTGGTCTTCGCACGCAACGGAAGAGCAGATCACCGAAGCTTTCAATTTGTCCGCACACGGATTCTTTATCAAAGAAGGCAGCTTTAATGATCTCAAGGACACCTTCCTTACTATTGTAGGCTACTGGCAGAAAAGCAGGACGCCTGCGAAGATAGAAGAGGCAGTGTAAAAAACTGGTAGCCGCAAGTCCACACAAAAGTATCGGCAGGCGACCGATAAAGTATTTTGTCTTCCGAAACCGTTCAACGCATGTATCGAAACCGGACAAAAGGATTCCGGAATCATCAAGTAAGTGATTGGTGATTAAACATTTAAGATATTGGCATAATCTTTCGCCCGACCTGAGCATTGATAATCTCCCGATGCTACAAAGCTATATTAAAACCGCGCTCCGGTTCCTGCAAAAGAACAGGACATTCAGCCTGATCAACCTCATCGGGCTGGCGCTTGGCACGCTCAGTTGTCTATACATCACCCTCTATGCGAAGGACCAGTACAGTTATGACCGGCAGTTTGATCACGCGGCCGATATCTATCGTGTTACCACGGAGATAACAACTAAAGGGGACCGTCACAACATGGCGACCACCTCGCCCCCTATCGCCCCCGCGATGAAAACTGATCTTCCGGAAGTCCTCCAATTTACCCGCGCTATACCGACACTTGGGGCCGAGGAACACCTGCTGGCCTACAAGGACAAATTCTTTTATGAAAAGGACGCCATGCTTGTGGATTCCACCTTTTTCGAGGTGTTCAATTTCCCTTTTTCAGCGGGGAGCGCCGCACAGGCGTTGTCGGCGCCCAACTCCATCGTTCTGTCTTTGCCGGTGGCCAACAGGCTGTTCGGTAACGAAAACCCGATCGGTAAAGCCATCACTGTTCATGATTCCTGGGGCAACACTATTTTTAAGGTCATGGGTGTGGTGGACGAAAGCAGGGTTAAGTCCAGCCTGCAAGCCAACTTATTCATCAAAATGAACCCCGGCGGCTTTGGTGGCGACCTGCTGACCAATAATACCTGGACCGGCAATAATTTTGCCTATTCCTATGTTAAGCTGACGCCCGGCGCCTCGGCGGCCGCCCTGGAAAAAAAACTGCCCGCTTTGCTGGACAAATACGGGGCCCAACAATTTAAGAATGACGGCATGACCAAGGTGCTGCACCTGCAGCCCATCCGCTCGATCCATACCTCGACCAAATATAACGTGGACCTGGGGCATCCGGTGAGCCCCTCTTTTTTGCATATTTTGATCCTCATCGCCGTATTGATCCAGGTGATTGCCTGCATCAACTTCATGAACCTTTCCACCGCTAAGGCATCCCGTAGGGCCAGGGAAGTGGGCATCCGAAAGGTAGTAGGCGCCCGGAACAAGAACCTGGTTTTTCAATTTCTAACGGAGTCTTCTTTGCTGGCCCTCATCGGGGTACTGGTTGCCATACCAATGCTGGCTTTTGCCCTTCCCTATCTCAACCGGATCACGCACGCCGACATACCTCTTTCCATGCTTTCCGACTATTCGATCTGGCTGCTGCTCGGCGCGATAGTGGTCGCAACGGGATTGGTGGCCGGCAGCTATCCCGCTTTCTATCTCTCCGCCTTCAAGGCCATCAAAGTGATCAAAGGAAATTTTACCAGCCACGTTTCGGCGGCCGGTATCCGCCGTTCGCTGGTGGTCTTTCAGTTCGCCTTGTCCATTATGCTCATAGCTTCCATCATTGTTATTTTTACCCAATTGAATTATATCAAAAATAAAGACTTGGGTTTTAACAAGGATCAGGAGATCATCTTTACCTTTCATACGGATGATACAAGAAGCCACATGCGGGCCTTTGCCGAAGACCTCCGACATCTTTCGGACGTGGAGGGCGTGAGCATGGCCAGTAATTCTCCGGGCGCTGCGACCTATCATGATTGGGGAGTGTGGCTGGCGGGAGGTAGTGCCGCCGCTTCTATCGATCAGGCAAACTTGTCTTCGGATGAACATTTCATCAAGACCACGGGGATCGAGATCGTCAGCGGAAGGGATTTCCGGGCCCACGACTCGGGCAGGGTTATCGTCAATGAGAGCCTGGTCAAACGCCTCGGTCTGACAAACGCCACCGCACCCGGAACAACACTCTTCGCAGAGGGACCCAGACAGTTTACAATCGCTGGTGTGATGAAAGACTTCAACTACAAATCGCTTCGTGATCGCGTTAGTCCTTTTATGATCCTGTACGATCCCAATCGGGGCGACATCAACCAGCTCATAGTACATACCCGTTCTACCGACTATGGCAAGATGCTGGCGAGCATTGCCGGCTTATGGACCAAAGACGTACCGGCCACGCCATTCGACTACCAGTTCCTGGATGACAAGGTAGAGCACCAATACGAGTCGGAGATCATCATGTCCCATATCATCGACGCCTTCACCGGGATGGCGATCATTATCTCCTGTCTGGGTCTGTTTGGGCTCGCCGCTTTTAGCGCCGAACAGCGGACTAAGGAGATTGGCATTCGCAAAGTGCTCGGCGCCAGCACGGGCGGTATCGTCCGTTTACTTTCGCGGGATTTTGTGCGGCTCGTGGCCATCGCTTTTGTCATCGCTACGCCTGTTGCCTGGTGGGCGATGCGTGAATGGCTACAGGCATTTGTCTACAAAGTGACGATAGCTTGGTGGATGTTTGCCCTGGCAGGTCTTTCAGCGATAGTGATAGCCTTATTCACCGTCAGCTTTCAGGCCGTCAAAGCGGCTGTAGTTAACCCGGTCCGGGGGTTGAGGTCGGAATAACTCGCACAAAACGGGGCAAAAAGGAACATCTATGCCTGCAGCGATGTGCGGTAGGTGAATCCTCCCAGCAATTGATTCATCACTAATGCACCCGCAGGGATAATTGAAAGCAACCCCCTATGGTTCCCATTAGTTAATTCCCAGCCTCTCCCGCAGCGAATTCCCTGCCGCCAGATCAGAAGAAAGCAATTTTGCAGGTAATCGATGCGAAAATCAATAACGATATGAAAGAGGTAATTGCAAAGCTGAACGAGCTGGAAGGCAAGTTAGAGGTCAAAATTCAAATGACTAATGACAAACTGAGCAATGAGATCAAGATCGTTTATTGGGTGATCGGTATTGCTATGGCTATCATCATGTTTGTAGTAGCGAGAAAATAGTCATTCGCTAGGTCGTACCAGCAACGTTGTGGTCACCCCATTCGGCGCGGATCTTTTTCTTATCGATCTTTCCAACGCTGGTTTTGGGGATGGCAGACACAATGATAAATGCTTCCGGCATGGCCCATTTACTTATCTGGTCCCGATCAATAAATTGCCGCATTTGGTCTTGCAAGTTAACGGGCTCCGCCTGGGCGCTGTTCTGCAAAACGACAAAGGCATAGGGCCTCTCTCCCCACTTAACATCCGGGAACCCCACCACCGCGACTTCGGCGACAGCCGTATGCAGTCCGATCAGCCCTTCCAGTTCTATGGACGAGATCCACTCACCGCCACTTTTTATGACGTCCTTTATCCGGTCACATATCCTGATCGAATGCGCGGCATCTACCGTGGCCATGTCTCCCGTATGGAGATAGCCTTCTTTCCATAGCGCAGCACCTCGCTCAGCATCTTTTACATATCCCCGCGTAAGCCATGGGGCGCGAACCACGACCTCTCCGCTTTCTTTGTCATCCGTTACCACCTGTTCATTAAGCTCATTCCACACGCGCAGCTCAGTAAGGATGGTGGGAATATCCATTAAGAAAATGCCGGCCAGACTATCGTCTGGTCGGCTTTGTGATTGCTGAGCCAACATTTGATCTGACAGTCAGCTTATCGGCATGAGCGAGCATAGTGCATTCGGACACCGTTTGTATCGAAAAAGAACAACCCTGACACGCGACCCAGACTTAATGAACACATTATCAATAATTTTTAAAGACGGCATCATCTTGGCGGCACATGAAGAATATTTAATTGCAGAATGATCAAACAACAACTGCTTTTTGCGTTACGGCGCCTCGGACGGAATAAAGTGACTACAGTCATTAATGTCCTTGGCCTCACATTTGGCATCTTGTCCTGCCTGGTGATCTACTTGTATGTCACCTTCGAATTCAGTTTCGACAAATTTCACAAAGACTCCGATCGCATCTATCGGGTTATCGCACAGTTCACTGAAGCAAGCGGTATGCAGCATGGCGGCCCGGCATTGTGGCCCCCTTTTGCCTCCGATTTGCGGCGGGAGTCGACAAGTTTCAGCACCATCACGGGCCTGATGACCAACGACACTCGTGTGTTGATTCGCGAGTCTGGTAAGCCTGACCGAGTAATTCCCAGGATCGGCGAAAACGAAAAGGAGCACATTACTTTTGCTGATTCGGCATACATGGATTTCTTTCACTACGAATGGCTGGCGGGCAATCCTGCCAGCGCACTGCAGAAACCTTTCTCCGTTGTACTTACCGAATCGGAGGCGCGCCTATATTTTCAGCACGGGCAGCCCAGGGACTGGATCGGACGCTCCTTGGTCTATGATGATTCGCTCACGGTTACTGTCACCGGCATCGTCAAAGACTGGAAGCAGAACAGCGACTTCGGTTTCAAAGACCTGATCTCTTACAATACCATCGAGCACAGTTTTCTCCAGCAGGACATCAGGGGTTGGCACATGTGGCAGTATAATTTCAATGTCTTGGTAAAGTTGTCGCCGGGCACGACCGTCGCGCAGGCAGAAAGGGAATTTCCCGCTTTCTACCAACGGCATAGGCATCTTGATAACGAGATTAAGGTTGCCTTCTCACTACAGCCATTGGCGGACATTCATTTTAATTCCGAGTATTATGATACCTATGGCCGGCGCGCGCACAAACCTACGCTGGTGGCACTGGGGGGCATCGCTCTGTTCATCCTGATCATTGCAGCCATCAACTTTATCAATCTCTCTACGGCACAGTCGATCCTGCGGTCAAAGGAGGTCGGTCTCAGGAAGGTGTTGGGCAGCAGCCGAGGCGGCCTGATCTCGCAGTTCCTTATCGAAACAGGCATACTTGTTCTAGGCGCGATGACCCTTGCGCTCTTTGCAGCGGATCCCGTCATTGCCACACTGCGCAGTTTTATTCCGCAAGGTGTGGGCCTAAACTTTAGAGATCCCAATACCTGGGTCTTTATGGGCACTGCGACGCTGCTCACGTGCCTGCTTGCCGGCTGGTATCCTGCGCGGGCCCTTTCGAGCTTTTTGCCGGCGATCAGCCTGCGTGGGGCGGGCGTCCGTCAACTCAATGCCAAAAGTTATCTCCGTAAGGGGCTTATCGTGTTTCAGTTTACCATAAGTCTTCTGTTTATAATCGGGACCATTATGGTAACGCGACAAATCCATTTTATGCTCAATACCGATCTTGGCTTTAAAAAGGATGCTATCGTAATGATCGATCTTCCGTGGCGCGCTCCCGACAACCTCAAAGGCGTTTATGCGGTGGAGATCCAAAGACTCTCAGGCGTACGCCGGGTAAGCCTCAGCACGGCCGGTCCGGAAGCAGCCGGCCATGGGATGACCAATCTCGAGTACAAGGGCGCTAAGGACGTATCAATCGATGTCGGAATGGACATGATAGACACCAATTATATGGCGGTATATGGACTGACGTTTGTTTCCGGCCGTAATTTCTATCTGACGGACACGGCGCGGCAAGCCAGTGACCCTGCCTCGATCCCGGCCAAACCCGGTTTCCGGGCTTATATTCTGAATGAAACGGCAGCGAGACAGTTGGGTTTCAAAAATCCCGCCGATGCTGCAGGTCAGCACGTCAGTGGCTTAGACGGGACATTGGGCCCCGTAGTCGGCGTCGTCAAGGATTTTCATGCGCAAAACCTACATGAGAAAATAAAGCCCTTCTTTTTCACTATAGAAGCACGTGCAGGCCACCTGTTGAGCGTAGAACTATCCAGCGCCACCCTCACCGCCAGTCAGGTAAAATCGCTGATGGCAAAGATGGAATCGATCTTCAAAAAAATCTACCCGGACAAAATCTACAAAGCGCAGTTCTTTGATGAATCGTTGGAACATCTGTACAAACGGGAGCAACAGACTTCTCAGATCATGAATATCGCCATGGGTATCGCTATATTCATATCCTGTATGGGTCTCTTCGGCTTAGCCGCATTCACCGCCAATCAACGGACCCGCGAGATCGCCATCCGCAAAGTCCTTGGCGCAGGCGTTCCCCAATTGGTGGCGTTGCTGTCCCGAGAATTCATCCTCCTGGTTAGCTTGTCCACCATTATCGCCGCACCTCCGGCCGGATGGGCCGTGCATCGGTGGTTGCAGGACTTCGCCTATCGTACATCTATGCCCTGGTGGGTCTTTGTTCTCGCCGGCATCGCGGCGGTGGCGGGTGCGCTGCTCACGATCGGCTTTCAAGCCATTCGGGCAGCAACAGCTAATCCGGCGAAGACTTTGAAGATGGACTGATATTGACCTTAGATTTGTACGACTAACCATGCAGAATTCAAACCTATAAGATCATAGGAATAAATCACCAAAGAACTTGGCGAATTCTTTGTCGAGCTATATCGAACCAGAAAACCCGCTACCAGAGCGGGTTTTAAAGAGTGGAAAAGTAATCGTGACCCGGATTGGACACTTTTCAAACCATTTCTTGGGTGATTTGAGGTTGGTCGCCGAACTAAGGGCCTGATAATCTGCCCCACAGATTGCTGTGCCGTATAGATTTTGTTAAACAAATCGGGTAGCCATAACATTTCAAGAGCAAATTCAGATCACGACAATTGCAGGTAAATAGTAACTTGCAAACAGTTAAATGCTGATTGCAAATGGCCGTGGCTGTTAAACTTGATTTCGATAATACCTATGAGATTGATCCTTTGTCCGATGATTTGAGGGTTAGCTCCTTTACCAGCGAATTGCAGGATGGATCTCCGGCTCCGTTACGTGTTGAAATCAGCAGTGAACCTCATGCTTTGCTGCCATCTGTTTTCAACCTCGCTTTCGGACCAACGAATGCAAAGGGAGAAATAGATGATAGGGCGGAAATCGCACACAAGGATTATTCCAAAGTGTTTTCTTCGATTCTTCTTGCAGGGCTAACTTACCTCACCGATCATCCTGATCAGTATTTAGGGATAGACGGGTCCAATAACGCCCGAGCTTATCTTTATTATCGGTTTCTTCAACGGAATTTCGGTTATCTCGATCATTTCTTTGAGATGTATGGGTTAAAGTACTATGTTCGAATAAGCCGATTTGGTAAAAATCAATATGATAACCCTTTTGACTTCGATGATGTTATTCCAATGACCGATAGAATCAGTATTGGGATGGTGATCAGATCTAATCTCATGTATAACTAGTTCATTTTCAAACTGAAAAGATAAAAGCTTGCTGCTATTTGCCGTCTAAAAAAATGAGAGTACCTTTGTATTATGACAAAAAGTCTTGAGAAGAAGATCGCTGATCTGAAGGCGAAAGCCAAGCGGATGGGCAAGAATGGTGTAAAGCCATCGAGTGCGGTCCGTAACGGATCTTCTTTGCATAAAATCATCAAAACTCCCGAGCAGGCAAAGGCTTTTATGAAGTCTTTGCAATCTGCCTAAACAAGTATTTAACTAAAAAGAATTTGCTGTACTGATCTATTCGGAATAGGTAAAACTATTTCTTCTTGATCAATTTCCACTTCAGTTGACCAAATTCGGCCACACCGCAGCTCTTATCCGTGCAATGTCAGTTCGCCAAGTCCTTTTGAATTTTATGGGGAAGACCCTGTTGGCGCTTTGAAATGCTGCAACGACCCCGGATAGTAAGAAAACAAGCCCCGTACAGAGACTGTAAATTAAACTGTGTCAAAGGTTAAAAATTCAAGACCTTTAATACAGTTTTTTATGGAAAAAAATGACAAATTCGACTACGAAGCGCTCAAGAAAAAGACCTTGGAACAGCTCCGTTCCGGGAAGTCCTTATTTGGCAAAGATGGCGCATTTGCCCCGTTGTTGAAAGACATTTTGGAAGCGGCCATGGAGGGAGAATTGGAAAATCACCTCGATGAAGAGGAACGCGCTGGTGGGAACCGTAAGAACGGGAAGACCTCTAAAAAGCTCAAAACGGCAGACGGCACCATCGATCTGGAGACACCCCGGGACCGAGCTGCCAGTTTTGAACCTCAGATTGTTAAGAAGCGAGAGACGATCCTAGCCGAGAGCCTGGAAAGCAAGATCATCGGACTTTACAGCCATGGCATGAGCTTGCGGGACATATCCGCCCACATCAAGGAGATGTATGATACCGAGATCTCCGCAGCTACACTTTCGGCGATCACCGACAAGGTCATCCCGCTGGTCAAAGAATGGCAGAGTCGGCCTTTGGATCCGCTCTATTCCATCGTCTGGCTGGATGCCATGTACTACAAGGTTAAGGAGGAAGGCCGGGTCATCAACCGATGCGTGTACAATATTCTGGGCATCAATGCTGAAGGCAGGAAGGATCTGCTGGGCATGTACGTTTCAGAAAGTGAGGGTGCCAACTTTTGGCTAGGGGTACTCAGCAATCTTCAGCAACGAGGAGTAGCTGATATCCTGATCGCCTGCATCGATAACCTCAAAGGCTTTGCCGAAGCCATCGCCAGCATCTATCCCCAGACCGAAGTCCAGACCTGTGTAGTGCATCAGATCCGCAACTCAATCAAGTATGTCGCCAGTAAAGACCAGAAGGCTTTCATGGCCGATCTAAAACCCGTTTACCAGGCCGTGAGTAAAGATGAAGCGGAACAGCAGCTCCAGGAGCTAGAGGAAAAATGGGGCAAGAAATATCCCGTAGTGCTTGATTCCTGGAAGCGAAACTGGGAGAAGCTAACGACCTATTTCCAGTATTCCGGCGCTATTCGTAAACTGATCTATACAACCAATACCATCGAAGGCTTCCACCGCCAGGTCCGGAAGGTAACCAAGACGAAGGGAGCATTCACCTCCGACATGGCCTTGCTGAAGCTGATCTACCTGGCAACACAGAATATTCAAAAGAAGTGGACCCAGCCCTTGCAAAATTGGGGCTTGACCGTTTCTCAATTATCAATTAGATTTGGAGACCGGTTGCGACTCAGGTTGGGATAGGACTCGATGGCAACTGATATTTTTTGCAGCTATTGGAACATCCTCCGGCATTGTCAGAAAAAATATCACTTCCCATCGAGATCGGATGAGTGAAAATTCTTAACAATATTCCATTTACCAAATGTATAAGCCACTCCTTTTAGGAATCAGTAATGCAAACCCGGTTGTCTTATATGGGGTTCTGATATTCCTATTCCTGAGTCTTATTTCAATTGCTGGCATTATCGTATATTTCACTGGCTTTTACATTATAAAACTAATTCGTCGGATACGCAGAAATTCAACGAAAAATAGGCAACCAGAACTTGACATCACAAAATGACACAGTTTATTTTACACTCCCCCCGTACATGCTATTATGCATTGGGCTTGTTTTTGTATTTCATTCATCCCCCGGGCAAACGATTTCCTGCGTAGATTCGGCGAAGACATTTTATTATTCATCCCCTACTTTTACCTCCAACAAGGCATTCGTAAACTTAAGCTCGATCGCACCAGGGATAGAGGGAAAATATTTTTTTATGATCATGAGGAACGTTTAACTATAAATAAGTTATCCGATAGCCTGGTCATTTTCAGAACCGGCGCTCCGCGCCGACTAACAAAGAGGGCATCTGTATATTGTCGATTATTACAACCTGGCGATTCGACGAGTAGAAGTCTCTCTTTCATTGTAAAAGTCTGCAATTGCATGAAATGACTCCTTTGGTTCCCAGACAATTTCATTCATAGGTCGGGTGATACTAAAACTGGCCATGTCGAAATCGAACGCCGGGTCGGCATTATGCGCGAGTTTTGGTGCTTGAAAATCAAAAATGAACGTTCCATCCACCTGGTAATTTTGATAGGTTTCCAGTAATCCGGTGATGTACCTGGCCTGAACGTTTTCATTACGTGTACAGGTTTCTTTAAAGACCGGCGGGCTTTTACTCCAATCCAGGACCATATAGCCCATCGGTCCCTTTTTATCGGCGCCTTCATGGCAACAACAGCCAAACTCTGTAATAATAACCGGTTTTCCCCGGGCAATTAACTTTTTCAGGGTTCTTTCAAAGGAACGTTCATTAAAGGCTGCTTTATACAAATTGACGGCGATATAGTCAAATGGTGTCCAGTCGATCTTTTCCCACATCGCACTGGCATAAGTTACCTTCCCGGCGAATTCTTTCCTGACTGCTGCAGCCGCTCCTTGCAGGAACTCATCCAGTTTTTTCTGGAAAGAAGGTCTGATCCCAAAAGCGTTTTTAATTAGAAAAAGAGGCTTCATCAGGTTCTGGAGACGTTCGGGCAAGGTATCTCCCTTAACAAATCCCTGGGTATCGATCGTTGCTTCCCCGCCAACAATAAAAACAAGTTCCCGTTCAGGGTATTTTGTTTTTAAAGCCTGAAATAACCTGGCCAGGCCTGTCAGATTCTGTAAGGTTTCTTCCGTACCGGCATTGATATATCTTGGCGATATCCAAACATCCAAACCATGTCGCAGTGCAATACCGGAGGCCAAAATAAGCTTGTCCGTATTTTCGCCATAAATCCTTATGGCATTGCAATGCAAATCTTCTTTGATAGCCTGCATATCCGAACTGATCTTGCTCTCCGGTAAATTATTAATTGTAAAATTGCCCGGAGAATATTCGGTCCCAATATCGTAGGTTATTCCTTTGTGTTTCATTTTTGACATTTACATAGGTGATTGAAGGGTGGGGATCTCCGAAAAGAACCCCTTAACTAAGGTACGAAGAGTCCCTTTTTTGGGGGGGGGAGATTTTTGTT
>Ga0207667_10000906_pt1 | contig 37802 bp, 31 predicted proteins | sample KBSCornC52_FD_184301 | JGI IMG/M metagenome (GOLD analysis project Ga0207667, IMG submission 184301) | Corn rhizosphere microbial communities from Kellogg Biological Station, Michigan, USA - KBS Corn C5-2 (SPAdes) (version 2) | ecosystem: Host-associated > Plants > Roots > Rhizosphere > Soil ...
GGTGCGATGGAATTCTCTGGAAATCGCGAGTTATCGTTTGATTAATGACCAATCGACTGACCTAACCAGACGCATTGCAATTGGTCTACATTTTTATCGAGTTCTTCGATCGCCCCATTAACCGGCGCGATCGAAGATAAGAGGAAATCAGGAGACGAAGGATGCTGACTCGAACTAGCAGCTACGAAGCCCTTGTCCAAGGCTTCGAGTGGCCCGTCCCGGAGCGCTACAACATCGGGGTCGATGCCTGCGACAAGTGGGCCGACGGCAGCGGGCGGCCCGCCCTCGTGTATGAGCGGCGCGACGGCACGATCGAGCGCTATAGCTTCGACGAACTCAAAGCGCTGTCCAATCAGCTCGCGCACAGCTTCGCCCGGCACGGTGTGGCACGCGGCGAGCGCGTCGGCATCTTTCTGCCGCAGGCACCCGAAACGGCTCTCGCGCATCTAGCCGCCTACAAGTTGGGGGCGATCGCCGTACCGCTGTTTACCCTCTTCGGCGTAGAGGCGTTGCAGTACCGCTTGTCCAATAGCGGCGCCGCCGCGCTCGTCACCGATACAGCCGGCTTGCAGAAGATCGCGCAGATTCGCGGCTCGCTGCCTGAATTGAAGACCGTCTATTGCATCGACGGCGACGCGCAGGTGCTCGTGGCCGAAGGCGCCCTGCCGTTCTGGTCCTCCCTCGAGCATGAGCCGCGCACATTCGAGCCCGTCGATACGAGCGCCGACGATCCGGCCGTCATCATCTATACGTCGGGTACGACAGGCAAGCCGAAGGGCGCGTTGCATGCGCACCGCGTGCTGCTCGGGCATTTGCCGGGCGTCGAGATGCCGCAGGCATTCTTCCCCGAGCAGGCGCGGCTCATGTGGACACCGGCCGATTGGGCATGGATCGGCGGCCTGCTCGACGTCCTTTTGCCGTCCTGGCACCACGGCGTGCCCGTGCTCGCGCGCCGCTTCGAGAAGTTCGACGCCGAAGGCGCATTCGACTTGATGGCGCGCCACTCGGTCACGCATGCGTTCCTGCCGCCGACCGCGCTGAAGATGCTGCGCACCGTCGAGCGGCCGCGCGAACGGTATGCGCTCGCGCTCGTCGCCGTCTCGAGCGGTGGCGAATCGCTCGGTGAAGAACTCATCGAATGGGGCCGCGCGGCACTGGGCGTCACACTCAACGAGTTCTACGGACAGACGGAGTGCAATGTCGTCGTCAGCTCGTGCAGTGCGCTGTTCGAGCCGCGCATCGGCTCGATCGGCAAAGCCGTGCCCGGCCATCGCGTCGAGATCGTCGACGACGCCGGCCGGGTACTGCCGGCGGGCGCCGAAGGAAACATCGGCATTCGCGCACCCGATCCCGTCATGTTCCTCGGCTATTGGCGCAACCCCGAAGCGACGCGCGAAAAATTCGCGGGCGAGTATCTGGTGACGGGTGACGTCGGCGTCAAGGATGCCGACGGCTTCATTCGCTTCGTCGGACGCAACGACGACGTCATCACGAGCGCCGGCTACCGCATCGGGCCGGGGCCGATCGAGGACTGCTTGCTGGGCCATCCGGCCGTGCGCATGGCCGCCGTCGTCGGCATACCCGACGCGACACGCACTGAAATCGTGAAAGCGTTCATCGTCTTGAATGCGGGCTTTACGCCAAGCGATGCACTCGTGCGTGAGATTCAAGCGCATGTACGCACCCGCTTAGCCGCGCACGAGTACCCGCGCGCGATCGCCTTCGTCGAAAATTTGCCGATGACGGCCACGGGCAAGATCGTACGTCGGGAACTGCGCACGCTCGGATGAAGATCCGAGCGCGCGGGCAAGCGCGGGCCGCACAGGCGGATGTCGAACCGCTCGCGAACCGCTCGCGCACCGCTCGCGCACCGCCCGCCTATGCCATCCGGCGCAGCACGCCGTCGCGCAGCACGAACTGGTGATAAAGCGCTGCGGCGACATGAAGACCGATCAGCCCGAGCATGACCCAAGCGAGCAAGGCGTGGACATCGCCGAGCGCATGGCCGAGCGAGGAGCCCGTCGCCGAGAGCGATGGCAAACGGGCGCCCAGCAAGGTGACCTTCCAGCCGCGCGAGGACGCATTGGCCCAGCCCAGCAGCGGCTGCACGATCAGCAGCAGATAGAGCAAGCCGTGCGTCAAATAGGCGACAGCGCGGCTAAGAACGGTGCCTTCCACGACCCTAGGCTCCTTGCGCAGCAGGCGCCACAGCACGCGCACGATCATGACCGCGATGATGAAGGCGCCGAGGTCCAGATGCACGGCAATGAGCCCGACCGGTTGCGTGCCGCGGTGAATCCCCGGCATCGTCCAAGCAACGACGTACTGCGCCGCGAGAAGCAGCACGATGAGCCAATGGAGCAAGCGCGCAAACGGGTCGTATTTCGAAACGGCGAAGGGGCCGGCCATAAGGTCCTCTTAGGTAGACGAATGCAATGCGAACGGCAACGCGCACCGGGATCGGTGGCTGCCCGGGTCCGCTCAAAGGGGCCGATTGTAGCTCGGCAACCTTAAGGGAACCATTGGATGGGGCGGGATGACGCTGCGCTCGGCGCGATGGTTTATAGTGACGGCCCTCCGGCTTCGTTTTTTCCGTACCGCCGCCATGACTTCCTCTGAGCGCCCCGCCGGCGATGCCGGCCCCAGCCCGCTGTATTTGAAACTGCTCGCCGAGACGGCGAAAATCGGTTGGCCCGAGCTCGAGCGGTTTTTCGCGCGCGGCATGCTGCTGCGCGTCGCCCGCGACCTCGATCTCGTGACCGTGGCAGCCGCCATCGCCGAGGACGACACCGCACTCATCGCACAATGGCTCTCCGCGGGCCTCGTCGAACGGATGCAGGCCGAAACCGCAGCCGATCTCGCGGCCCGCGATCCGAACCTTTGGGCGGTCGTCGTATCGCCTTGGGTCTGCGTGCAGGAGCGCGGCTAACCCTCTTGGGCCGTTCGGCCCCCTCCATTTCGCGTCGGTTGTTCTAGTATGTATTAGCGTGACATCGATCGCGAAAGGAGACTGCCATGGACGCTGAATCGATTGCCGGGCTCGTCGGGCTCGCCGTCGGACTCCTCGTATTGCTAGCGCTGACGATATTCGAGACGCGCTCGTACAAGCGCGAGCACAACGGCGAAGGCATGCTTCACCACTGGATGGCCGAGCACCACATGCTCGGCGGACGCCGGCCTAAGCACTGAGTTGCATTGACTCGCGCCGACCGGCACTGCGTCGTCGAACCCGCCGGCGCCGTGCGTCGGCGGTCGACGCACGTGCCGACGCACATGCGGCACATTCAGGTGCGTGCGAATTCCTTCAACGCTGCCTGCTCCGCGGCCAGCGTCGTGGGCAATTCGTCGCGCAAAAAGTCGACCCACGTGCGGATCTTCGCATCGAGGTATTGACGCGACGGGTAGAGCACGTAGATGTTCAACGACATCGCGGTGTATTCCGGCAATATCCAGACCAATTCGCCGCTCTTGAGCCAGCGCATGGCCGAGTGAATCGGCAATACGGCGATGCCCATGCCTTCGCGCACGGCAATGGCCATCGAATCCACCAGGTTCACCTGAAAGGCAGGCTCCGATACGGTGAACGTCTCGGTGCCGTTCGGGCCGTCGAAATTCCACTTATCGAACACCGAGGCGGGCGTAACGATGCGCAGGCACGCGTGATGGGCGAGATCGGCCGGCGTGCGCGGGACGCCGCGTCGCTCGAGATACGCAGGCGACGCGCACGCAATGCTGAACACACTGCCGATGCGCTGGGAGATCAGCGCCGAATCGGGCAGGTCGTAGCCCAGCACGATCGAAACGTCGTAACCCTCGTCGAGCAGGTCCGGGATTCGCTGCGTCAGCGTCATCTCGACCGAGACGTCCGGATAGCGCTGCTGGTATCGGCCCACGGCCGGCACGATGTAGTGCGCGCCGAAGCTCGTCATCGCATGCAGGCGAAGCCTCCCCGACGGGCGCGCGTGCGCATCGCTCGCCTCCGCCTCGGCTTCCTCCACATACGCGAGAATTTGCTGGCAGCGCTGCAAATAGCGCTCGCCCGCTTCCGTCAGCGCAATGCGGCGCGTCGTCCGGTTCAGGAGGCGCGTATGCAGGTGCGCTTCGAGATCGGAGACGGCCCGCGACGCATAGGCCGTCGTTGTGTTCAAATGCTGAGCCGCCGCCGTAAAGCTTCCTGATTCGACGACGCGCACGAAAGCACGCATGTTTTGAAGCGTATCCATACCGACCATCCCTATCTGCCTGCGCCTTGCGATTGTTGCACGCCCCGCAACGTCGATTATCTCAATGCCGGTAAAGATCCATTACATTCTTACGGCTTACCTCACAATCACGCAAAAAATATAATCGATTGCGTCAAATAACGCTGCCGAGGGAGAGAATCGTGCGATTGCCGATCGGCAAACTGCGCAAAGCATCCGCGTTTCTTGCACTGTCTATGATAATCGCGGGATGCGCGAACACGCACGGTATCGCCCCGCAACGGCAGACGCTCGAGCCGAGCGCACTCGATGCCGGTCATGCCGTACGCGCGGCAGAGCGCAGCGCCCGGTGGCCCGACGCCCATTGGTGGCGGGCTTATGGCGACACGCAACTCGATTCGCTCGTTTCCACCGCCCTCGCCGGCAATCCGACGCTCGCGGCTGCCGATGCGCGGGTGCGCGCAGCACAGTCGCTCGCCGGCGTGGCCGCCGCGGCACTGGCACCGCAGGTCACCGGCAACCTGTCGCTCACCCGCGAGCACTGGCCCGACAACCCGCTCTATTACGGGCCGGGCGAGCTCGCCAATCAAAACACCTGGAACAACACCGGCACGCTCGGCTTTTCCTATCGCCTCGATCTGTGGGGCGGCGACCAACGCAACCACGAACGTGCGCTCGACACAGCGCATCAGCGCGCCGCCGACGCGCGCGCCGCGCAACTCGAGCTCGAGGTCAACCTCGTGCGCGCCTATGTGGGCTTCTCCAAACACTATTCATTGCGCGACATCGCCGCCGATACGCTCGCCCGTCAACAGGCGCTCTCGACGCTCGCGCGGCGGCGCCTCACCGGCGGAATCGGAACGCAGTTGGAGGTCAATCAGGCGGAGGCGGCGCTGCCCGAGTACGAGCGCCAGATCGAGGCCCTGGACGAAGCGATCGAACTCGATCGTAATGAACTTGCCGCGCTCACAGGCAAGGGGCCGGGAGCCGGCGCGACGTTGACGAGGCCCACCCTCGCGCTCGACGCGCCTGTCGCGCTGCCGAGCGCATTGCCGGCCGAGCTTATTGGGCACCGCCCCGACGTGGTGGCCGCGCGCTGGGCCGTGGCGGCTGCCGCGCGCGGCATCGACGTCGCGCAGGCAGCGTTTTATCCGAATATCAATCTAGTGGCGTCGCTGGGCGCCTTCGCGGCCGGCGGCCCGTTGTTCCAATTTTTGCATGCAGGCAACGGCGGCTGGACCGCCGGCCCGGCACTCTCCCTGCCGATCTTCGAAGGCGGCGCGCTGCGCAGCCGGCTCGGCGCGGCCGCGGCAGGCTACGACGAGGCCGTCGAGCGCTACAACGCGGCCGTCATCGCCGCCCTCGAGCAAATCGCCGACCAAATCGTTCGATTGCATTCGCTTGCGGTTCAGCAAAGCGACGCCGAACGCTCCGCTGCCGTCGCGCAGCGCAGCTACCGGCTTGCCCAAGTCGGCTTCAAGCGCGGCTTGAACGACTACGTCAACGTGATCGTCGGCGAAACGCAGTGGCTGAGCGCCCAGCAGCACGTCGCGCAAATCCGTGCGGCCAGGCTCGCCGAGTATGCGTCGCTGATGGGCTCGCTCGGCGGCGGCCTTGCCGTGCCGGCCGACGGCCCGCAGCGCGATTCAATGCGGCCGGCCCCGCCCCGGGAGTTCGGCTTCGGCGCGCTCGGGCCAGGGACCGGTGGGACCGGCGAGCCCGCACCAGACGCGGTAGCCCACGCGTCCGGCGACGCCCGCCCCGGGACACGATAGGACGCGCGCTATGGCCAATCCGATACTGCGCGTGCCTCGCTCGTTGCCGGCGCTGCAAGCTGCCTGGATGGACTGGGCGCGCACGGACGGACTCACCTGGGTGTATATCCTCAAGGCGCTCGGTGCTGCGTTTCTCGCGCTCGGCATTGCAATGCGGCTCGATCTGCCGCAGCCGCGTACCGCAATGACGACGGTATTCATCGTCATGCAGCCGCAAAGCGGAGCGATCCTCGCCAAGAGCTTCTACCGGATCGGCGGCACGCTGGTAGGCCTTGTCGCCACGCTGCTTTTGATCGCCGTCTTCGCGCCGCAGCGTGAGCTGTTCCTCGGCGCACTCGCCCTTTGGACGGGCATCTGCACGGCCGGCGCTGCGCGCAATCGCAACTTTCGCTCTTACGGCTTTCTACTTGCCGGGTACACCGCCGCGTTGATCGGCATCCCGGCCGCGCAGCATCCCGACGGCGCGTTTTTGTCGGCGCTCACGCGCGCGGCCGAAGTGACGCTTGGGGTGCTCTGCGCAGGCTTCGTGGGTGCACTCGTCCTGCCGCAGCATGCGAGTTTGCAAATGCGCACGACGGTGCGCGCACGCTTTTCCGCTTTCGTCGAATACGTCTCCGCCACGCTCTCGGGGCTCGTCGACCGCGCCCAGATCGAGCGTACGAACGCGCGCTTTCTTGCCGAGATCGTCGGCTTCGAGGCCATGCGCAGCATGGCCGTTTTCGAAAGCCCGGAGACGCGCGGCCGCAGCGGCCGGCTCGCGCGCTTGAACAGCGAGTTCATGAGCGCATCGACGCGCTTTCACGCCCTGCATCAACTGATGAACCGCCTGCGCGAGGCTGGTGCGACCGAGGCCGTGCAAGCGCTCGAGCCGTATTTCAAGGAACTCGCGCCGCTGCTGCACCCGCCCGGCGAGCCCGTGCTGACCGCAGCCGATGCGGCCGGCTCGGCCCGCAAGCTCGAAACGTTCAAGGCGGCACTGCCGCGCCGCGTGCGCGCGGTGCGCAACGCACTCGGGGCGCGGCCCGGGTTTGCGCTGCTCGACTTCGATACAGCCTCCGAACTGCTTTATCGCTTCGTCGACGACATGCACGCGTACGCGCTCACGTATGCATCGCTCGCGACTACGACGCACGAGCGCGAGCGCTGGCCCGAGCGCTACGAACCGAAGACGAACGCGGTGCTGACGTCGATCGCAGGCGTGCGCGGGGTCATCGTCATGGCCGTGCTCAGCGCCTTTTGGATCGCGACGGCTTGGCCCAACGGCGGCACGCTCGTGCTCAACGCCGCCGCGGTGTGCGCGCTGGCGTCGTCGTCGCCGCGACCCACGAGGATGGCCTATCAGATGGCCGCGGGCACGATCGTCGCCACGCTCGTGGGGTTCATCGTCGTATTCGGCGTCTACCCGCACATCGACGGTTTCCCGCTGCTGTGCGCTACCCTCGCGCCGCCGCTCGCGTTCGGCGTACTGATGACAACTCGGCCGCCGCTCGCCGGCTTCGGCGCCGGCTATTGCATCTTCTTTTGCGTCCTGGCTGCGCCCGACAATGGGGTGCGCTACGATCCGGCCGGCTTTGCGAATAATGCGATTGCGCTCGTGCTCTCGATGGTGGCTTGTGCGATCGCCTACTCGGTGCTGCTGCCACCATCGACGCCGTGGGTGCGCGGCCATCTACTGGCCGATTTGCGGCGCCAAGTGGTACTCGCCTGCCGCGCGCCGCTCGCCCGCGTGCGCCCGCGCTTCGAAAGCCGCGCCCGCGACCTCGCCTTCCAGGCTCACGCGCTGATGCAGCAAGACCCGGCGGCCCAGCGCGATGCACTGGCCTGGCTGATCGCGGTGCTCGAGGTCGGTCACGCCGTCATCGATTTGCGCTGTGAGCTGACCGCCTTGCCGGGCGATGCGCGTTATGCCGCGACGATGCCTTGGCGGCGCAGCATCGCGCACTCGGCTAAAGCGCTGACCGCGCTGTTCGCACGCCCTACCGACACGCGTCTGGACGCCGCGCTCGCCGCGAACGTCGACGCGATCGCGGCCACACAGCAAGCGCTCGCCGCATTTGCGCCGCCGCGCGAAGCGCGGCATCGCCTGCAACGCATCTTGAGCCATCTGCACTTCGTGCGCACCGCGCTCATCGATCCAGAATCGCCGCTCGCGCGTTACGCGGGAACGGTACGCCGCGGCAACGCGGCCAGCGCGTGAAGGAGCGCCTCATGCATCGCGAGATCGCCCTCATCGGCGCCTACATTCCCGCACTGGTGCCGCTTTGCATCGGCGGCGCAGCGCTCACCTGGCTGATCGACCGCCTGCTCGCGCGCGTCGGCCTTTATCGCTTCGTCTGGCATCCCGCGCTCTTTCGCGCGAGCCTGCTCGCTTGCATCTGCGGCGTGCTAGGGCTCGCGGTCTATCGTTAGGCGCCCAGCGCACTGCCCCCTTTCACTTCGATCGCAATCATGACGCTTCGACAACTCATCGGTTTCATTGCAACGGCACTGCTGCTCGTGGTCGCGGTCGCGATCGGCCGCACGCTTTGGATCCACTACATGGACGCGCCGTGGACCCGGGACGGCCGCGTGCGCGCGCAAATCGTCAACGTAGCCCCCGACGTGTCGGGCGCCGTCGTGCAATTGCTGGTCGCCGACAACATGTTCGTTAAGAAAAACCAGGTGCTGATGCGGATCGATCCCGCGCACTATCAGGTGGCGGTCGAGCAAGCCGAAGCCACCGTTGCGGCGCGGCGCGCGCAATGGCAGATGCGCCGCGCCGATGCGGCGCGCCGGGCCGACATGGATAGCGAGGTGGTATCGAAGGAAAATCGAGAAAACGCCATGAGCGCCGCGTCGAGCGCGCAGGCGCTGTATCGAGAGGCCTTGGCCGCGCTGGACGCCGCCAAGCTCAATCTGGCGCGCACGACGGTCGTTTCGCCGGTAGACGGCTACGTGACGAACCTTTCGGTATTTCGCGGCGACTATGCCACGGCCGGGACACCCAAGCTCGCCATCGTCGACAGCCACTCATTCTGGGTTTACGGGTATTTCGAGGAAACGAAGTTGCCGCGCGTGAAGATAGGCGACAAGGCTCAAATCCGCCTGATGAGCGGCGGTGTGCTCCAAGGCCACGTGGAAAGTATTTCGCGCGCGATCTACGATCGCGACAATCCGCCCAGCCGCGAACTTGTCGCTGACGTGAACCCGACCTTCAATTGGGTACGGCTTGCGCAGCGCGTGCCGGTGCGGATTCACATCGACGAGATTCCCGAGGGACTGATACTCGCAGCCGGCACGACTTGCACGGTGATCGTCTCGCCGGCGCACTGACCCAGACCCGCTCGGGAAGCGGGCTCCAGCGACAAGCACTACGGGCCGAACGACGGCCCGCGCCTAGACGCCAATCCGCAAAGGAAGCTTCAACGCCCCGCGTGCAACCGAAACTTGCCGACGAGGCGTTTGAGCGCTTGCGCCTGATCGTCGAGCGAGCGCGCGGCGGCCGTCGCCTCTTCGACGAGTGCGGCGTTCTGCTGCGTGCCGGCGTCCATCTGCGTGACGGCGAGGTTCACTTCCTCGATGCCCACGCTCTGCTCGGAGGACGCCGCCGAGATTTCGCCCATGATGTCGGTCACACGCTTGACCGCTTGAACCACTTTGTCCATGGTCTGCCCTGCATCCTGGGCGAGGCTCGAACCGTTCGCGACGCGTTCGAGCGACGTATTGATGAGGGTCTTGATCTCCTTGGCGGCCGCGGCGCTGCGCTGAGCCAAGCTGCGCACCTCGCCGGCCACGACGGCAAAGCCGCGTCCTTGTTCCCCGGCACGCGCGGCTTCGACAGCTGCATTGAGCGCGAGGATATTCGTTTGGAATGCGATCCCGTCGATGACGCCGATGATGTCGCCGATGCTCTTCGCGCTGTCGTTGATTTCACCCATCGTCGTGACGACGCGCGAAACGACGCCGCCGCAAGTCGATGCGATTTCCGACGCGTTATTGGCGAGCGAGCTGGCCTGCTTCGCATTGTCCGCATTCTGCTTCACGGTCGAGGTGAGCTGCTCCATGCTCGTGGCCGTGCGCTCGAGTGAAACCGCCTGCAGTTCAGTGCGCTGCGACAGGTCGAGATTGCCCATCGAAATTTCGCTCGCGGCCGAGGAGATCGCCTCCGCGCTCGCGGCGATTTCGCCGACGGTGTCCGCCAATCCCGTTTGCATCTCGGACAGCGCATAGAGCATGCTCGAATCGTCCTTCTTCGCGAGCTGGATGCGATTGGATAAATCGCCGGCCGCAATGTGGCTCGCGATTTCCTTCGCATAACCGGGCTCGCCGCCGAGCTGGCGCGCGAGGCGGCGCACCACGGCCTCGCTGACGACAAACGCGAGCACGATCAGCGCACCGGTCATGATCGCGATCATGACGAACGACGACTTGAAGATGAACGCCGAGGCGTCGATCGTCGCCTTCGCCGCGGTTCCGCGGCGTGCGACGAGTTCGTCCACGGTCTTTTCGAGCTTGCCGGTCTCCACCAGCAGCGAGACGTCCTGCATCCCCACCTGCCAGTTCATCTGCGACAGGTCGAGCGATTGCGCCTTCACGAGCGTTACGAAGTCGCGCAAGTGGCCAGCCCAAGCGGCGACGGCTGCAGTGAATTTCTTCTGCTCGGCAAGCCCTTGACTATCGGAGGCGTCGGTGTACTGCTGCAGCGTCGCGAGTTCGCCGTTGATGGACGAGAGCCCCTTATCGATGTCGGCGCCGAGCTCGTCGCGCTCCTTAGCGGTCGTCGCCGTCAGCAGCATCTTTTGCGCGCGGCTCGCGCGCAGCACGTCCCCGCGCAATTCCTCCGCGGCGCGGCTCGCGACGTGACCTTGTTCGTAGATCGATTTCGTCGAGCCGTTCAAGCGGTCGATCTGAGTCAGCGAAAAGACGCCGATCACGAGCGTGCCGATGAGCACCACGGCAAACGCCAGACGCAGCGACGCCTTGACCGACAACCCGCTCAAACTCATCTTCGCCGTGCGCTTGCGCGACCGGCCGCCGGCGCCCGTACCGTCCGCGACGAATGCCGCGCCCGAACGCCTGCCGAGCGAAACTGCCTTCATATGAAACCCCCTTCTTATTGCTCTTCGCGGCGGGTAGCACAGCGAAAAGCGATGATGACCTCCTCGGGTCAACGGCATGGTTCGCCTCGTTCTTTAGAGCGCGACTGCCTGTGTTAACCCGGTGTAGCGGCTTGTGGCACGCCGATCGCTTTATAACCCGCCAAAAAGGCAGCGCGGCGACAACGTCGCGCCGAGACGCGGCACGCGGGCCTTACTGTCCGATTCACGACAAACTTTGTCCGCTTACTTCCTTTCAGACAAACTACACTCGAACCGTACTCAAGCTATAAACCCCCTGGAATTCGCGCCCACCACCGTGCTCGCGGTACGGCGCGCTGTTTCTTCAACTTGCCAAAGTCCCTACGATGGAAACGAGTATTCGGAAAAATGCCCTTGCCGGCGACGCGGCGAACACCGCGGCGGCTCCGACTCAGCAGGCGCCTGGCGCCGTGTCGCGCACCGTGTATTCGGTGTTGGGCGCGATCAGCTTCTCGCATCTGCTCAACGACATGATTCAGTCGTTGATTCTTGCCATCTATCCGATGCTCAAGGAGAACTTCTCGCTGTCGTTCGCCCAGATCGGCCTGATTACGCTGACGTACCAGATCACGGCCTCGCTGCTGCAGCCGCTCGTGGGCTTCTACACCGACAAGCGTCCGCAGCCGTACTCGCTGCCTGTCGGCATGGGCTTTACGCTGACTGGCCTCTTGCTGATGTCGATTGCGCCGAGCTTCGGCGTCTTGCTCGCCGCCGCGGCGCTCGTGGGTTGCGGCTCGTCGGTCTTTCACCCGGAATCGTCGCGCGTCGCGCGCATGGCCTCGGGCGGGCGGTACGGCCTCGCACAGTCGCTGTTCCAAGTAGGCGGCAATGCCGGCTCCTCGCTCGGGCCGCTGCTCGCCGCACTCATCGTCATCCCGCACGGACAACGCAGCATTGCGTGGTTCTCGGTGGCTGCGCTCGTCGCGATCGTCGTGCTCGCCAACATCGGCCGTTGGTATAGCCGCCATCCGGCGACCAAGAAGAAGAAAGGCACGCGCGCGCTGCATCCTTCGCTGCCTAAGTCCCGTGTGGCATTCGCCATTGGCGTGCTCGTGCTGCTGGTGTTCTCGAAGTACTTCTATCTCGCGAGCCTGAACAGCTACTTCACGTTCTATCTGATCGACAAGTTCCATCTGTCGGTCCAGGCGGCACAGATCCACCTGTTCGTATTCCTCGCGGCAGTGGCCGCGGGCACGATCATCGGTGGCCCGATCGGCGACCGCATCGGCCGAAAATACGTCATCTGGGTGTCGATTCTGGGCGTTGCGCCGTTCACGCTGCTGCTGCCGTATGCGAACCTGTTGTGGACCGGCGTGCTCACCGTCATTATCGGGGTGGTGCTCGCGTCGGCCTTCTCCGCGATCATCGTCTATGCGCAGGAGTTGATTCCCGGCAATGTCGGCATGGTGGCAGGCTTGTTCTTCGGCTTCGCGTTCGGCCTGGGCGGCGTAGGCGCAGCCGTACTCGGCGATCTGGCCGACGCCACGAGCATCGGTTACGTCTATAAGGTGTGCTCGTTCCTGCCGCTGATCGGGATCATCACGATGTTCCTACCCAATATCGAGCAAAAGCGGCACGCACACGCTTGATTCTCGATCCCGGCACGGCCCCGTCTTATGCGCCCACGGCGCAGACGATGGGGGCCGCGAACGAGATCGAATGCTTACGAAGCGCCCGGCACAGCCGCCGGCGCGCAACCGATATCGGCCCGCTCATCGGCCCGCTCATCGGCCCGCTCATCGGCCCGATCCATCGCTCGGCGATCCATCGCTCGGTATTCGCACAGGAAAAGCTCGAGCACGCCTGACGAATACGTCCCCGCTATCTCCGTCAGGAAGTTTGAAAACGAGGCCGTTGCGTGGTCGTCGGCTGTGTCGGAGACGGTACGCACGACCGCGCACGGCACGTCGTGCTCATAGCACACCTGGGCCATGGCCGCCCCTTCCATTTCCACCGCCATCGCATCGGGCAATGCGCTTGCCAGCGCGCGCACTTCGCACTCGCTCGAGATGAAGCGGTCGCCGCTGACGATCAATCCCCGATGCACGCGCGGCGCGTTCAATGCGAAGCGCTCGGCCAACGCGGGACCCTGCCGGGCGACGAAAACCTCACACGCGGCGGCGAGCCGATCGGCCAGCGGCGCATGCGTCGGGAAGTCAGCGCGCGCAAGTAGGGGCACTTCGTAGCGCGGGAACAGCGGCGAGGCATCGATGTCATGCTGCAGCAGCGAATCGGCCACGACGATGTCGCCCACGCGCACGCCCTGGCCGACACCGCCGGCGACGCCTGTAAACACCATCGAATCGACGCCGAAAACATGAATCAGTGCGCTGGCCGTCGCGGCCGCCGCGACTTTGCCGACGCGCGCAAGCGTGACGACGCAGGGGACGCCGAAGGCGGTGCCGACGTGATAATCGCGCCGACCCAGCGCGTAGGTGCGCATTTCGCCCTCGGCACGCATCGTCGCGACCAGATCGCCCAGTTCCTGCGGCAATGCGGCCATCACGCCAAGCCGGCGCACCGAGCGGTCGATCCCGATTGCCATCCTGCTGGCGTTGTCGTCAGTCTTAAGGCGATCGTCGCCATGGTCGCGACTGTCGCTATCTTTGCGGTCGTAACGGTTCATGCTCATGTTCATTCGACGACTTGCAGCTTGGCGACAGCCAGCGCAAGCCATTTTTCCCCGTGCCGCTTGAACCGGACTTGCGCCCGCGCATCGGCCCCGCTCCCTTCGAGCGCGGTAATCGCGCCCTCTCCGAATTTCGTGTGAAAGACTTGCTGTCCCACGCGAAAGCCCGTATCGGCCGCACGCTGCGCGTCGGCAAACGCGGGCAGCGGCGCCGCCTCGAAGCTGGCGGAAGGACCGCCGCGCTGCGGGCGGGCAAACCAGTCGCGATTCCAGGCGGCGGTCTCCGCACGGCCCCCCCAGCGCGAACCGGGCTCAGCCTTCGGCGTCAGCCACTTGAGCGTCGTCTCGGGCAATTCGTCGAAGAAACGCGAGCGCACGTTGTAGCGCGTCTGCCCGTGCAGCATGCGGCTTTGCGCGAACGACAGATAGAGCCGCTCTTTGGCCCGCGTGATCGCGACATACATGAGCCGGCGTTCTTCCTCCAAACCGTCCGTCTCTTTGGCGCTGTTTTCGTGTGGAAACAGTCCTTCCTCGAGCCCCGTGATGAACACGGCCGTAAATTCGAGCCCCTTCGCAGCGTGCACGGTCATCAGTTGCACAGCATCCTGTCCCGCTTGCGCTTGGCTCTCGCCTGCTTCGAGCGACGCATGCGACAGGAAGCCCGCGAGCGGCGTCATCGTGTCGGGGTTTTGGGCCGGATCGGTCACGCTCGCGGCTTCGAGGACCACGGTTTCTTCATCGACCGACGAGCCGGACAGCTCGGGCGCCGACGTGGCGCCGGGCGCAAGCCGGATCGCGCGCGCGGGCGTATCGAGCCCGTAGCCTTCCTCGCTGACGAACGCGGTCGCGGCATTGACGAGTTCTTGCAAGTTCTCGAGACGGTCCTGCCCCTCCCGCTCGTGCTCATAGAACTCGACCAAGCCGCTCAAGCGCACGACGTATTCGACGGTCTCGGGCAAGCTCATCCGCTCGGTCTCGGCACGCATCTTCGCGATGAGATTCGCGAATGTACCGAGGCTCGTGCCCGCCTTGCCCGTCACGTACGGAACCGCCGCGGCCATCGAGCAGCCGTATAGGCGTGCCGCGTCGGCCAACTGCTCGATCGACCGCGCGCCGATGCCGCGTGTCGGGAAGTTGACGACCCGCGCGAACGCCGTGTCGTCGTTCGCGTTGTCGATCAGCCGCAGATAGGCGAGCGCATGCTTGACTTCCTGCCGCTCGAAAAAGCGCAGCCCACCATAAACGCGGTAGGCAATCCCCGCATTCACGAGCGCATGCTCGATCGTGCGCGACTGCGCATTGCTGCGGTACAGAATGGCGATTTCGCTGCGCGCCAGGCCGCCGCTGTTGATCAGCGCACGGATCTCCTCGACGATCCAGCCCGCTTCCTGCGAATCGGTGGCCGCTTCATAGACACGCACGGGCTCGCCGTGCCCCGCATCCGTGCGCAAGTTCTTGCCCAGACGCCGAGCATTATGCGCAATGAGCGCATTCGCCGTATCGAGAATATAGCCGTGCGAGCGATAGTTCTGCTCGAGCTTGATGAGATTGCGGACGTTGAATTCACGCTCGAAATCGAGCATGTTGCCCACGTTCGCACCGCGAAACGCGTAGATCGATTGATCGTCGTCGCCCACGGCGAAAATGGTACCTGAGGCGGTGCCATTGGCCGGGCCGGCCAACAGCTTGAGCCACGCGTATTGCAGCTTGTTGGTGTCTTGGAACTCGTCGACGAGAATATGCCGGAAGCGGGCTTGATAATGCGCGCGCAGCGGTGCATTGTGCGCGAGCAGCTCGTAGCAGCGCAGCAGCAGCTCCGGAAAATCGACTACGCCTTCGCGCTGGCACTGCTGATCGTACGCGCGATAGAGTTCGACGAATTTCAAGTTGAAGCTGTCGCTCGCATCGACCTGATCGGGACGCAAGCCCTGCTCCTTCGCATTGTTGATGAAGTACTGCAGGTTCTTCGGCGGATACTTTTCGTCGTCGACGTTCAGGCCCTTCATCAGCCGCTTGATGGCCGAAAGCTGATCGGCCGTATCGAGAATCTGGAACGTTGACGGCAGTCCCGCGTCGCGGTAGTGCGCGCGCAGCATGCGGTTGCATAAACCGTGAAACGTGCCGATCCACATGCCGCGCGTATCGATCGGCAGCAGCGCCGAGAGGCGCCCTATCATTTCGCGCGCCGCCTTGTTCGTGAAGGTGACGGCAAGCACCGTCGACGGCGATGCGTACCCTTGCTGGATCAGCCAGGCGATGCGCGTGATCAGCACGCGCGTCTTGCCGCTGCCCGCGCCCGCCAGGATCAGCGCCGGTTCGTTCGGCAGCGTGACAGCCGCATGTTGTTCGGGGTTCAGATGGGCGAGCAGTTCTGGCATGGAGGGAGCGGATCTCTGCAACTTCGGACGGTAGGGCGGCACAGCAATGCGATGTACGGCACCGCTTGGCGAGCCCATCATTATAAGGCCGAGCGCGAACGCCACTCGCCGTCCCCTTATAATTGACGGTTTCGAACCTGCCGTCCCGATGTCCTTCGGCTTGCGGCAGGCTGCGACACACGATATTCCACATCACCTCAGGCATTTTTCGGCGGATTTCCAACGATGACCGACACCACGCTGGCGAAGAGTTTCGAGCCCCAGACAATCGAGGCCCAATGGGGTCCCGAATGGGAAAAACGCGGGTATGCGAAGCCGGCGTTCGCGCCGGGCACGGCCGAAGCGGCCCCGCGCAATTTCTCGATCCAACTGCCGCCGCCGAACGTCACGGGCACGCTGCACATGGGGCACGCGTTCAACCAGACGATCATGGACGGCCTCACGCGCTATCACCGCATGCTCGGCGACAACACGCTCTGGCTGCCCGGCACCGACCACGCGGGCATTGCAACGCAAATCGTCGTCGAGCGCCAACTCGATCAGCAAGGGGTCTCGCGCCACGATCTCGGCCGCGAAAAGTTCGTCGAGCGCGTGTGGGAATGGAAAGAAAAGTCGGGCTCGACGATCACGAACCAAGTCCGGCGCCTGGGCGCATCGATCGACTGGTCGCGCGAATATTTCACGATGGACGAAAAGATGTCGAGCGTCGTCAGCGACGTCTTCGTGCGGCTTTTCGAGCAGGGTCTCATTTACCGCGGCAAGCGCCTCGTCAATTGGGACCCGGTGTTGATGACGGCCGTCTCCGATCTCGAAGTCGCGAGCGAAGAAGAAAGCGGCTACCTGTGGCATATCCGCTATCCGCTCGCCGACGGCAGCGGTGATTTGACGGTCGCCACGACACGTCCCGAGACGATGCTCGGCGACGTCGCGCTGATGGTCCACCCGGAGGACGAGCGCTACGCGCACCTGATCGGCAAGAAGGCAAAGTTGCCGCTGACCGACCGCGAGATCCCGATCATCGCCGACGATTACGTCGATCGCGCGTTCGGCACGGGCGTTGTAAAGGTCACGCCCGCGCACGATTTCAACGACTATCAAGTGGGCCAACGTCATGGCCTGCCGCAGATCGAGATCCTCACGCTCGAAGCGAAGATCAACGAGAACGCCCCCGCCGCCTATCGCGGCCTCGATCGTTTCGAGGCGCGCAAGCGCGTCGTCGCCGATCTCGATGCGCTCGGCCTGCTGCAATCGGTCAAGGACCACAAGCTCATGGTGCCGCGCGGCGACCGCACGGGTGTCGTGCTCGAGCCGATGCTGACCGACCAATGGTTCGTCGCGATGAGCAAGCCGGCGCCCGAGGGCACCTTCCATCCGGGCAAGTCGATCGCCGAGGTCGCACTCGACGTGGTGCGAAACGGCGATATCGAATTCGTGCCCGAGAACTGGACGACGACCTACTACCAGTGGCTCGAGAACATTCAGGACTGGTGCATCTCGCGGCAACTTTGGTGGGGCCACCAGATCCCGGCATGGTATGGCGAGAACGGCGAAGTCTTCGTGGCACGCACCGAGGCGCTGGCGCGCGAGCAAGCGAAGGCGCGCGGCTACGAGGGCACGCTCAAGCGCGACGACGACGTGCTCGACACGTGGTTCTCCTCGGCGCTGGTGCCGTTCTCCTCGCTCGGCTGGCCGAACGAAACCCCGGAGCTCGCTGCGTTTCTACCCTCGTCGGTGCTCGTGACGGGCTTCGACATCATTTTCTTCTGGGTCGCGCGCATGATTATGATGACGACGCACTTCACGGGGAAGGTGCCGTTTCGCACCGTCTACGTGCACGGGCTCGTACGCGACGCCGAGGGCCAGAAGATGTCCAAGAGCAAAGGCAATACGCTCGACCCGATCGACATCGTCGACGGTATCGCTTTGGACGCGCTCGTCGCCAAGCGCACGACCGGCCTCATGAACCCGAAGCAGGCCGCTTCGATCGAGAAAAAAACGCGCAAAGAATTCCCCGAAGGCATTCCCGCATTCGGTACCGATGCATTGCGTTTCACGATGGCGTCGATGGCCACGCTCGGGCGCAACGTCAATTTCGACTTGGCGCGCTGCGAGGGCTATCGCAACTTCTGCAATAAGCTATGGAACGCCACGCGCTTCGTGCTCATGAATTGCGAAGGACACGATTGCGGCTTTTCCAAGCCCGGCGCATGCGCACCGGGCGATTGCGGCCCGGGCGGCTACACCGATTTTTCGCCGGCGGACCGCTGGATCGTATCTCGGCTGCAGCGCGTGGAAGCGGAAGTCGAGAAAGGTTTTGCCGGTTACCGCTTCGACAACGTCGCCAACGCCATCTATAAGTTCGTATGGGACGAGTACTGCGACTGGTATCTCGAACTCGCGAAGGTGCAGATTCAGAACGGCGCGCCCGAACAGCAGCGCGCCACGCGCCGCACGCTGCTGCGGGTGCTCGAAACGGTGTTGCGGCTCGCGCACCCGATCATCCCGTTCATCACCGAAGCGCTTTGGCAAAAGGTCGCGCCGCTGACGGACGCCTACCCGCATGGGGACGCGAGCGTCGAGACATCGATCATGGTGCAACGCTACCCGCAAACCGAAGAGAAGAAAATCGACGAAAAAGCGGAGCAGTGGGCCGCGGATTTAAAAGCCGCGATCGATGCTTGCAGAAACTTGCGCGGTGAAATGAACCTATCGCCCGCAACGAAGGTCCCTTTGCTGGTACACGGCGATGCAGGCCAATGGCAAACGTTCGCACCGTACGCGCAAGCGCTGGCACGCTTGTCGGAGGTGCGCATCATGGCCGACGAAGCGACACTCGACGCGCAGTCTCAAGGCGCGCCGATCTCGATCGTCGGCGGCGACAAGCTCGCGCTGCTCGTCGAAATCGATGCCGCAGCGGAGCGCGAACGGCTGGGCAAGGAAATTGCTCGGCTCGACGCAGAAATCGTCAAATGCGCTGCGAAGCTCGGAAACGAATCTTTTGTCGCAAAAGCACCGAGTTCTGTCGTAGAGCAAGAGCAGAAAAGGCTGTCACAATATCGCGACACCATTGCCAAGCTCAACGCGCAACTCGCGCGCCTGCCGGCCTAAGCGACGTCGTGGGCACATTGGTCCCACCAGTACTCGAGAATTAGGGTAATGCCATGCTAAAAGTCACCAAGGCTGTTTTTCCTGTTGCGGGCCTCGGCACGCGTTTTCTTCCCGCCACGAAGGCCAGCCCCAAGGAAATGCTGCCGATCGTCGACAAGCCTCTGATCCAATACGCGGTCGAAGAAGCGATGGCCGCCGGCATCACCGAGATGATCTTCGTCACGGGCCGCAGCAAGCGGGCGATCGAAGATCATTTCGATAAGTCGTATGAAATCGAGGCGGAACTCGAAGCGCGCGGGAAGGACAAGCTGCTCGAGCTCGTGCGCAGCATCAAGCCGAGCCACGTCGATTGTTTCTATGTGCGCCAGCCGGAAGCGCTCGGCCTGGGGCATGCCGTGCTGTGCGCCGAGAAGCTCGTCGGCGACAACCCGTTCGCCGTCATTCTCGCGGACGATTTGCTCTACGCCGAGCCGCCCGTCATGAAGCAGATGATCGACGTGTTCGATCACTACCATAGCTCAGTGATCGGCGTGGAAGAGATTCCTCCTCAAGAAACACGCTCGTACGGCATTGTCGATGGCAAGGAGTGGGAAGACGCCATCATCAAAATGTCGGGCATCGTCGAAAAGCCGGCGCCCGAAGTTGCACCGTCCAACCTTGGCGTCGTGGGCCGCTACGTGCTCAAGCCACGCATCTTCGATCACCTGCGCGCACTCAATCCCGGCACGGGCGGTGAGATTCAACTGACCGACGGCATTCAGTCGCTGCTCGGCGACGAGCAAGTGCTCGCCTACAAGTATCACGGCACGCGCTTCGACTGCGGCAGCAAACTCGGCTATCTGAAAGCGACGGTCGAGTTCGCACTGCGCCATGCTGAAGTGGCGGAAGACTTCGAGCACTACCTGCGCACGCGCGCGCCGGTGATGGATAGCTGATGGGTGTTCGCGCGCGCCGGACCGACCTTGCAGGCCGGCCAGACCGCGCGCGTCGCCCTAGCCTTGCGCACGGCTGTGCCTCATGGCGGAACGGTCGTGGCTGCCGGCCCGGCTAGCGGCGGCGCATCAAAAACACAAACGTTTTATCTTGCGTCGACGTTTCGACGATTTCGTTGCCGGTTTGCTTGGCGAAGGCAGCGAAATCGCGCTGCGAGCCCGGATCGGTCGCAAGCACCTTCAAGATCTGGCCGCTCTGCATGTCGGCCAGCGCCTTCTTCGCGCGTAGGATCGGCAGCGGGCAGGTCAGCCCGCGTGCATCGACTTCCTTGTGGATTTCCATCGGCAATCGGCCTTTCGGTAGGACGCCCGCCCCGCGCGTCCCATTTACCGCAGGCGCGCACGGAGCACAAAGCGTAAAAAAAGAAATTCTACCGTAGCAGGCCGTCCGCCATCCGGGGCCCGCGCCTCTCGGTGTCACCGCCCCTCGCTATAACGTCACGGGGATGCCGCTCGCACAAGCCTCGCGTAGCGCCTTGCCGATCCGCGTCGCTTCGAGCGCATCGGCGAGCGTCGCCCCGGCCACCGCAGGCGCAGGCATGCCTGCCATCCGCGCCGCCACCGCTTGCGTGAAGGCCTGCGCCTCGTGCAGGAAGGCATCTTCGAAGCGATCGAAAAACGTGGGTGTGCTCTCGCTGCGCACCCCGCCCGCGTCGAAAATTTCGACGCGATTCAAACGCGGATTTTGGCCGATCGCGAGTGCCCCGCCGGTGCCGATTACTTCGCTATGCGTATCGCACCCGTGCGCCATCGTACGCGACGCATAGAACACCGCGAGCCGTCCGCCCTCGAACTCGACGACGCCCACGCCGTTGTCGACATCGCCGCATTCGCGCAATCCTTCATGCAGCGCGATGGTTCCGGTCGCAAACGCACGGGTCGCGCGCGCACCGCCAAAGAACCAGCGCGCCACGTCGATGTCGTGCACCGTGCAATCGAGAAAAATGCCGCCCGATGTCGGCGCGAAGCGCACAAAAAAACCATCGGGATCGTTCTGGTCGGTGGTTTGCGAGCGCACCATGAACGGGCGGCCGATCTTGCCCGCGGCCGCCTTTTCGTACGCATCGCGGTAGCTCGGATCGAAGCGGCGCATGAATCCGATCGTTGCTTCGAGCGCAGGGTATTCGCGCGCCACGCCGAGCACGCGTTCGCATTCGGCCACGTCGAGCGAAAGCGGCTTCTCGCAGAAGACATGCTTACCCGCGCGAAGCGCGGCGACGATCTGCTCGGCATGCAGGGACGAAGGCGTGACGAGCCAAACCGCGTCCAGCGCGCGATCGGCAAGCAATGCTTCGTAGTCCGAATACAGCCGCGGCTCGGGCAGCGTCTCGCGCGCCCAATCGAGCTCGTCGTCAACGGGGCTGCACGCCGCCGCCAGCTCCGCGCCCGGTACGCGATAAGCCAAGTTCGTCGCATGCCGCTTGCCGAGGCGCCCCAATCCCGCGATGCCGATTTTGATCGGCGCGCGCTTTGCCATCGTCGTCACTGTTTCGCTCCTTCTCACTTGCTATAACCTGCCTGGGCGCCGCCCCACCCCACGCCTGTGCGTGGCGCGGGCCTTACGGTACGCCGCACCTGGAAAGCACGATTGCGCCCTCTGAGCACGAGGTGCGCAGCCGGTTCGCTCTCATTGGCCGCTGATTGCGCATCAACGATGCGTCTACTCGCCCAGCGTCACGGCGCGCCCCTCACGCCACGAGCGCGTGGCGGCCTGCGCCAGCTCGAGCGCCTTGACGCCGTCAGCGATGGTCGTGCGAACGGGCGTGCCCTGGGTGACGGCATCGAAGAAATGCGCGATCTCGCTTGCATAGGCGGCGCGATAGCGCTCGAGAAAGAATGCCTCGGGCACGTCGCTCGATACCGCCTGCGCCGTGTAAGCAACGACTTCGGTGGGCCGCACGTTGCCGGCCTGCAGCATGCCTTGGCTGCCGAGCACTTCGAACCGCTGGTCGTATCCATAGGCTGCGCGACGCGCCGTATTGATTTGGCAGAGCCGTCCACGCCGGGTGCGGATCGTCACGGCGGTCGAATCGATATCGCCCGCCTCGAGGATCGCCGGATCGGTCAAGCAACTGCCGCTCGCATGCACTGTGTGCGCGTCGTCCTCGAGAATCCAGCGGAAGATGTCGAAGTCATGAATCAGCATGTCCTTGAAGATCCCGCCCGAGCGGCGGATGTACTCCACGGGCGGCGCACCCGGATCGCGGCTGGTCACGATCAGCATCTCGGGCGTGCCGATTTCGCCGGCATCGAGCCGCGCCTTGACGGCGGCAAACGTGGGGTCGAAGCGCCGTTGAAAGCCGATCATGCAGACGATGCCCGCCGCTTCCACGGCGCGCGCGCACGCGCGCGCGCGCTCGAGATCGAGATCGACAGGCTTCTCGCAAAAGACGTGCTTGCCGGCGGCGGCCGAGCGTTCGATCAAATCGGCGTGCGTGTCGGTGCTCGAGCAGATGACCGTTGCGCCGACGGCTTCGTCGGCCAACGCCACATCGGCATCGACGACCATCGCACCGTGCTGCGCCGCGAGTTCGGCCGCCGCAACGCGATTGACGTCGACCACATACTTGAGCCGCGCACCGGGATGACGGGCGAGATTGCCCGCATGAATCCGCCCGATCCGGCCCGCGCCGAACACTGCGACGTCGATCGCCGCTTTGCCGTTACTAGTCATCGTATCCTCCTGTGTCCTTGGATTCTTCTACGTTCAACTCGAGCCGATAAGCCAGCGCCACGAACAGCGCTTGGCACAGGCAAATGGTGCTGGTAAGCGCGCGAAACGCGAACGCGCTACCTTCTTTCACGAACAACTGAGCGCTGGCGTAGCGCGCGAGCGGCGACAAACGGCTATCCGTGATGACGAGCGTCTGCGCTTGATGGTGATGCGCGATGCGCAGGCAGTATTGCGTCTCGCGCCCGTACGGCTCGAAGCTGATGGCGATGACGACGTCGCCCTTCTTCACGCTGCGGATCTGCTCGCGGTACATGCCGCCGAAGCCCGAGACGAGATGCACGCGCTTGGCCGTGTGTTGCAGCGCATACACGATGTAGCTCGCCACCGCGAACGAGCGCCGCACGCCGACGACATAGATGTTCTCGGCATGCTGCAGCATCGATACGGCCGCTTCGAACTGCTCGTCGTCCAGTGACGCCTCGAGCTCGTCCAAACCGTTGCGGCACGCGGCGACGAACTCGCGCGCGACATTGCCGCCCGACAGGCGCCCCGGCTTTTCGTCGATCAGCTTACGAATACGTTGCTTATAGGTCTGCCCGGAATGGCTTTGGCCGGCGTAAGCCTGCTTAAACACCTCCTGCAAATCGGAAAAGCCCGAAAACCCGAAGCGCTGCGCGAAACGCACGACCGCGGACGGATGCACGCCGCAGCTCGCGGCAATATCGCTCGTACGATCGACCATCACGCTCGCACGATGCTGTTCGAGGTAGGAGGCCACGCTCTTCAATTGCCGCGGCAGCGAATCGTATGAATCGGCCACGCGCTGCATCAGCGCGTCGACGCTCGATAGCTCGTCGGTGGTGTCGTCCTGCATCGTTCCTGTCCTTTCAAGCGGGTGCGGCGGCGCCCATCGTCCCTTGCGAGGTTGTTCGCGTCGCAGGCCTCCCAACGATGCCGATTATAGGCATGTCCCCGTCGAAATGGAATGGATTTTCCATTTCTCATTGCAATGAAATTTTCTTTGCAATCGCCGATAAGTTGGCCTAATCTGTGTCGTGAGCGGCCCATGCGGTAGAGGCGCTGCTCCTCACGACATAACTTCGAATAGGTGGAGACAAATGAGACTTTGCACCCGCAAGGCCGCACGCAGGGCACTCGCCGCGGCGCTCACTTCCGCGTTGGCATTGGCTTTCGGTCCGTTCGCGGCATCGTCGGCGCACGCGGCCGACGCCAAGTTCGTGCTGATCAGCCACGCGCCCGATTCCGACTCCTGGTGGAACACCATCAAGAACGCGATCAAGCAGGCCGATGAGGACTTCAACGTCCAAACCGACTACCGCAATCCGCCGAACGGGGATTTGTCCGACATGGCGCGGCTCGTCGAGCAGTCGGCGGCGCGTAACTACGACGGCGTGGCGACGACGATCGCCGATTACGACGTACTCAAGAGTTCGATTCAGAAGATCACGGACAAGAAGATCCCGCTCGTGACCATCAATTCGGGCACGCTCGAACAGAGCAAGAAGCTCGGCGCCATCATGCATATCGGCCAGCCCGAATATGTCGCGGGCCACGCGGCTGGCGAGAAGGCGAAAGCCGCGGGCATCAAGTCCTTCCTTTGCGTGAACCACTATGCGACGAACCCCGCTTCGTTCGAACGCTGCCGCGGCTTTGCCGAAGCGCTCGGCGTCGACTTCAAGTCATCCACGCTCGACGCCGGACAAGATCCGAACGGCGTGAAGTCGAAGGTCGAAGCCTACTTGCGCAACCATCCGGATACGCAAGCGGTGCTCGCGCTCGGGCCGCTTTCGGCCGATCCTACGATTCGCGCGTTGAAGGACATGGGCGTCGCCGGCAAGATCTGGTTCGCAACGTTCGACTTCGACGACGACATCGCCAAGGCGATCAAGGACGGCACGATCCAATTCGCGATCGACCAGCAACCGTACCTGCAAGGCTATTTGGCCGTCGCCGTGCTCGCGATCGCGAAGAAGGACCATACCCGCGACCCGCTCAAGATCGAGAAAGCGCTGCAAGCGAATCCGAAGTTCAAGGCTCGGCTCGAAACCTACGGGCTCGCGCCGGTCTATCAGCCCGACACCATCCTTTCCGGTCCGGGCTTCATTACCAAGGCCAACGTCGACAAGGTCGTCAAATATGCGGGGCAGTACCGCTGATTGGGCGCGCATCCATCGCGCTATAGCCCTCGCGCTATAGCCACCTAGTCAATCAGCGGCTTTTTGCAATTCAGCTATCCAGCACGACAGCGCGGCGCCGACCGTCCGTAACGGACCGTCCGCCGCCGCGCGCCAAGGAGACATTCGATGGGCGTCGCCGATCACTTCCACGCCAACCCACGCAAAGACGAGCCGTCGAGCCCGCCGAGCGCCGCCGGCAGTGCCGACGAGCGCGTGCGCAGCGAATCGTGGTTCAAGCAGCTTCTTTCCCGCCCCGAGTTCGCCTCGCTCGCCGGCACGGTCATGGTGTTCCTCGTCTTCGCGATCAGTGCCGGCCATTCCGGCATGTTCAATCTCGACGGCATCATGAACTGGTCGCAGGTGGCGGCCTATCTGGGCATCATCGCCGTCGGCGCCTGCCTCTTGATGATCGCCGGCGAGTTCGACCTATCGATCGGCTCGATGATCGGCTTCGCGGGCATGATGGTCGCGCTGCCGACCATGTACTTTCACTGGCCGATCGAACTCGCGATCGTCTTCGCGTTCGTGGGATCGATGCTGCTTGGCGCGGTGAACGGCTATCTCGTGATGCGCACGCGGCTACCCTCTTTCATCGTCACGCTCGCGTTCATGTTCATCCTGCGCGGCTTGACGCTCGCACTCTCCGTCATGTTCGCCGATCGCACGATCATCTCGGGCGTGGGCGATATCGCGGCTCAAAGCCCGCTGGCCCAGACGCTGTTTCAAGGCGTGGCGTTCCACGGCGTGTTCCGCTGGTTCGGCCATATCGGTCTCGTCAAGCTGCTCGATTCGGGCGAACCGCTCGTCCCCGGCGTGCCGAAAGTCATCGTCTGGTGGCTCGCGCTGGCGGCCGTGTGTGCATTTACGCTCGCCAAGACGCGTTTCGGCAATTGGATCTTCGCCGTGGGCGGCGATGCGAACGCCGCGAAGAACGTCGGCGTCCCGGTACGCCGCGTGAAAATTCGCCTGTTCGTGCTGACCGCCTTCTGCGCGTGCCTGTTCGCCGTGCTGCAGGTGTGCGACATCGGCTCGGCCGCCGCCGACCGGGGCCTGCAGAAGGAATTCGAAGCGATCATCGCAGCCGTGATCGGCGGCACGCTGCTCACGGGCGGCTACGGGTCGGTCGTGGGCGCCTGCTTCGGCTCGCTCATCTTCGGCGTCGTGCAGATCGGCATCACGTACACGAATATCGATTCGGACTGGTTCCGAGTGTTTCTCGGCCTGATGCTGTTGTTCGCCGTGCTCTTTAACCACTACGTGCGCAGCCGCGTCGCGGCGGCGCGCTGACCGACGGAGGACGACTCGATGACTTCCGCTACTGCTACGGCAACCCCCGCACCCACTCAAGATCAAAACGCCGACTACATCCTCGCACTCGAGAATGTGAGCCGCTACTTCGGCAGCGTCATCGCGCTCAAAGACGTGACGCTGCGGCTGCGGCGCGGCGAAGTGCATTGCCTGCTCGGCGACAACGGTGCCGGCAAATCGACGCTGATCAAGACGCTCGCCGGTGTGCATCCGCCCAGCGAGGGCCAGTATCTCGTCGACGGAAAACCGGTGCATTTCGCGTCGCCGAAAGAGGCGCTCGATCTCGGCATCGCCACGGTCTATCAGGACCTCGCGCTCGTGCCGCTCCTCTCGGTTGCGCGCAATTTCTTCATGGGCCGCGAGCCGAACCGAAAATTGTTCGGGTTCCTCAATGTGCTCGACATCGAGACCGCCGCCACGACGGCGCGCGACAAGCTTGCCGAGATGGGCATTCGCGTACGCGACGCGAATCAGCCGATCGGCACGATGTCGGGCGGCGAGCGCCAATGCCTGGCCATTGCACGCGCCATCCATTTCGGCGCACGCGTCCTGATTCTCGACGAGCCGACTGCCGCGCTAGGCGTCAAGCAAAGCTTCAACGTGATCAAACTCATCCATAAAGCGCGCGAGCGCGGCATCTCCGTCATCTTCATCACGCACAACGTCCACCACGCCTACCCAATCGGTGACTCCTTCACGCTACTCAACCGGGGCCGCTCCATGGGCACCTTCACGAAAGACACGATCAGCAAGGAAGCCGTGCTCGACATGATGGCCGGCGGCGCGGAAATGCAGAAGATGATCGCCGAGCTCGACGGCGCTACGATTTGAATCGAGCTCACGCGCAACACGACTCACTCAGGACCCCCTCAATGGCTGCCTCTCCCACATCGAATACGTCGACCGCACGCTTCGCGCCCGGCCGAACGCGTGACATCGTTTGCCTCGGCCGCCTCGCGGTCGATCTCTACGCGCAGCAAATCGGCGCGCGCTTGGAAGACGTGACGAGCTTCGCGAAGTATCTCGGCGGCTCGTCGGCCAACATCGCCTTCGGCTGCGCGCGGCTCGGGCTCGCCTCGGCCATGCTCTCGCGCGTCGGCAACGACCACATGGGCCGCTTCCTGACCGAAACGCTCGAACGCGAGGGCTGCGACGTCAGCCATACGCGGATCGACGCCGAACGGCTCACCGCGCTCGTGCTGCTCGGCATCAAGGACCGCGACACCTTCCCGCTCGTCTTCCATCGCGAGAACTGCGCCGACATGGCGATCGATGAAGACGACTTCGACGAAGCGTTCATCGCATCGAGCAAAGCGTTGATCATCACCGGCACGCATTTCTCGACCGAGCAGGTGAACCGCGCGAGCCGGCGCGCGCTCGAGTATGCGCGGCGCAATCAGGTCCGCACCGTGCTCGATATCGATTATCGGCCCGTGCTCTGGGGGCTGACCGGCAAGGCCGACGGCGAGACGCGCTTCGTCGCCGATGAAAGCGTCACCGCCCATCTGCAGCGCATTTTGCCGCTGTTCGATCTCGTCATCGGCACGGAAGAGGAGTTTCGCATCGCCGGCGGCAAGCATGAGCTGATCGATGCGCTGGCGATGGTGCGCGCGGTCACGCCGGCCACGCTCGTCGTCAAGCGCGGACCGCTCGGCTGCACCCTCATCGACGGCAAGGTGCCCGCCTCGATCGACGACGCCCCGACCGAGCGCGGCATGCAAGTGGAAGTGTTGAACGTACTGGGCGCCGGCGATGCGTTCGCCTCCGGTTTTCTATCCGAATGGTTGCGCGATGCGCCGCTCGAACGCTGCGCGCAGACGGCCAATTTCTGCGGCGCGCTCGTCGTCTCGCGCCACGCCTGCGCGCCGGCCATGCCCACGCCGGCCGAACTCGACTACTTGCGCGAAGCTTTGGCTCGCGATCCCGATCGCATGCGCCGGCCCGATCTCGACACCAAACTCGCGCGCCTGCATCGCGTGAGCGTCAAGCGGCCCGTTCACGACGAAGTGCTCGGCTTCGCGTTCGACCATCGCAATCAACTCTTCGAGCTCGCGCAGCAAACGGGCGCAAGCGAGACGCGCATCGCCGAACTCAAGCAACTATTCGTCGAAGCCGTCGCACAGACGGAGCGAGCGTTAAGCCTGCAAGGGCGCATCGGCGTGCTGATCGACGACCGCTATGGCCAAGACGCGCTCAACGCAGCGACCGGCCGAGGCTGGTGGATCGGCCGGCCCGTGGAGCTGCCGGGTTCTCTGCCGCTCGTGTTCCAGCATGGGCGCTCAGTCGGGACGGCACTGGTCTCGTGGCCGCGCGAGCACGTAGTCAAATGCCTGGTTCAGTATCATCCCGATGCCCCCGACGCCGAGCGCATCGAGCAGGAAGCGCAATTGCGCGCGCTCTACGACGCGGTGCAAGCGAGCGGGCACGCGCTACTACTCGAAGTCATCCCGCCTCAGCGAGAAGGTCTGCCTGCCGCGCCCGACACGGTCCTGCGCGCGCTGAAGCGGCTCTATAACCTGGGCATCCAGCCCGAATGGTGGAAGCTCGCGCCGCTTGCCGCCGAGCAATGGCAAGCGATCGATGCGCTCATCGCCGAGCGCGATCCGTATTGCCGCGGCGTCGTGCTGCTCGGGCTGTCGGCCAGCGTCGACGTGCTCAGCGAAGGCTTTCAGGCGGCTGCCTCATCGACGACGTGCAAAGGCTTTACCGTCGGCAGGACAATCTTTCATGAGCCGAGCCGAGCATGGCTGGCGGGCGAGATCGACGATGCCGCACTCGTTGCACGCGTGCGCACGACGTTCGAGACGCTGATTCAGGCGTGGCGAGCCACGCGGGCAGGCGCTCAAAAGCGGCCGCAAACGACGCGGCAGGAGGCGGCGTAATGAATGTTCGCATCAAGGAAACGACGATGAGCGCCGGCACGGTCGAAACCGCCGCAACGCCGGCGGCGCCGGCGACGATCCGGCTGACGGCCGCGCAAGCGCTCGTGCGTTATCTGGCCGCGCAACGCGTGACCGATGACGACGGCATCTCCACGGTGCCGCTCTTTGGCGGCGTATTCGCCATCTTCGGCCACGGCAACGTCGCTGGCATCGGCGAAGCGCTTTACCAGCATCGCGAGACACTGCCCACCTATCGCGCCCATAACGAGCAAGCGATGGCCCACAGCGCGATCGCCTATGCCAAAGCGCACTTCCGGCGCCGGATGATGGCGGTGACGACGTCGATCGGTCCCGGAGCGACGAACCTCGTCACTGCGGCCGCGCTCGCGCACGTCAATCGCCTACCCGTGCTGCTTTTGCCTGGCGACATTTTCGTGTCGCGCGCGCCGGACCCGGTCTTGCAGCAAGTCGAAGATTTCCAGGACGGCGGGGTGTCGGCCAACGATACGCTCAAGCCCGTGTCGCGCTACTTCGACCGCATCGTTCATCCCGCGCAATTGCTGAGCGCACTGCCGCGCGCGCTACGCGTACTGACCGACGCAGCGCTGGCCGGTCCCGTCACGCTCGCCTTGCCGCAGGACGTGCAAGCGATGGCCTACGACTACCCGTGCTCGTTCTTCGAGCCGCGGATCGTCCGCTTTCATGCGCCGACTCCGGGCGAAGACGAGCTCCAAGCGGCGCTCGACGCACTGCGCCATGCGTCCAAGCCGATGATCGTCGCCGGCGGCGGCGTGCTGTATAGCCGCGGCGGCGCCGACGCGCTGCGGGCGTTCGCCGAACGCCACGGCATTGCCGTCGGCGAAACGCAGGCCGGCAAAGGCGCCGTGCCGTGGAATCATCCCCTCAACGCGGGCGCTGTCGGCGTCACGGGCGCCAGCGCGGCCAATGCGCTCGCCCACGAGGCCGATTGTGTGATTGCCGTCGGCACACGCCTGCAGGATTTCACGACGGGATCGAATACGCTGTTTGCGCAAGCGCACGTCGTCGGGATCAACGCCAATGCGTTCGACGCGCTCAAGCATCGCGCGACGACCGTGCTCGGCGATGCCGGCGCGACGCTGCACGCATTGAGCGAGCGGCTCGGCAGTTGGCAGGCGAGCGCCCCCTGGGCGCAGCGCGCCCGCGTGCTGTGCGACGACTGGCGCGAGACGGTCTCCGCGCGCACGAACGATGCACGCACGGCCGGCGCGCTGCCCTACGACGCCGACGTCATCGGGGCCGTGCAGCGCTCAAGCGTGAGCTCGCCGGAAAGCGACATCGCGGTCTGCGCAGCGGGCACGTTGCCGGCCGAGCTGCACAAGCTCTGGCGCGCGGGCCGCCCCGGCGGCTACCACGTCGAATACGGCTACTCGTGCATGGGCTACGAAATCGCCGGCGGCCTCGGCGCCAAACTCGCGCGGCCCGAGCGCGAAGTGATCGTGTTCGTCGGCGACGGCAGCTACCTGATGATGAACAGCGAGATCGCGACGTCGGTCATGCTGGGCGCCAAGCTCATCATCGTCGTGCTAGACAATCGCGGCTACGGCTGCATCAACCGTCTGCAGCAAGCGTGCGGCGGGGCACCGTTCAACAACTTGCTCGACGATTGCCTGCAAGGGCCGCTCGGCGCGCCTGCGATCGATTTCGCGGCGCATGCGCGCGCGCTCGGCGCTCACGCCGAGCACGTCGCCGACGTTGCGGCGCTCGAAGCCGCGCTCGTGCGTGCGCGCGCGGCCGACCGCACGTCAGTCGTCGTGATCGATACCGATCCGGCGCGCTCGACGGATGACGGCGGCTGGTGGTGGGAAGTGGCCGTGCCCGAAGTGTCGACGCGCGAAGCCGTGCGTGCCGCGCGAGCGGCTTACGAGGCCCGGCTCGCCGAGCGCAGCTAGCTATCGACGTAACATCACCGAACCAAAGGAACGCAGCATGACCGATTTTCAAGTGCGCATCGGCGTCAACCCGCTCTCGTGGATGAACGACGATCTGCCCTCGCTCGGCGGGGAGACGCCGCTTGCCGTTGCGCTCACCGAAGGCCGTGCGATCGGCTACGAAGGGTTCGAGCTCGGCAACAAGTTTCCGCGCGAGCCGGCCGCGCTCAAAGCGCTGCTTGCCCAATACGATCTCGCGCTGGTCTCGGGCTGGTACTCGGGACGCCTCGCCGAGCGCAGCGCCGAGCAAGAGATCGAGGCCGTCGGCCCGCATCTCGATCTCCTGGCACAAAACGGGGCCACCGTCATGGTCTACGGCGAAGTCGCGCAGACGATCCAAGGCTCGCCCGCACCGCTCTATCAGCGGCCGCGCTTTTTCACGGCGGCGCAATGGGACACCTACGCCGCACGCCTCGATCGCTTTGCGCAATACACGCTCTCGCGCGGCGTGCGCGTCGCTTATCACCATCACATGGGGGCCTACGTCGAAACGCCCGCCGACGTCGACAATTTGATGACGCGCACGAGCGATGCCGTGGGGCTACTGCTCGATACGGGCCATATCACGTTCGCAGGCGGCGATCCGCTCGCCATGCTCGAGGCCTATGCGCAGCGGATCTGCCACGTGCATTGCAAAGATGTGCGGCCAGAGGTCATCAAGCTCGCCCGCAATCGCGATTGGAGTTTTCTCGAAGCCGTCATCAACGGCGCCTTTACGGTGCCCGGCGACGGTGCGGTCGATTTCGCCGCCGTCATCGCGGGGTTGAAGCGACACGGTTATCGAGGATGGCTCGTCGTTGAAGCGGAGCAAGATCCCGTCATCGCGCCGAGCTTCGCGTACGCGCAGCTCGGCTATCAAACACTGCGCGCGCTCGTCGACGGTGCCGGCGCGAGCGCCGACGCATCCCAGGAGCTACTGGTATGAGCCTGCTAGTCAAAGCCCAGCGCGAGGGCACGACGATCGCGCGCGTCACCCCGGAGACGGCCGCTTGGCGTTATGTCGGCTTCGCCGCCTATCGCCTTGCCCAAGACGAAGTGCTCTACGTGCATGAAAACGCGCGCGAGTCGTGCATCGTCGTACTCTCGGGCGCCGTCTCGGTCGAAGCCGGAGGCGAGCGCTATACCAGTGTGGGCGCACGCGACAGCGTCTTCGAGGACGCCGCCCCGTATGCCGTTTACCTGCCGCCGCAGGTGCGCGCGACCGTGCGCGCCGAACGCGGGGCCGAGATCGGCATAGCAAGCGCGCCGGCCGAGGGCCGCTATCCGCTGCGGCTCATCGAGCCGTCGCACATGAAACGGTCCGTGCGCGGCAAAGGGCTAAATACACGCTACGTCTGCGACATTCTTCCCCAAACGGAGCCGGCCGAATCGCTGCTCGTCGTGGAAGTACGCACGCCGAGCGGCCATTCTTCCAGCTACCCGCCGCACAAGCACGACGCCAATCGAATTCCGCTCGAAAGCGCGCTCGAAGAGACGTATTACCATCGGCTCAATCCGCCGCAAGGGTTCGCGTTCCAGCGCGTCTATACCGACGCGCGCGATCTCGACGAATCGATGGCTGCGGAAGATCACGACGTCGTCATGGTGCCGCGCGGTTATCACCCCGTCGTCGTCCCCTACGGATATGACTCGTATTACCTGAACGTGATGGCCGGCCCGCAGCGCGTTTGGCATTTCAAGAACGACCCGGCGCACGATTGGATCGCGCAGCGCGATGCGGGTTGAGTCGCGAGCGTCAGCGCTCGCCGCCCAGCGCAATCCACGCGTCGACGGTCTGGGCATCGAGCGCATCGAGTTTGCCGTCGAATACGATGCGCCCGTGGCCCATGACCGCCGCGCGATGGGCCACGCGATGAGCCATCGTCAAGCGCTGTTCGATCAGAAGGACGGCGCCGCCGCGCTCGCATAGACACTTCAAGCATTCGGCTACGGACGCGACAGCCTGCGGCGCGAGTCCTTCGGTCGGTTCATCGACGATGAGCAAGCGCGGCTCGCCCATCAGCGCACGCGCCAATACGAGCATCTGCTGTTCGCCGCCCGAAAGCGCGCCCGCATCCGTTGCACGCCGCCGGCCCAGCATCGGAAAGCGCTCGAACGCATCGTCAATCCTGCGCGTCGCCAAGCGCCCTGCCCCTGGCTTGATGCCGAGCCGAAGGTTCTCCTCGACCGACAGCGCCGGAAATACCTCGCGCTGCTCGGCCACGTACCCGACGCCCCGGCGCGCAATCTCGAACGTGGGCCGCGCGATCGTTTCGTCGCCGGCGAAACGGATCGAACCCGAGCGGCGCACCTGACCGATGAGTGCCTTCGCAAACGTAGAGCGCCCGGAACCGTTGCGTCCGCAGAGCAACACGAGTTCGCCGGTGTCGATGCGCAGATTCACGCCATGCAGCACCTGCGCCTCGCCGTACCAAGCACAGACCGAGCGAGCGTCGAGCAGGGCCGTCATCGCGTCAGCCCGCCCGTATCACTCGGCGGACCCAGATAGGCTTCACGTACGCGCTCGTCGGCGCGAATTTCGGCCGGTGTGCCCGTCGCGATAATGCGGCCTTGCACGAGTACCGAAATACGATCGGCAAACGCGAAGACAGCCTCCAAGTCGTGTTCGATCACGAGCAGCGTCTTGCCTGTGCTTACCGCGCGAAGCCACGCGACGGTACGCGCGGCTTCCTCGCGGTTCATCCCGGCCGTCGGCTCGTCGAGCAATAGCGTCCGCGCGCCGCCGGCCAGCGCGATGCCGAGATCGAGCCGGCGCTGCGCGCCGTATTCGAGGGTACCCGCCGGCCGCTGCGCCACAGCCTCGAGTGCAAGATCGGCAAGCATCTGCGACGCACGCGCTTCAATCTCGCGCGAATGCCGCCACCAGCGCGTCCATTTCGACAGCGGTGCGATCGTTCGAGCACCTCGGGATGCCGCTACGGCGCCGCACCACGCCGCGCAACGCAAGTTCTCGAACACAGTCAAGCGCCCAAACACGCGTGTCGTCTGGAAGCTGCGGCCGAGCCCCGCGCCCGCCACCGCATGCGCACCGCGCCCGGTTACGTCGACTCCATGGAGCCAGACTTTTCCCGCATGGGGCTTCAGCGTGCCGGCCACGACATCGAACAGCGTCGATTTGCCTGCGCCGTTCGGACCGATCAGCGCGTGACGTTCACCCGCCTCGATCGCGAGATCGACGCCGTTCAGCACGTGCGTTGCACCGAAGCGGCGGGCGATACCTTCGATGCGAAGTGCGCTGTCCGTCTTCACTGGAGTCGCCCCGTGGCCGTCGTGCGCAAACGGACACGCAGGGCGTAGTGCGCCGCGCCGCCGACGGCGATGAGCGCGGCAAGCGTCGACCAGGTTCCGGGGGCGGCCCAATCGAATACGAGCGATCCGACACGCCAAACGCCGCCTGCGTCCGCGGTGAATCGTCGTGCGTAGAGCGATTCGACGGCGATCGCGAGCGCCGCGACCCATGCAACGGCGGCAACCGCCCCGAGCGCATAGACGACACTTAGCCCGCTTGTGCCGTATCGCTCGATGCGCAAGCGGTGGGCGCGCACCCAACCGGCCATGCCGTCAGGCAAACCTAATACGACAGCGATGAACATCAAGCCGAGATAAACGGGCCACGCGCGCGTGATGCTGGCCAGTGCCACGCTCAACGCGGTCAGCACGAGTGCCCCGATCACCGGACCGAAGAACACCGACGATCCGCCGATGACGGTCGCGATCAGCACGGCGCCCGAGCGCGCCATCGCGACGCTTTCCGCCGAAGCGAGCTCGACGTCGATCAACGTCAGTGTGCCGGCCACCCCCGCAAAAAAAGCGGCGAGCACGAACATCGTGAGGCGAACGCGCCTCGGATCGATGCCGAGTGCGGCGACACGGGTCGCGTTATCCCTCACGGCGTTGGCAATGCGCGCGAGTGGCGTGCGCGTGAGCGCGAACATCGCGGCGACCGACAACGCCGTCCAGGCGGCGATGACGGCATAAGCTTCGCGCGGCGCACCGAAGGTGACCGCGCCCCAAGCCGGACCGCTGCCGCGATCGATTGCGACGCCCGCGGCACCGCCAAATCCTGCGGGCAGCGTCCATACGGCAGCGGCGACGAGTTCCCCGAGGCCAAGTGTGATCATGGCGAACGCCGTGCCCGCGCGCCGCGTGGCGACCGCGCCGAACAGCACGCCGAACGCCGCACCGGCCACGCCGCCGGCCAGCGGAAGCCATGGCAGTGCAATGCCGCCGCGGTTGAAAAAATGCGCGGCAGCGAACGCCCCGAGGCCCGCGTAGGCCGCGTGACCGAATGAAAGCAGCCCCGTTTCGCCGAGCAGCAGGTTGTACGACAGCGCGAAGACGATCATTGCCGCCGCTTGCGCGAGGTAGGCGAAGAGCCCACTCTCGCGCACGACGGCAAGGGGCGCCACGAGCACCATGGCAATCAGCACCCATGGCAGGCTTCGACCGACGACGCAGGCACGCATGCCGGTGCTAAGCGAGTGTGTCACCGGCCCCCTCCCATCGCGCGCATGTTCGGTGTCCAGCTTATGCATCGTCCTCGCGCCTCCCCCAAAGCCCGCGCGGCCGGCATGCCAACATGGCGACGAGCAGCACGTACGGTAACAGGGGTGCGGCCTGGGCGACGCCGAGCGACGCCCATATGGGCGGCAACCGCACGCCGGCAACGTCGAGCAGCGTGCCGAGCGAAGCCGTGCTGCCGACCGCCCAGGTCTGCACGCACCCAATCAGCAGCGAGGCGACGAACGCGCCGCCGAGCGAGCCTAGCCCCCCACGATCACCACGACGAATACGATCGAGCCGACGCCTTCCGCCATGCCCGGCTCCACGACGGCGAGCGGTGCGCCGATCACACCGGCCAACGCCGCGAGCGCGGTGCCGATCGCGAAAACGAGCGTACCGATGCGGGCGACATCGTGACCGAGCGCCTCGACTGCACCGCCGTGAGTGAGCGCCGCGCGCAGCACGAGGCCGGTCCGGGACGTACGCAGCAGCGCATACAATACGGCCAAGGTGCCGACCGACACGCCCATCATGAATGCGCGATAGCGCGAGAATGCTCCACCGGCGAACGTGAACAGCGGACCCTCGAGTACGGAGGGCAGCGCGACCGACACGCTGCCGAGCCCCCAGACGAGCTTGACGAACTCGGCCAGCAGGTAAGCGAGCCCGAAGGTCAGCAAGAGTTCGCGCAACGGCCCGTTGCCCCGTACGCGGCGCAGCAGCGCCCGCTCGATCATCGCACCCGCCACACCCGCGACGAACGGCGCGCCAACGAGCGCGAAGCCGAAACCCAGGTGCGTTGCGATGCTATAGCCGAGATAGGCCCCGAGCATATAGAAGCTCGCGTGCGCGAAGTTCAGTACCCCGAGCATGCTGAAGATCAGCGTGAGTCCTGCCGACAGCATGAACAACAGCAGTCCATAGCTGATCCCGTTCAGCGTCGCGACGGCAAATGCCTGCACCTTAGGTGCGCTCCCCGGCTGCCGCGACGACGAGCGGCGCAAGGGCCGCCCGCAGCGATTCGGGCAGTGCGGCCGGCCGGCGCGTTGCCCGCTCGACGTAGACGTGAACGAAATGGCCCTGAGCGGCGGCCTGCACGCTGCCTTCCTTGAATAGCCCGACTTCATACCGCACGCTCGATGTGCTCAGGCGCGCCACGCGCAATCCTGCGTCCACACGCTCCGGAAAAACGAGCGGCGAAAAATAGTTGCACTGCGTCTCGACGACAAGGCCGATCGTCTCGCCATGCTCGAAATCGAGGACGCCGGCGCGAATCAAGTACTCGTTGACGACCGTATCGAAGTAGCTGTAGTAGACGACATTGTTGACGTGCCCGTAGACGTCGTTGTCCATCCAGCGTGTCGTGATGGGCAGGAAGTGGCGGTATTGATCGCGCGAAGCAGGCGTGGGTTTGCTCATGGTGCGAATGGCGGGCGGGCGATGGGGAGGGTACGCCGAAGGGGCGGACGGCGACGGTGTAAGTCGAGCCGCATGGGCTCGAACGGTGCGGGCGGCCTCACTGCCCCGGCTTGTCGACGAACTCGAACGGCAAGCCGCGGCGGCGCATCCACTCGCCGAGCGCTTGGCCCGTGCCGGCGCGCCATGGGCGCAGCTTGGCCGGTTCGACGAGCCGATACTCGAGCAGCTCCGGCGACAGCGCGACGGTGCCTTCGGCCTTCACGTGATACGCAATGATGAGCTCGTTCTTGCGGATGAATTCGTAGACGCCGATAAGATGGGTCTCACGTACGTGCAGCGACGTTTCTTCTAGCACTTCGCGCGCGATACCGGCTTCGGGCGTTTCGCCCGCTTCGAGAAAACCCGTGATCAACGCGAACACGCCTTCGGCCCATGCGGCGTTGCGTGCGAGCAGAATCTTGCCCTCGTACTCGACGATGGCGGCAACGACGGGCAGTGGATTGTTCCAATGGACATAGCCGCAGGCGTCTTCTGGACATACGCGGCGAAGACGTCCGCCGTCCGCGGCGGCATCGGCTCGCTCGACGAGCGTGCTCGCGCAGTGCGGGCAAAATCGATAGTCGGTCATGGTACGTGAACGAAGGCGG
>Ga0207667_10000908_pt1 | contig 37716 bp, 34 predicted proteins | sample KBSCornC52_FD_184301 | JGI IMG/M metagenome (GOLD analysis project Ga0207667, IMG submission 184301) | Corn rhizosphere microbial communities from Kellogg Biological Station, Michigan, USA - KBS Corn C5-2 (SPAdes) (version 2) | ecosystem: Host-associated > Plants > Roots > Rhizosphere > Soil ...
AAGATGCACTTTACCACCCCCTTCTCCTTCGGACAGCTCTCATACGCCGGCTGAACAGACCTGGGCAGGTTATCTGCGATCAACACCCTGCTGCCCGGAAAAAATCGCAGGATGGCCGCCTTCTCCCGCTCGTTCGTAGCATGAAAAATGACCCGCCTGTGCAAGCCCATCCACCTGAACAACTTCAAAAAAGGAGTCTTTTTCCAGGGTTTCACCGAAAGTGCGCTGTCATACAGCGCTCCCCTTGGACACAACACGATGCGGCTTTTCAACCTTCCCGTGTATTTCAACCACAATGGATAGACAACGAAAAGAGGAGAAAAAATATGATTGAGGTAGACATAGTCTGGATTCAATGCCTGTATCTCGTTTTTCAACCGCCCTGGCGTCAAAGTAGCTTTCTCCATATAGTTGACTTTGAAATCCGCATCCAGGTTGGATATCCATCGCCCTGTGAGTATGCCTTTATAGGGCTCCGTCTCACCATGATCAGTATCTGTCGTCAGTACAAACACTTCGAACGCATCTTTGAGGGAGAATGCAAAATTTACACAGGACTGAATCGGCCCGCCGGCTTTGTACCCCGGAGCAAACCAGTCCACCAATACAAGTATCTTTTTTTTATTGTCCATTATCATTCCGAGGTTCAGGTTTATCTCCTGTCAAACTATGCCGTGCTTCTCCAGCCAGTTTTCAAGGACAATAAATATCCATATGTCTGCCCAGCGTATGTTGCTCTTGCCACATAGGTAATTGTTCCAATATTGCAGCAATTCTTTTTCAGAAAAAAATCCCCTTTGCGCCAGGTTATGGACCTTTTCGTCGCAAAAGCTCCGCAGCTCGTTCCTTGTCCACAAATCATAAGGGAGAACAAAACCCTGCTTTTTACGGTGTACTATTTCGCCTGGTAGAAGGTCTCCCATTGACTCCACCAGCAGCTTTTTTGGATAATAGGGATACTTGAGCGCATTGGGAACGTTCAATACATATTCGACAAGGTCATGATCGAAGAACGGTTCGCGGATCTCCAGGGAGGCAGCCATGCCCATCTGGTCGGCGTCCTTCAGCAGCACAGATTGCGTATATCCTAGGTATTCGGCGATAGACACCTGGCTCAGTGATTCAAACTTCCCGATAGCGCCTTGTTTGGAAGTCAATTCCCGCTCGAGTGTCCTTCCATCCTCCTGGGAAAATATGTCATTTTTCACCAGTCTCTGGATGGCTTGCGGGGTCTGTATCTGGCGAAAGATGGGATAAATGTCAGCAATACCAGCCGAACGCGTGGCCAGCAGGCTGCTGATCCTCTCCCTTCGCTGGTCTGAGGCAGGCATCATTCTGGCTAACAGCGCCCTCGGACCATACAGTCCATCGAATAGCTTCCTTCGTTGTTGCAGCCGGTAGAATTGATCAAATATTGGATAACCTGCAAAGAGCTCGTCACCGCCGATGCCACTAAGTGCTACCGTGATACCGCTGTTCTTGATAGCTTGTGATACAACATAGGTGTTCAGCCCATCGCCGCTGGGCGTATCGAGCGCATCGAGGGCAGATGGAAGCTTTTCCAAAAAATCCTCCGGTCTCACCATTACCTTATCATGGTGCACGCGGAACTTTTTGGCTATCATTTCAGCATAGGGTAGCTCGTTGTATTTCTCTTCCTCAAAGGCGATGGTGAAGGCATTGGTCGAAGCGCCGCTGATCTCCGACATAATGGCGACAACGATGCTCGAATCTATGCCTCCGGATAAAAAAGCTCCCAGGGGAACGTCGCTGACCAGGCGCCTTTGTACGCTGGCATATAATAATTCACGGATACGCTTGTGTACCGTTGCAACATTCGTATCTCCTATGTCCCGCCTGCAGCGGGTCAGGTCCCAATACACCTTTTGCTCAGTACGGCCATCTTTATAGATCATATATGTCCCTGCCGGTAGCTGGTGAATATTCTCCACCGCCGTATACGGGGCAATAAAGGATTGATATTTGAGATAGTCCGCCAGCGCGGGCCTGTTCACCTTTCGCTGTACAAGCCCCGAAGCCAGTATGGCCCTGATCTCGGATGCAAACACCAACTGGTCTCCATCCAGATAGTAATACAATGGTTTCACGCCAAACCGGTCGCGGGCCATGAACAACGACTGTTCAACCTTATCCCAGATGGCGATCGCAAACATTCCCTTCAGCAGCTGCAGGCAGCCGACACCCCACTTTTTCCAGGCAGCTATGACAACTTCTGTATCGGAGGTAGTCTTAAATGGATATTCGGACAACAGTGGCTTTATCTCATTGAAATTATATACCTCGCCGTTGAATACCATGACATACCTGCCGCTGGCATCCTCAAAAGGTTGATTGGCTGCCGAGGAGAGGTCCAGTATAGAGAGCCTCCGGTGCCCCAGTGCAACATTGTCTCCCTGCCAGAATCCATCTGCGTCAGGTCCCCTATGGGACATGGCATCGTTGATCTTTTTGATAAGGCCGGGTAGCCTTTCGTCTGGCATTGTCCTCACTATACCCGATATTCCGCACATATTACAGGATTATTGAGCGTTGGTTTCTTACTTTATTCTGATGAATTTCTTATCAATTACGAAGGGATCCGTCCTTCTTTTTTCTATTAGCTCCCGGTAAAGCCCAACATACTCTTTTATCACATGCTCCAGCTGGTGGCGCTTTACATTCTCATGTCCCAATCGGATCAGCTCTTCCCGGAAATGATGGTCTTCCATGATCCGCAGCACGCCACTACGGATAGCAGCTACGTCGTACGGGTCTACCAGGCAGGCACCTCCGCCTGCCACTTCCTTCATGGGTGACAGGTCGCTGGTAAGGACAGGGCGCCCTGTCGCCTGCGCTTCCAGGATAGGAAGCCCAAATCCTTCATAGGTGGAAGGGAATGCCACCATATCGCAGTCGTGGTATTTCCCAACCAGTTCTTTTTCGGACAGCTGTGAAGACTGCCTGTAGGCAATGCCCAGCTGATCCAGCCTGGCAAGTTCATCCGGCGTGGGCCTGCCCACGATTTCCAGCTCCACCGGCAGCCCGGCCAGGGCTTCCATAAGAAGGCGCAAGTTCTTATTGGGCGTGCTGCCAATAAAAAGTACCCGCGGCCGTGCCCGGAATCCGGCAGATGCAGGCACAAAAGCCGGATCGACAAAATTTGGGATGACCCTTATCTTTTCAGGCGGACAGCCCGTGAACTTCCTCACTTCCTGTCCGGCATATTCCGAAATGACAGTTACAACATCCGCCCGCCTTACAGGAAGATCGTACCAAAGCCATTTGATGATCCAATAACGTATATTTCTCCTGGAATATTTGTTTAAAACCACACAATCATGTACGGTCAGGACATTGATGTTCTTTTTACGGCAGCCCAGGACGGTGTAATAGACATCGCCCGTAACATGATTGATAAAGGTCTGCCGCCCTCGGATAAACAGGATATTTTTTAACAGCGTGTTCAGCTTGCTCTTATACGGCATGAAAAGCTTTCTAACCTCGAATTCCGCGGAATATTGTTCGGATACACCATCCGATATACGGTTGAAGAGGTTCTCCATGCTGAAATACAGCGGGTCGGGATGGCGATAGATAAAGGTCAGGGAATGCATATTAAAGTTCAATCTTAAAAAGAGCCTTGAACAGCCGGAACACGATCCAGGTAAAGAATACACCCTTGAGAATGAAATTCATGGTGAGCAGGAGATCCGACTCGACTGTTATGGTATACATGAAAAGGAAAGGCAGCCAAAGGATCATGGTAGGACGTCTCTCCGCCAATCGCAGGATAGTGAACAGGATCAGGTTGAAGAATAAGCCATAAAAAAACATATAAATGCATCCCCCCACCTCATCGAAATTGGCATAAGCCTCTCCGATGGGGCCGATATTCATGCTGAACCCCCGCAAATCGAACCCCCAGAATCGTTTTAGGTTGGCCTTTCCTCCGGCCTCTGGCTTGTCAGGCCATAACAGCCGGGGCACCAGCGAGGCAGCGACAGATTGCCAGATGGTCTCCCCATTGGCAAAAGGATGTCTGGACGGGACCCTGTCCATGGTCACAGCTATCAGCCAGCCCTGGTTCAATCTTACGGCGACAAAGAATAGCTTATCCTTATCCATCAGCTCGGAGGGATTATTCACTTTGTCCACAAGCAGCTTAACCATATACGAAGGATCAGCACCATTCCTCCATCTTGCAACCCGGTACTGCGCCTTTACTGACTGGATAAGGACAATTATGATCAGCCCGGTGACACTTATAAAAAGTTTACGGTTAAAGCTGACCTTCTTCCCCAGCAGGACGAGGATTACCGACAGCGCAGAAATAAAAATAAGCTCGCCAAACATCCCGTTGAGCAGCGCCTGGAGGATGGTAAGAGCGAATACGGAGATGGTAACCGGCTTCTTTATCTTACTGCTGGGAGAATACATATTATAAAAGACCCCAACGTAGGTAAGGTGTGCCATCAGATAAAACACCTGCTTAAGGCTCTCCGGCGAAAGAAAGTCCAGAAAGCCCGAAACAAGTCCTATGACAATGAGAAAGAGGCCCAGCTTGGGCTTATCTTTTAGATATTCTCTTGCGTTGTCCAGGTAGGCCCGGGGATTCTTATTGACCTTCAGCCTGCCCAATGGGATACGCATGCCCAGTATCATCAGCAGGGTGCCCGGTATGACAAATGAATAATAATCATCGGAGGGCACAGGCATATACTTCCACCATAACCTGGCCTGCCAGTCGCTCTTTGTATATATATGATAAAAAAAGATAGGCATAATCAGCCAGGTGGCAATAGCCATGATCCCGGGCAGGTAAAGAATAACGATCTTCTTCCCCAGATCTTCCAGTAATTCCAGGAAGAAAAAGGAGAACAACCCTATCGACAGGGATTCCCAGTAAGTCAGGGCTGAATTCATATATGTCAATATGAAAACAGCCGCTGAAAATATGAATATCCTGATCTTCATGTTGCCGAAACGATCTTTTCGAACAATGTCTTATACACTGTTTCGCAATAATAAGCCGGAGGCTGAAACCGCAGGCCGCCCCTGTCCAGCGCTGCCTCCATATCGAAATTTCCCAGATCCCTGCAATCTATTCGCAGTACTTTCGGATAGACACCAGTCGTGTCATACCGGTGGGTGCCCGTCATCTCCAGGCTGTACCATACATCCAGACCACAGGCAAGATACTCGAATACCTTGTTGGACACTGCGATCACATGGTTGGGGATAATACCCTTATAGAGCACGACCCCGACATCGTATTTTGAAAATACAGCCGGCAATTCAAAGTAGTCGCAGGCCCCCTTGAAACGGACCAGTTTCCGATCCAGCCCCTCCAGGTATGCGCGCGTGGCAGGCGGAATATTGACGGCATAGATATCCCAGATGACCTTTCCTTTTTGCGCCAGCACCCATTCTGCAAATTCCCGGGTATACATTGCTTCCAGGCTGAGCGATCCGGCATAGACAATGCGCAGCGGTCTCTGCAGGACCTTTGGCGAGCTCACTGTCCAGGCAGCCGGCGGAAAGTTCGGCATGACAAATTTCTCAGGGAGCCGTATGCCCTCATTATCCTTTTCAAATTTAGCCAACCTTTCTTCATTGGTTTGTGAGATCCATATTGCCCTGGGGTATATTTTTCTCTCCCATCCATGGAACCACCGGTTTAACACCATACCTTTTTGATATTCCTCCGGTGGAGTATACTCATGATAGTGTATCAGCAAGCTGCTGTCCGGGCGTATCCACCTTTTGTAGAACAAGGCAGGCAGGGAAGATATCGTTTCATAATACAGGGAGGTACCAGGCCGCCATGCCATCAGCCGGCGGCTTACACCCGCGTACCACCGGAAGTAGGTAGCGTACCTCTTCAGATTGGAGGATTGGGGAATGGCTCCAATACGGATTATTTTAATACCCGGAGCGTCAAAACGTTTCGCCACCTGGCGTGAATGGGTGGTATACACCCGTACTTCGAGGTCGGCAAGCCTGTGTTCGGAGAGGTAATTGATCCAATTCATCACGGGCGGATACATCTCCACCGGGTTAAAATGAATGATCGCCAATTTATACATGAAGGGATTGTAAATAGGGTAATATTGAACGGATCCTTTCCTTATAGCTGTACCCCGAGGCAACGGAGCGCTGGCGTGCGCGCCGGCGAACCTCCTCTGCCTGGTCCGCTGACATTTCCAGCAGCTGGCGGGCCAGAAGGGCACAGTCGGTGACATCCCTGTAAATGAATACCTCTTTCCCATCCTCGAAATACTGCCGGTGGTCGGGCGTATCGGGAAAAAGCCCGATGCCACCTACACCCGGGATCTCGAACGAGCGCATATTATGCGACTGCGGGTTATGAGGCCGCATCAGGTTCAGCTGTACCCTATACCGGTATAATACTTTCCAGAAATCATCTCCATAGGCGGGTCCATGCACGGTGATGCCCTGATGCCGGATCATCTCCTTCCAGTTATGCCCATATACATGTACAGGCAGGCCTTGTGCCGCCAGCTGTTCAAGAAACGCTGCCCTATGCCGGTCGGGATTACCTAAAAAGCAAATGGCTTTTGTCTCTTCCTGGCTCCTGCACTGCTCATAAAGATCATCCGTCAGCTCATATCCAAAAGGCAGGACCCTGGCAGGGATATTATATTCCCGCACGATCCGCTCGCAGATAGCCCGGTCATAGGAGAGATGAAGATCATACAGGCCGATGGACCTTGTGACATTGGCGTTGCCGCTGCCCGGGCCGCTGAACAGGAAAGGATTGTCCGGATTGAAATTGACTGTCCGAATACCCTTTTCCTTCGCCCACGACAAAAAGGAGGGCATTATCTCCATTCCCTTGAAGATCCAGACGACATCCGGCCGGAGCCGCTGCACCTCCGCCCTCAGCTTGCTATCTATCTCCCGGTGAATGGAAGAAAGACCCGCCTTGAAGAGCAGCTTGTTCTTTAACGAGCTGCCATAATAAGCATAAAAAATACTTTGGGCGGGGAAAAGGCTTACCTCCACGCCATCCTCCTTCAGGTGCTCCGCATACCATCTCTCCAGCGAGCATTCCACCTCGCTGCCTGTGAAAAGGATCCTCATAATAATCCTGTTGCCCCCTCTTGAATGTTATTTACAATGGAAGATATAGAATAAGATTGCACGATGTCCAGCGATGCTTTGCCCATCCGCCGGGTTGCTTCCTCATCCTTCAGCACCTTCCTGATGCAATCCGTCAATGCAGCTACATCTCCCTCGGAATAAGTATATCCGTTAATCCCCGGCTTCACCAGGTCGACGCTGCTGCCACAGGTGTCCGAGACGACCACCGGTTTCTCGAAATTCATGGCTTCGTTTACCGCAAGCCCCCAGGTCTCACCCATACCAGAGCACATGACAAACACATCCGCCACCGCATAATAGCGCGGGATCACCGACTGATTGATAAAGCCGGTCAGCAGCACATGCTGCATGTCGTGGTTGCGGATAAAGCTTTCCATCGCGGGACGCAGCTCGCCATCACCGACCATCACCAGGAAAATATTTTCCCCTGCCATTCTATGGCACGCCTCCAACAGGTCCAGGGGCCGCTTCTTTGGAATGTATTTACCGGTGAAAAGGACAATCTTTTTTCCGGCGGGCAGCCCCAGCTCTTCTTTCAGCTGCGGAAGCCGCTCCTTATATTCCAGCCAGGCCCTGGAAAAAAAATCATTGTCCACCGAATAGGGTGTGAACAGCAGCTTGTTCTCAGGCACGCCATAGTACCGGAAGAATTTCCTGCTTTCTTCACCTATATAAAGGCATTTATCTGTCAGAAAAGAAAAAAGTATTTTTCCTAGCAGTACTTTTTTTACCAGTCGCACCAGCCTGCTTTTTCTCAATTCCTGGTTCAGCGGGTTTTCCGCCCTGATCCATAGTTTGCAACCATGCAATTTCGCGGCAAGGGCTACCAGCCAGTCCGAACTGTATGACCAGCCATTGATGACGACCACCTGTTTGGGGGCCTTCCTTATGGCGGAGGCAACCCCTGGATTGAAGACATCCCATAGGCGGTTGCCCGGTGTCCTGTTCTTTCTCTTGTTGTCCAGAAAATGATAGGAATATCCTTCCAATAAAGGAATATCCCAGGATACGGCCACGCCAAAACCCTTGTCTACATGGCCTCCTGTACGAGTGTCCATATAATAATAAACCTCAAGGTCAGTCTGCTTGCTTAAGGCTTTCAACAGGGGAGAAAAATACTGAATAGGGTGGCTTAAAAAATAGATCATCAGATTTTTTTATAAAGACCATTCATGATTTACGGGCCGCCACTACCAGCATATTTTGTGAAAGGACAAAACGTCGTTCTCCCGTCTCTGCCATCAGCAGCAGCCGGGAGTTAATAGTGCCCAGCCGCCACAGAAGATTCCGGATGATCCCTTTAATGCCGTGAGGCACGGGCCTCTCTTCCATACAACGTATATCCTCGAACCCACAGGTCAGCAATACCTGACGGATGGACTTCGGTGTAAAAGCCTGGGTATGCGTGTAATCTCCGTACCGGATCCTCATTCCGAATAAACCCTCGGCATTCGGCACATGGATGATCACCCGGGCGCCAGGATTCAGTATCCCCGCTACACCATCCAGTGCATCGAACAATTCCTGGGGTTCCATGTGCTCCAGTACATCGATCAGCAACACGAGGTCGTATTTTTCTTTTGCCCTTGGCAGGAATTCGTCCAGGCCCGCCCGTTCCACCTCATGAAGTCCCAGCCGGTGGGCAAGGTCTACCTGCTCCTCCGAAAAATCGATGCCTTTTATATTCGTATATCCCTTCTCTTTGGCGAAATAAAGAAAAGTGCCATGGCCGCAGCCTATATCCAGAATGTGTATACGCTTGTCTGCGGGAAAATGATCCCGTATCAGCTTTTCTACATATATCCGGTTGCCTGAAAAAAGCTCTTTGCCGGAAAAGACATGTTTGCCGGCCTGCTCCGAGCTTACATAATGTTGATAGAGTTTATCCTTCCAGTTCATAGTGTTGCAAGGGCTTTGAAGTTACACATCTGCTCTATCCTTTCAAGTTGCCTGGCATAGGTATTGGCAGTGGCAAATGCGATCCTCTGTTGTTGTAAGGGCTCACTATTGTATTCATCCAGGTGCAGGATTACCTCACTGAACAGGGCAGGCAGCTGTCGGTTGTTATCCCGCTCTTTCACCATCTGCACCAATTCTGGTTTATCCTTGTAGGTAGTGATATTATTTGAAACGATCACTTTCCCCGTGCACAGGTACTCCATGATCTTGTGATAGTTGGTGCCTCCGCTCTGGTCTTTTTGTATGTCATAACAAATCAGAAAGGCGTTCATGCCATGGATGGCGCGGGCCAGCTCCTGGGAAGGCACTGCTCCATGCAATACCGTATTTCCGGAGGATCGCAATGTCGTTACAAAATCCTGCGTGGCCCTGTCCTCTCCGCCCCCTATGTTTGCCTGGCTGCTGGAATAGCTGCCCCAGAAATGGAATTCCACTGAAGGGTGCCGCTGAATGATCTCCATCAGCACTTCCCTGTCAATATCCTTTCGCAGCAGGTTGCCCGAAAATCCAACCCGGATCGGTCCATTGCCGGATAAGGAACGCTCCGCCGGCTTCAAAAAGGATTCCGCCACTCCATGATTGATGAAATGCCTGGATACATTCAGGTGTCCATATTTTTCCAGGATCTCCTCTGTTACGGAAAACACGATGTCTGCACCGAGGCCCGAAGCCAGGGCCGCCTTGTTCAGCGGCTCGTCCACCGGGTGAAATATCTTATATGTCCCATTGCCGAAAAAAGACAAAGGATACATATGATTGAGGTCGAAAGACCAGATGATATCAGGAGTAACCCCGATGGCCCGGAGGATATTGCTCACCTGCCTCCGCATCAGCCAATGAAAGATCCGCGGCGCATGAAACTTGAGGTTATAGGGAAAATAAAGCCGATGGGTCACGAGGAACAAACCTTCGACACCGGGCAGAGGGTCTATCGCAACACGTTTGTCCGATTGATGCCCTTCTCCCGGAGGATTCAGGAAATATACCCGGTTGCCCCTTCTGGCCAGCTCCACGGCATAATGATGCTTGGATATGAACATCTTTCCCCAGGACTGTGGGGACAACAGTAATATGGTCTTATTGTTGAGCGCTGTCATAAGGGTTCAGCGGTGATAAAAGCCGCAGATCTTCTCCGATATGTATCGGATCATTTCTTCTGTAAGTTCGGGATACATGGGAAGGGATAGTATTTCTCCCTGCAGCCTGGTGGCCACCGGGAAATCTGCAGGAGTATGTCCCAGGTAGCGGTATGCCGGAAGATTCGGCAGCGCGACGGGGTAATGCAGCGTAGTTTCGACGCCCTGTTCTTTCAGGAATTTCATCAATTCATCCCTTTGCTGCGCCCGGATGACATACAGGTGGAAGGTATGCCTGCTCTCCGGACGGACCTTTGGGGTAGCTATTTGCGGGATATTTTTCAGGTATTGATCATACCAGGATGCATTGCGGATACGCCTGGCAGTCCATTCCAGGATATGAGGAAGCTTGGCCGACAATATGGCCGCCTGAAGGCTGTCCAGGCGGCTGTTGATCCCCTCGATGCGATGATCCGGTTTCTTCAGCGCGCCATGATTGGCGAACATCCTGCATTTCTCCGCCAGGGCGTCATCATTGGTCATCATACAGCCGGCATCTCCATAGGCCCCCAGGTTCTTCCCCGGATAAAAGCTGAATGAGGCTGCAATGCCATGCAGACCTACTCTTTTACCGTGATATTCCGAAAAATGGGCCTGTGCGCAGTCCTCTATCAAAAAGAGTTTGTGTTTGTCGCAAATTGCCCTGATATCACTGATAGCACAGGCCTGTCCTTGCAGGTGCACGGCGATGACGGCCCTGGTCCGGCCGGTGATCCTGCTTTCCAGCTGCGTCTCATCCAAACTATAATATTCCGGATGGACGTCCACAAAGACGGGTCTTGCCCCTGCCTGGGTGATCGTCTCCGAGCTGGAGATCCAGCTATTGGCGACAGTAATGACCTCGTCCCCGGCGCCGATGCCCAGCATCTTCATAATGATATATAAAGAGTCCGTTCCGTTGGCGCATCCGATGACATGTTTCACACCATACAATGCAGCAAATGCCGCCTCGAAATCTTTTACAAAATGGCCTCCGATGAAGGCTGTCTCGTCAATCACCCGGGCGATGGCTCCGTCAATGTCTTTCTTAATGCTTAAATACTGCGCTTTCAGGTCTACAAATGGAATGTTCATGCTACAGAATAGGATTATTGTGAATTTATTTTACGGATCAGCCGGGCCGGGTTGCCTGCATAAATACCGGGTATGATGATGTCCTTTGTCACCACGGCCCCTGCTCCGATCACCGCATTATCGCATATCGATACAGGAAGGATGGTGGCGTTCGATCCGATGGAGACATGGTTCCCGATGGAAGTCGATCTCCATTTGGACGCATCTCCCCCCGCAGGACCGCCTTCGGAAAAAAGATCATTGATGAACATGACGCCATGGCCTATGAAGCAATGGTCCCCTATCTCTACCAGCTCGCAGATAAAGGTATGTGATTGCACTTTGCAGTAGTTCCCTATCCTGACCTTTTTCTGTATCTCTACAAACGGACCGACAAAAGTATTGTTCCCGATGTGGCATCCATAAAGGTTCACCGGCTGCACCACTGTGCAGTTCTCACCGAATAGCACATCCTCTGTTATCCCCGCCTGTTTTATACGGACGTTCATACTGCTCGCATATTAGAGTATATCCTGTCGATGATCTCCACCGTCTTCAATCCCTCGAAACCATTGGTAGCAATAATGCCGTTGCCTTCCAGCACCTCGATCAGGTTGGCATATACCTTGTCATGGTTGGACATGGATCCCTGGTATTGGCCATAATTATTAGGGGGATTGCCCGGGGGGAGATTCTCGATCTTATAGCCTGTGATGTTCTGATATTCAAGTTCATTCAGGTATTGGCCCCCGATCTTCACGGTGCCTTTCTCCCCGAATATGGACAGGGACCCTTCCATATTCTTTCCATGGCTGTTCACGGTATAGTTGATCGTCCCGATGGCGCCACTGTAAAATTTCAGGCTGATCACGCCCGTATCTTCAAACTCGATGATTCCGGCATGATCGAAGTTGCCGGCATATCCCTGTGCTTCTTTTACGTCCCCGATCATCCAGTACAGTAGATCTATAAAATGACTGAACTGTGTGAAGAGCGTTCCGCCGTCCATATCCCGGGTCCCTTTCCAGGAATTCTTATAATATTCCTCATTCCTGTTCCAGAAGCAGTTCAGCTGTACGCTGTATATCTTTCCCATCCGCCCTTCATCGATGATCTTTTTCACGGCTGCCACAGGCGGATTGAACCTGTTCTGCTTCACGATGAACAGTCGTCGGTTGGCGCGTTCGGCAGCATTGATCATCTCACCGCAGTCCTGCACCGTCAACGCCATCGGTTTCTCACACAATACGTGAAAGCCGGCCTTCAATGCCCGGATGGTATGCTCCGCATGCAGCCCGTTGGGTGAGCAGACGGCTATAACGTCGATGTCACGTCCCTCCTTCAGCAGCTGGTCTACGTCATAATAAGCCTTTGTCTTGTGGAGGGCGGCCAGTTCGTCCGCCTTTTTATGTACGACATCGCAAACACCCCGCAACTGACCTTGTTTGCTGATATGCTCAGCATGCCGCTGGGCAATCCTTCCACATCCGATGACACCAAATTTGATCATGAGTTGGAAAATATAGTTTAAATATTTGCTTTTATATGTGCTCCGATCCTGGAGACAATGTAGTCATAATGCTGTTCCTGCAGGCCCGGCCAGACGCCCAGCCAAAAGCTGCGGTTCATGATCCTGTCCGTATTTTCCAACCCTCCCGGCTGCCGGTATTGAATGCCTGCATACGCCGGCTGCCTCAGCAAATTACCTGCGAATAACAGGCGAGTCCCGATCTTGCTCTCTTCCAGACATCTTACCAGGTCATTCCTGTCCAGCGGACTACCGTCCCTTATCGTCAGCAGGAATCCAAACCAGCTGGGGTCACTGCCGGGCGTTGGCTCAGGCAAGATAAAATGCTCTTCGAAAGGCTTTAATTTATCGTATAGCATGCGGTAATTCTCCCTTCTCCGCTCAACGAATTGATCCGCCTTCTTCAGCTGGCTCAACCCGATGGCAGCCTGCATGTCAGTGACCTTCAGATTGAATCCGATATGGGAATAGGTATATTTATGATCATAGCCGCAGGGCAGTTCGCCCAGTTGCCAGTCGAACCTTTTGCCGCAGGTATTGTCCATTCCCGGCTCGCACCAGCAATCTCTTCCCCAGTCCCTGAAGCTCTCTGCAATCTTTTTCAGCGAGGCATTATTCACCAGCACAGCTCCTCCTTCTCCCATAGTGATATGATGGGCCGGATAAAAGGATACGGTTGCCAGATCGCCGAAGCTACCTGTCTTTTTTCCATTATAAGTGGCGCCAAGACTGTCACAGTCATCCTCTATCAGCCATAAATTGTACTTTTTCGCCAGCTCCGTCACGATGCCCAGGTTAAAAGGATTGCCAAGCGTATGCGCCATCATAATGGCCTTGGTTCTGGGTGTAATAGCCTGTTCTATCAGCTCGGCCCGAACATTGTAAGTAGGTATATCCACGTCCAGGAAGACGGGTATACAACCGTATTGAACGATAGGATTGATCGTGGTGGGGAAGCCGGCAGCCACTGTAATCACCTCATCGCCGGGTCGTAAAGCCCGGCCTTTCAATTGAGGAGAGGTCAGCGTGTAAAATGCCAGCAGGTTGGCGGAGGACCCGGAGTTCACCAGCAGTGAGAATCGCGATCCGAAATACCGTGCGAACTGTCTTTCAAAATCTACTGCAAATCTCCCGGTAGTAAGCCAGCCGTCCATCACTGCATCCACCCCCGCCAGCAGGTCGGCTGCATCCAGCACCTTTCCAGTCACCGGTATATAGTCGGTGCCAGGTCGGATGATCCTCGTTGCATTCTTTTCAGCAATGGGAAGCAGTAGTTCCGAAATACCCTTCTCCAGATTCTTATACATTCCAATAATATTTTATAGTGATCGCTATCGCATCGTCCAGGTCCGTCAGGCCCATTCCATATTCCGCCGCCAGTGCCGAGCCGTTGAAAAAAACAGGACTCTCCCCTTCCCTGTACGGTAATTTTCCCCATTCCCATAAACGCCCGTCGAATTCCGGCAGCTGTCGTGCAACCCTGTCAGCCAGTTCCCTGAGACTGACAGGCCGGCCGGAGCCGGCATTCACGATCCTGTGCCCACCACCGCTCTTCACCAACCCTGCCACTAATTTCGAAAGGTCCCTGACAAAAAAGTAATCCCTCTTTTGACCGCCCTCCGACAGGGGGGTCGGGATCTTTGTTCGCTGGGACCGGATTAACGTAGGAATTATTTTTGTAGTATCCTCATAAGGTCCGAACATATTGAAAGGTCGGATAATCGTAAAGTCCCTGATCACTTTCCGTTGCTGAAGATACTGGCTCATTAGAAGCTTGCCTGCCCCATAGTAGGTGCCGGGAGCACATTCACTCTGCTCTGTCAGCCGCTCCGCCTGCAGGTAATATTCGAAGGCGGTGCCGATGTGGATCAGATAGGCGCCCGGGAGGTGCCTGCCGATGTATTCATAAAGACTGGCCGTGCGGAAATAATTGACATCCAGCATCCTTTTCACGTCCGTTTGGGTTTTGACAACACCATACCCGATGCAGTTGACAATGCAGTCGGGCCGGATCTGTAAAAGAGCTTCCCAGGAAGACGGTTCGTCAATGTCGAAATAACATCGGTACGGATCATCCGCCTCTACCGTACGACGGGTAGACGCATAGCTGGTAAAAAAGGGGCTAAGACCCTCATACAGGTTCTTCCCCACAAACCCATCCGATCCCAGCACTATGATCTTCACGGCAATGAATTGTATGTTGCTATGTCCTGTCCGACGAGCTCCGCAGCTCCCGCTCCGTCCGCCTCTTTATACCATCGGACGGTCATTTCAATGGCCTGGCGGGCATTCATCTTCGGCTTCCAGCCCAGCTCCGCGATTGTCTTGCCGATGTCCAGCCGTAGCAGCCCGGCCTCATGCGGCTGACCCTCAAGCCGTGGTTTTTCCAGCCTGCCCGAGCCCCATATGCAGAGCGCCTGCTCAGCCAGCTCTTCCACCGGAATGCTGTCTTCCTGGTAAGGCCCGAAGTTCCAGGCATCGGCATATACAGCCGGCTCCTCCATCAGCCGGGTTCCCAGCTGCAGATAGCCGGCCAGCGGTTCTAACACATGCTGCCAGGGCCTTACTGAACGTGGATTCCGGATGACCACCGGCTCCCCCTTTTGCAATGCCCGGATAATGTCCGGAATGATCCGGTCCTTCGCCCAATCCCCACCGCCAATGACATTGCCGGCTCTTGCGCTGGCAATAGCCTTCTGATGACGGCCTGTCTCCTTAGGATTAAAGAATGAATTCCGGTAGCTGCTGATCACGATCTCGGCAGCGGCCTTGCTGGCGCTGTAAGGATCATAACCTCCCAATCTGTCATTTTCCCGGTAAGGGTAATGCCATTCTTTGTTCTCATATACCTTGTCAGTAGTGATGGCAATAACCCGGCAGGAATTCTCAAGTCGGATGACCGCGTCCAGCAGAAAAGCCGTTCCCAGTGTATTGACCTCAAAGGTCTCGGCCGGAATATCATAGGACAGTCGTACCAGCGGCTGTGCGGCCAGATGAAAAATAAAGTCGGGCTTGAAGTTCACTATCTCTTTTTCAAGTCTCTCCTTATCCCGAATGTCGGCAATCACCGACTGGCACAATTTGTCGCCATTGATCTGGTTGTAAAGGGACTGACGGCCCACCGGAGCCAGCGAATAGCCTTTTACCTCGGCTCCCAGCATATGCAGCCAGCTGAGCATCCATGCGCCCTTGAAGCCGGTATGTCCCGTGAGAAAAACCCTTTTATTACGGTAAATATCTCCGATCATATCGTCCAGTTTTTCCATTTGGCATGCCCTCCTGCCCATTCCTGCTCCAGCTCGTGCTTATCCCGCAGCGTATCCATCGGCTTCCAGTAGCCCTCATGCTTATACGCAGTCATTTGTCCGTCCTTCGCTATATTTTCCATCGGCTCCCTCTCCCAGGTAGTGGAGTCGCCGGCGATGTATTGGAAGATGCCCGGTTCGCATACAAAAAAACCACCGTTGATCCAGGACCTGTCTCCCCTGGGCTTCTCCGCAAAAGAAGTCACCTGAAGGTCATCCTCCATATGGAGGGCGCCGAACCTGCCGGACGGCTGCACGGCTGTCACAGTGCAAAGCTTTTTCCGGGCCTTATGAAATGCCACCAGTTGCTTAATATCCACATCACCCACGCCATCCCCGTAAGTGAACATGAATGGCTCATTGTTCAGGTGCTTTTCAATGCGGCGGATACGTCCTCCCGTCATGGAATGGATGCCCGTGTCGACCATGGTTATCTTCCACGGCTCGGCAGAGGAATCATGCACCTGGACGGAATTCGTCTTCAGGTCAATGGTAATATCCGACTTGTGCAGGAAATAGTTGGTAAAATATTCTTTTATGACATACCCTTTATATCCCAGGCAAATGATAAAATCATTGAATCCATGGGAGGAATATATCTTCATGATATGCCAGATGATAGGCATACCGCCAATCTCTACCATGGGTTTGGGTTTGAGGGACGTTTCCTCGCTTAAACGTGTTCCCAGGCCGCCGGCCAGAAGTACGACTTTCATTTTATTTTTATTTTTCCAGCTTTACAAGATCCATAAGTGCTTTAAACCTGTCCATATCCACTTCGATATCCACATTTCTTTTCATAAAATCATTTTGCGGAGAAGGCATCTCGCCCTTCCCGAAAAAATAGAAATACTCCATTTCATTGGAGTTGGCCATCGACCAGAAAAAAGTGTCGAAGTCGCCAGGGGGAAAGATATCCACGACCTTGGCGCCTGCCCGGGAAAAAATGATATTGGTGACTCCGCCGCCATGGGGGGCCACGATACATTCCGCCTGCCCGAAGATCCGCGCTTTTTCAGCCATATCATAGTCTTCCGTAAAGACCTTTTCGAATCCGTACCGATGGTGAAGAAAAGAAAATACTTCCTCTTCATTAAGTATCCGGCGTCCCACAGCCCTGGACCTGGAGATATAGAGCCTCGCCGGCATCGCTGCGTCCGCCTTCCTTTCCTCTCTGAAAATTCCCCGGGCTGCCTGGCATGCCCATTGGTTCACCGTACCATGCGCATTGGGGTAGGAAGGTACATAAAGCGTATCCGCAGACAGATGGAAATCCAGGTCCTTTATGCAGTTGATGAGCCTGCTCTCAGGGATCCCCATCCTGGACAATGTCTCCAGCTGAAAATCCAATCGATCGTAGTTGATCAGTATCTTATCGGCTTTGTCCAGGACACCGGCCTCTTTCAGAAGAACTATCCTGGGAAGGATGTCTGCCATCCAGTGCGCATATACGCCTGAACCCGGGGAGGCGATCACTGCCACCGATCCGTTGAACCTTTCGGGCTTTCTCAGCTTGATCCGGCTGAATATGGAATGCCTGGAAGGGTCGAATTTCGCCGGGCCGAACTCCTTGGAGATGTCGGACAGGAATATGTCATCCGCCGTGATAACAGCGCCATTATTACCCCATACCCGGCCCCCTTCCAGCTTCACCACGAACTGGACGGGTTGAACTCTCTTATATAATGGGGGAAATTTGAAAAACACCTCTTCATCCAGGGTGCGCGGAGGCTTTTCCGTAAGGGCAGTCTCCTGCCGGAGGACCTGCCTCTCAAAAGGTCCCTTTTCCGCCAGACCCGTTTTTCTCGGGGCGCCGATGACCCCGGAGGACAAGGGTAAGGCATTTGCCGCATTGGCCATTGCCGATCTGAGCGCCTGCTTCCAATATTTCGTCATCACGTATATCAGTTCCGGAAAAGTTTGTAAACGGGTTTCAGCACCTTCATCGCGGGGAATCTTTCCAGCAGATGCTGCTGGTGGCCATACACACTGTGCTCTACACGCGGCTCCTTCATCAGGCGTTCGAAGCTCTCTTCGGTGAGCCCCAGCTTCTTTATCACATATTCCTTTTCCGCAGCCAGTTCGGAAGCTTCATACAACGGTTGCTCCAATTCCGCCAGCGCCTGCTCCCGGGTCATCTGTCCCGAAAAAATGAGGGTGGAAAGATGCGCCTTGCGCTTGTCGATGTGAAATTTGTAGGGTAATATATATGCCTGATAAAATTTCGTAAAAACAGACTCATAGTGCTTCCCGCCATAATCCCTCCATTCCAGCTCTTCCATGATGACCTTTTTGGCTTCCTGCTTATTATAGTCGAAATAATTCAACGGTTTGACGGTCTGGATACCTTTCCCCAGTCCATGGATATACTGGGCCTTGAACCCAAATAAGGGATAGGTTTTGAAAGGCAGGGTGCCATGCTTCTTATGGATATTCATCAGGTTGACATAGTCGGCCTTGTTGTATACCCATGATGGCGGCAGAATGGCTTCAGTGGCCACATTGTTGCCGCTGAGAATGTACTTGACCCCATATTTCGCGGCCAGGCTTTGCAGAGTGCCCCCGATGGCATGGTCGGTAGGCACTTCTATATCCACTACGGACGCTTTCAGATACGCCAGCTGGAGATCCCTGAACTCTTCCCAATCCACCACTATCGTATATAGGTTAAAGCCGGTGTTGCGGATGATGTTGTTGATATTGCTGACGGCGATCTCCGAATTCCACCCATTGTCGAAATGGACTATCAGTGGCCGCAGCCCCCATTTTTTAGCCATCAGCACCAGGTAGCTGCTATCGACGCCTCCGCTGATGCCGGTGATACAATCATACTCTTTGTTCTTCCCTTCCTCTTTGATTCTGTCCAGCAGGACTTTCAGCTTGTTCTGCCCGTCCGGCCCCTTAAAAACATATTGCTCTTCCAGCTGCCTGTACTCATAAAAATAGTTGCAGATACCCTTGTCATCGAATGTAATGTCCGGATCGGCGATGTTATCCATGACAGATACAGCACACTGCCTGTAGCCCGCGTCATCCTTTGAAAAAACCATCTTCATTATTTCTTTATTTAAGCTCCTATCTTATTGAACAGTTTCTCTTTCAGTTCCGACTGCGAGGGATAGCTTATCAGCACGGCCCGGTGCGGTCGCTGGAAAACGAAAAGACTACCGGCAGCCACCGCAGATGCGCCATTGGCCACCGCCTGCTGAAAATCCTCCACGGATCCCGCCCCGCCCAGCGCCACCACGGGTATGCCGACAGCAGCGCTCACCTGGTGGATCAGCTCCAGGTCATATCCTTGGAAACTCCCATCCCTGTCGATGGAGTTAAGCAGTATCTCGCCTGCCCCGGCCTTCTCCATATCCCTGGCAAAGCTCACCGGGTCCACTGAAGTGGTCTTGGAACCATTGGCCAGGGCAACCTTGTATTTACCCCAAAAGTTCTTCTTTACATCGATGGAAGCCACCACACTTTGACTGCCAATATACTTTGCCGCATCAGTCAGCAGCTGTGGATTGTTGAATGCGCTGGCATTCAATATCACTTTTTCTACCCCGGCGGCAATCAGCTCACGGATCTCTTCCAGTCGGGTGATGCCCCCTCCATAGCCCATCGGCATGAATGCCTCACTGGCAATTTCCCTTATCCGCTTCACATTCGGGGCCCGTTTTTCAGCCGTGGCGGATATATCCAAAATTACGATCTCGTCCACCTCCTTCTCATTGAATATCTTTACCGCGTTGATGGGATCTCCCACATATTTATGGTCTGAAAAGCGGATAGACTTTACCAGTCCTCCTTTCTGGATCAGCAATGACGGTATGACCCTTACTCTCCTCATTAATAATGCTGCATGAAATTGGATAATAGCTTCATTCCGAACTTGTGGCTTTTCTCGGGATGGAACTGGACACCTATAATGTTCCTGCATTCTATGCCGGCGGCAAAGCGATAACCATAATCTGCCAGCACCAGCGCATCTGCGGGATCGGCCAGCTCGGGGTGATAGGAGTGCACGAAATAGAACCGCGGTTCGTCATACATTCCCTCAAACAGCGGAGAAGGCTTGGCCAATGTTACATCCGTCCAGCCCATGTGCGGGACCTTGGTTCCCGCGGGCATCCGGTCCTGCCGGAACCGGACTACTCTGCCCTTGATCCAACCCAGTCCTGGCAATACGCCTTCTTCACTGCCCTCCGTAAGCAGCTGCATACCCACGCATACACCCAACACGGGCGTACCCTCATCCAGCACTTTTTTATTGAGCGTTTCGATCAGGCCGGACTGTCGCAGCTTCTCCGCACAGGTATCGAACGCACCGACACCTGGAAGGATCAGCTTGTCCGCATCGCGTATATCCTTCTCCTCCGAAGAGATAAGGGCATTATAGCCTGCCTTCTTCAGCATATTTCGGATGGAAGAAAGATTACCTACACCATAATCGACAATAGTCAGCATTAAACATTCAGCTTTGTTTTCCTGTATGTTTCGAAATTCCCGGATTTTATATACCCGTTGTATGCAATCTTGTTCTCAAAAACAACACATTTGTCCTTTTCCAGCTTCTTGATTGGAGCAGCCGGAACGCCGCCAAGTACGCAATATCCTTCCGAAAAAGATTTTGTAACTACCGCGCCTGCCCCTACTACGGTCCAATCGCCTAATTCCACACCCGGCATTATCTTGGCCCCTGCACCCAGCCAGCAATACTTTCCGATACGGACGGGAGCCGCCACATGCCGGCGGCTGTCATATAGATCATGATTGGCGGTGATGATAACGACATTCGGACCTATTTGTGTGTAATCTCCTATGCTAATTTTTCCCTTACCCTGAATGTAGCATCCCTGCATGATCCCGGGATAGGCATCGATCCCTACAAGGATATTTTGCACATCATACACACGACTTGTCCAATGCACGGGCCAGTACGCTGCCCTGTTACCTCCCAGGTTCAGCACCTTCTGCTTAAACCAAAAATCAAAATTAATAGCACCCTGATAGTCAGTAGTTTCATGAATAAAACGGAAATAAGGAAGTTTTGTTATCAGGACCGTAAACAAGCGCAGGGGATTTTGCAAAAAAAAGATTATTTTCCTTCTCATAAGCTATTCTTCCGGTGTGAAAACAATTGGCTGTTTGTATGGCCTGGAAGGAGTCGAGTCTGCTAAAAAATCTTCAGGGCAGGTGCCGGCAGGCTCTTTTCTCAACAATCTCCGTCCCGTTGTACCGGTGGCTTTCATCAATGACCTGGCTGACTTAAACCGCCCTGTGCGCAGACACCTTTTTATTTCCCGTACCACCCGGCTATCCATCCTTCCCATAATGGCTTCATTAAGACCAGCTCCTAGGCGTTGAAAAAGACCCTTTTCCTTCAATGTCCTGACAACATGGAACAGTTCACTCAATCCGGTCCAGTTTTGAAGCTTTGAAGAGGCCTGTTGCGGTGTTTCCCTCGGCCAGGTCACCCAGCCCGCCACTAACAACACCGGGTATTTACAGGCCAGGCGGAGCCTGATCTCATCATCCCCTATCTTGAAGTCAGTACTTAGACCACCCTCCTTCCGAAGGATATCTGTCCTGAAAAAATTAGATGCAAAACTCGATGTCAAAAAGGATATTTTGCCGAAAAAATAATTTACAATGACATCACGGGAAGATAAAAGCACAGGGTACACTATGTTATTATAGTAATTCTTCTGCACTGCATAAGCTGCAGCAGGAAATTCCTCCATCATCTCCACAAAAAATGACACCCCATGAGAGTAAATTATATCATCGCCGTCAATGAACATGCAATATTTCCCTGAAGCCAGACCGATAGCCTTACTCCGGTTGGGATACTCTCCAAGATTGCGGTCGTTCCTGTATGCCTTGATACGGCGATCCTTGAATTCCTGAATAATATTCCAGGAGCTGTCTGTCGAACAATCATCCCCGATGATATATTCGATATTCGTATAGGATTGATGTAGTACGCTCTCTATAGCGTCTCTCACATATAGTGCAGAGTTATAGGTCACCGTGATAACAGATACCAGAGGCCGGTCCATTTCATTGATTTATGGGGAACAGGTTCCTGAACCTCTTTTTGGCTGACGAAGGGATGCTCCTGATCAGTTTGCTGCGGATCATCTCAGTGTTCAGGACCAGGAATTTCATAGGAAAAACCTTGTATTTGAGATAAGCGCCCAGTTTCCTGTAGGCCCGGTAGTTCTCGCCGACAAACAGGGAGGCGGCCTGGACGAAGAATTCCTTTTTCTGCTCACGGATCACCCGCCGGTAGTAGCTGAAATCTTCCACGCTGGCGATGAACTGGTCAATGGCTTCGCGGATGGATCGGATTATGCCATCGATGTCGGAGACTTCCAATTTATAGCCATCGCGTATGGGGACATCCTCGGAGAACAGGGCCGATCCGATCCTGGAAGTAATGACTATGCAGCCGGCCATGGCTGCTTCGCGCGGTATCCTGTCTTTTCCCGGGTGATCGCCCAGGTCGATGTAAACCATACTTTGCTGCAACACCCTGGCCATCTCTTTTTTACTGAATCCTTTCAATGCGATGAATTCTATTCCGGATCCTTCCAGCTGATCAATGACCTGGCGGGTATATTCCCATCCCTTTCGTGGATTATAGCAGACCTGAGGTTTCTTGGTTGAATAATTCACTTTCGTAAATGGAATGCTAAGGTAGTCGTATAAGGGAAATATATTCCCGACGGATTTGGATTGCAGAAAATGTTTGGCGTAAAAAGACTGGTACAGATGAAAGAACTCTTTGCTTTGAAAGATCCTTTCTTCGCGCAGGTAGTTGACGCTAAGCCACCACAATGCCTTTTGTATCTTCCGGTAGCCATCCAGGAGATGCGCCCATATTTCGGGTACGATGGCGATATGCTTTTCATCATCGATGATTGCTACCGTATTACGGGTGCAATAGATGCGGTAGGGCAGGGCCTTGCCATGCTTCCTTATCGTCTCGTTGCCATAGTCGATGTAGACGATCTTCGCTTTTCCGCCCTGCAGGTTGATGGCATCACAAAGCTGATGCAGCGCTTCGGGCCCCCCCGTAACGCCGTCTGCGGGACAGAATATATAAATGATCGTCTCTTTATGCAGTCTGAACATTTTGCAAAAGGATTTTGGTCTTTGCCAGCGCAGAACCTACGACCTGGTGCATATCATAGTATTTGTATTCAGCCAGTCTTCCGCCGAACAGGACATGAGGGCAGCTGGCCTGCGCATATTTTTTATACTCATTGTATTTCTCATTATTCGCCTCGTCACAGACAGGGTAATATGATTCCCGGCCCTTGCTCCAGGTGGCTGGATATTCACGGGTGATCACTGTCCCCTTCGTCTTCCCGAACTCAAAATATTTATGTTCGAGGATCCTCGTATAGGGGATCTCATATTGGGTATAGTTCACCACGGATGTTCCCTGGAAGGATGGGATATCCAGGTATTCTGTCTGAAATTCCAGCGATCTGTACTCCAGCTGGCCAAACCTGTAATCGAAGAACTGGTCAATATGGCCCGTGAAGACGATCTTGTCCGCCAGGCCGTCAAGTTCATATTTGCTGCCGAAGTAGTCGACTCCCGTCCTTACTTCTATACCTTTCAGCATGTTTTCCACCATCCGGGTATATCCCCCGATAGGTATGCCCTGGTAAAGATCGTCAAAATAAAAATCATTGAAATCAGTCCGTATGGGGATCCTTTTGATAATGGAAGATGGCAACAGCCGGGGATCCCGGCCCCATTGCTTGCTGGTATACCCTTTTACAAATATCTCGTAGAGGTCTGTACCCACCTGGGCAAGGATCCACTCTTCCAGGTTGGCCGATGGAGGCGCAACACTCTTTCTCTTTTCCAGCTCGGCCACTGCATCACCGGGGGTCTTGGTCCCCCAAAGCTGGGTCAGGGTCATCAGGTTGATGGGGAAAGAAAAGATCCTGTCCATCCAATTGACAAAAACTTTATGCCGGTAGTTATTGAAAGGGATAAACCGATTTACATAATCCCATATCGCCTTGTCGTTGGTATGGAAAATATGTGCCCCATATTTGTGTACATTAATGCCTTCGATGTTTTCCGTATAGACATTTCCCCCGATGTGGTTCCTCTTATCGATGACCAGGCAGCGGGATCCTCTATCCGTCATTTCCCTGGCAAAGACAGCTCCGAAAAGGCCACACCCTACGATCAGGTAATCATATTGCTTTTCAGCCATATTGTAGATGCTAATTGAATGTTCCCGCAATTTTCAGAAAACGTCTTCCAAAGCTCTTTACATCCTGCTGATACGCCGCATAAGCTGCCCGCTCCACTTCCGGCTGAGGGAACCGTGTGCCGGATGCAGTCCAGGCGGCTTTCAACGCCCTTGCCAGGTCTTCGGCATCCAGCTTCCCATGCATGTAGGGATTGCCCAGGTTCTGCTCTTTATGCACGTCGATATCCGACACTACCAGCTGCTTGCCCAGGCATTTTGCCTCTTCCACCGACGTGCTCCAGCCCTCATTCAGCGAAGGCTGCATGATAGCCCTGGACATGCGATAGAGAGCCACCTGATCTTCCCTGGGTATGATGCCAAGAAGATGTACCTGGTCCCTGATCTCGTACCGGGTCAGCATCTGCAGTATCTCGTTGGCAAAATGCAGATTGCGCTGATCCACGATATTCCCTGTACATACCAGGTCCACCCTTATGCCTTGCCGCTTAAGGATATACAACGCTTCGAATAAAGTTTTATGATTCTTTGTCGGACAAAAGGAATTGCTGACAATGACAAAGTCCTCCGGAATCCTGTATTTGGCGATGATGGCCGGGAAATTGGAAAATTCCAGCATCTGCGGGTCGATGAATACCGTAAAAGGCATCGCATGCGTCTTGCCTTTCGTTTCGGGGAATATCATATTGCAATCCTTTTCGCAGGCCGCGCTGCTCAGGACGATCTTCGCAGCCCGTTGGGCGATGAAGCTGATCTCATCGTAGGCGCCCTGTGTAAATTCTTTACTGGCCCCTTCCGGATAATGATAGTACTGAAAGTCGGCTATCCAGCTCGCTGTATTCAGCTTTCTATTGCAATCGCTGCTGGTATGCGGATAGACGAAATCATAGCCATTGGCCATGAAATAGTCTTCTGTTCGGGGGATGACCCGATTCATTAACTTCCTTTTCAGGAACCATTCCACGCGGTTGGAGAACGACCAGGACGGGAAGATGGCTTCGACATCTTCAATGATCAGCTTGTTATTCCGGAATTTATCGATGTCCGCAAAGTTCTGCCGGGCCCCCTTGAGAAGGTGGATCTCGACAGGGTGCTCGTTACTCACCTGATCCAACGCATGTATGATATTGGTGATATATTGAATTCCTCCGATCCAGTTGACGCTTCCCAATCCGAAAAGGCCTATTTTTCTAATTTCTTTCATTCTTTTTGAGTTATATCGATTGCATCCATCTCGCTGTATCTTCCAGACCCGAGGTTAGATCGATGGTCGTCTTGAAGCCTAATGCGGAAAGGCCGGAGATGTCCGCCCTCCAGTTCAGGGGGTCGCCTTCCCTTACTTTCTTATTGAAAGAATAAGCCCTCTTCCCTCCTATAGCCGCGAGGAAAACGCTGACAGCCTGCTCGATAGTATGTTCGTCGCCGGAAGCTACATTGTAACATTCGCCTTTCATGCTGCCTTTCCGAAGGATCAGCTCTACAGCTCTCACCATGTCTTTTACATGTATGAAATCCCTGCTTTCCCTGCCCGTGCCGAACAATTCTATCCCGTCCCTCGCCTGGAGGAATTTCTGGTACAGATCCCAGAAAAGCTGTTTTTTCAGGCGGGGACCATAAACGGAAAAAGGTCGTATGACAGCAGTCCTCAGATGGTAGATGACAGTGTATTCCTGGCACAGCTTTTCAGACATCAGCTTATGCCATCCATAAGGGGACAGGGGCAACAGCGGGTCATCCTCCCGTATAGGGAGCCGCTGCGGATTGCCGTATACGGCGGCGCTGGAAATATGAATATAGCGGCAATCGGGCTGGTGTTTGCGAATGACATCCAGGACCCTTATCGTATCCAGGCAGTTGGCCTCGAAATCCAGGAGGGGATGCGACATGGAATAGGGTACATTCCCGCTGCCTGCCGCATTGATCACCGCATCGAAGTGTTCCCGCTGGAATATCTCCTCGAATTCAGGAGATAATCTGGATATTTTGATATAATTATATTTTCGGGAGGGTTGCTCGAACAGATCCAACCCTGTTACATTGCCGGTATTCTCCAGGAAGAAATCCACAAAATGGCTGCCGATAAATCCCTCTGATCCGATGATAAGGACGTTCATTTGCTTATGGCTTGAAGATGATAGCCTGACCGGTAGGCAACGATAAGATATTCACTCCTTTCTCCCTGGCAAATTCATCGAAAGCCAGCTTTTGTTCGATGTGCCTGGGGAATCCGTAATCATCCAGTATGATCACTCCACCCTTTACCACCCGGTCCCAAAAATAATTGGCCGCCGCAATTTCCGGCTCCATGACATTCATATCTATCGAAAGATAACAGATCTCCTTGGCATCACACTGCGGAAGCGTTCCCGGAACAGCCCCTTTTATAATTTTTGCCGGAAAAGGCTTGAATGTCTCCACCACCTGGTCATATACATTCCTGTAGTTCTTCAGATAGGTGCCTATTCCGGCCTTATGCTCTTTCTCCGTGATCTGCCCCGGCACCAGTCCTTCATAGGTATCCAGCAAATAGAACTTCTTGCCCAGAGAAGGAAAGTCGATATATTCGATTATTGCCCGCGCGTACGCACCCGTATTAACGCCACATTCCACAAAATCTCCCGGCAGTTTTTTGACCATATTGGCAAACCAGCATACAATGTATACACGCCAGGGCATGTTGAACCCTTCCCATGGATTCGTCTTTTCCGCCGCTTCATAGGCTTTCTTAAACCTCGGCTCATTGATAAAATCACAGTTATTGCTGGTGATTAAGCCATCGGCCTGATAGGTCAGGGGCCCATGAAAAACATCGGGCAGGAATTGAGCGTTGGGCTGGATCTGGCGGTAATTGCTTTTTAGCCAGGACATCTTCCAAATCAGATTCTTGATCTTCATATTCTGTCAGTCAAAGTTTAAGGGTTGCAGTTTCTCGACACATCGCAATGGATTCCCTACATTCACAGTCCAGGGTTCTACGTCCTTCGCCACTACAGAACCTGCGCCAATGATCGCGCCTCTCCCGATCCGAACTCCTTTCAGTATCGTGGAATTGAATCCTATCCATACATCATCCTCGATGACCACTTCTTTTGCCGAAAGGTCATATTCTTTCATCCCTTCCGAGTAGGTGATCATAAAATCCTCATGCCTGAGTTTCGCGTCCTTGGGATGTGAGTTATTATCCAGAATATTGACGTTGTGCGCTATCATTACCCGATTGCCAATTTGTATGCTTTTGCCTGAGACAATTCTGGAGTATTCCCCCAAAGAGCAATTATCCCCGAATTTTATCGTTCCGCCGTAATTGTACACTGTCAATAACCCATAAATATGGCAATTCCTCCCTAGGACGATCCTCTTCGGATCGCCGCTGAGGTTCATTATCCTGTGATTTTCGTGAAAAACAGTCAGGTCACCAAATGTAGCGACACCAGCCAATTGGCTATGCTGGCGGGACCGGTATTCCATCAGCCCGTTGACATAAATGCGATAACAAAACTTCCTGAATATCTTCCTCAGTGACTCCTTCATAGGATGCTAGTGTCATCTAATTACCTCATGATTCAATATGAAGCTGCCGTAATTGACATCTTCGAACATAGCCATTTTTGACCCCGAATCGACAATCCGGAAAGGGCACACCATTTCAGCAAGATCATACACGCGGCCGTTGGGAACAAAAATGGCAAATCTTAATGCATAGTGATTAGGGGCTATTATATTTTCAGGCAGCTTAATTGTGAGATCCAATTCATCCCGGCCCTCGTTGTAAAAGTCCTCCAGGTTCTCAACAAAGGTGGAAAGATAATCACCGACCATGCTCTGGAGAGTAACGGATAGCTTAGCCGCCGGGTCATAATGATTGATCCCTATGCTTAACTTTATGTAAACGCTCTCAGAGATCAAAATATTTTCTGAAATATTTCCTTCTCTGTTGACCACCTCGGCGCTCTGGATAAAGATGGCTTTCCCTACAGCATTCTTATTGGCAGTATACCTAAGGGAGTCTTTGCTGTTGCTATTGCTTATATAACTTTCTATTGCCTGTGATACCGAGCCCGTAAATTCCAGGTGGCCCTTTCTCAGCAATATGGCGGATTTGCATAATTGTGAAATAACCCCCATATTGTGGCTGACAAACAAAATCGTCCTTCCTTCATTCTTGCTCACATCCTCCATTTTCCCAAGGCATTTCTTCTGGAATTGAGCATCCCCCACTGCCAGCACTTCGTCGATGATGAGTATCTCCGGCTCGAGATGGGCAGCCACTGCGAAAGCCAGGCGAACATACATACCACTGCTGTACCTTTTTACAGGAGTGTCCAGGAACTTTTCGACTTCCGCAAAAGCCACGATCTCGTCGAACTTGCGCCTGATCTCGCTGCGGCTCATGCCAAGGATAGCCCCGTTGAGAAAGACATTTTCCCGCCCGCTCAATTCGGGGTGAAAGCCCGTGCCGACCTCCAGCAGGGAGGCGACCCTGCCCCGGACCGTGATCCGTCCGGAAGTAGGTTCTGTTATACGGCTCAATAATTTCAAAAGGGTACTTTTACCTGCACCATTCCTGCCGATGACGCCGATCCTATCTCCCTGGCTGACCTCAAAATTGATATCCTTCAAGGCAAAGAACTCTTCCGTCGCATGCTGTGTGGAATTACCTTTGTTCCTTCCAAATATGCCCCTGGCCTTCTTAGCCATCACATCCCGTAAGGATGTATACCGTTCCTGCACCTCGTGAGATAGAATGAATTTTTTCGAAAGCTGCTCTACTTTAATAACTGGTTTTGACATCCTTTTATATATTGTCGGCGAATGATTTTTCAGTTTTACGGAAATAGCTGATCCCCAGCCACAGGAAAAAAACGGTCATTACGAGAGACAGCAGGAGGCCCGGCATATACAGCGGCTCGCCGGCAATGCACCAGCGGAAGCCATCTATCACTCCCACCATGGGGTTGATGGAATACAATAACCTGATCTTTTCGGAATATCTTTCTGCAATCACCGAGCTGCTGTAACCCACCGGCGTCACATAAATACCTAATTGTACGATGAAAGGGATAATGTATCGGAAATCCCTGTACTTGACATTCAACGCAGTCACATACAGTCCGCTGCCGAAAGATATCAGGAATGCCAGCAGCACAAAAAAAGGCAGGGCTATTATTTCGACGGGAGGGATATAGCGGTAGAATACCATCACGGCGATCAGCAACAGAAAGCTGATAGCGAGGTCGACCAGGCTGACGATGATAGAGCTGGCGGGAATGATCAGGCGGGGAAAATATATCTTCGTGATCAGATTGGTATTCCCTATCAGGCTGTTGCTGGCCTCGGAAAGCGCCGTAGCAAAGAACTGCCAGGGCAGAAGGCCTGCAAATACGAGGATAGAATACGGAACATAAGGTATGTGCTTTTTGTCCAGGTTGCCCAGTTTGCCAAATACAAAGGTGAATATCAGCATCGTCAGCAAAGGCCTGATCACGCCCCATGCAGCGCCGATGACAGTCTGCTTATAACGTACCTTTATATCCCGCCAGCTGAGTATATAGAATAATTCCTTGTATCGCCAAAGGTCTTTCCAATAATTTTTTTCAGACAAGCCAGGCTCGATAACCAGCTCGCTGGAGGAAGGAATTGGATTTAAATCAGTCATCGGTCTAGTGTTTTTGGGTATTATCCGAATATCTTTTTGGCCATCCTGGACAATCTTTTCTTCTTTCCTCGTTTCTCTTCCTCGAAATAGCCGGAATTATTTCCATATCCGTACGCGCTTCCATAGTAACCATAGCCGCTACCATAGTAGCCGCCATAATAGCCTCCCGTCATCTTGACATCGTTAAATACCAGGCAAAGGCTGGGCAGCAGCCGGTTATGATATATCTCCTCTATCATATTCAATTGCTTGAGGTGCGTATATCCTTGCCTGACTATATAGATGGATGTATTCGCGAACCTCGCCAGGTTGGTAGCATCGCTGACCAGGCCAATGGGCGCGGTATCCATGATCACCACCTCGAAATTGTCCGTCACTTCCTTCATCAGCTCATCCATCTTCCCGTCCAATAGCAGCTCGGCCGGGTTAGGCGGTATAGGGCCGCAAGGTATTACATACAGGTCATCTATGCCCTCGACCTTTACGATCAGGTCCTTGAAGCTGGCCTTCCCGATAATATAATTGGTAATGCCCATTTTACGCTTAAGGTCCAGGCCAGACACTATCTTGGGCTTGCGGATATCGAACTCCATGATAACTGTCTTCTTCCCCGATAACGCCATTACCGCGCCCATATTGGTGCTGACAAAAGATTTTCCCTCACCACTGAATGAAGATGTAACCAATATGACAGGTTTTCCGGACCTGCTGCCCACATATTGCAGATTGGTCCGTATCGCACGGAACTGTTCGGAGATCAGACTGCGGCTGTTATGCTTCACTACCAGCGCAGAACTGTCTTCGGAATGGCCTATCTCCCCGATAATTGGCACTGTGGTATGCCTTTCCAGGTCCGCCTTGCCTCTTACCTTGTCCTGCAGGACCTCTTTAAGGGCGATAACGCCAATGGGTATCAGCAGACCGAAGACCAGGTAAAAAGTATAGATCTTTTTCTTATCGGGGCTCACGGGAATAAGTGATCCAATGGCTGGTTCAACGACCTTGGAATTGGATATTGTCGAGGCCGAGGAAATGGATATATCCAGCTTCTTTTGCAACAGCAGGGAGTAGAGGTCTTCCAATATTTTTTGCTTCCTCTCCCGGTTCAACAGCTGCATTGATTTGCCTGGCAGGGAGAGGACATGGCTATGAAGCATCGCCTCTTTTTTATCGATGTTGTCGCTGGCGATATTATATGCCTGTTTGACATTCAGTAATGCCTGATAAATATTCTGACGCATCTTTTCCAGCGAAGAGCTCATAGCTACGACCAAAGGAGCGTTGGCTGAAGTTGTCTTAAGGTTGGCATCTCGGTCAAGTTGCAGCCGGTTATATTCTCCTACCAGTTGCAGCAGTGCCGGTTCTTCGATCCCCAGATTGGTGGGCACCAGCTCGTATTTGTTCTTTTCCGCAGAAACATATTCCAGCAAAAAATTCAAAATGCCCTTCTTTACTTCCAGATCCGTCTTTGCTTTTGAGCTTTCTCCAATGTTGTCCAGGTATGCTTTCGACTGCCCCTCGATATTGAAAGCCTCATTCTTGGTCATAAAATCACTCAGGCCGCCTTCTACGCCTTTGAGCGTGTCACTCAGATCGTACAGTCTGTCATTGATGAATCGCAGTGTATTGCTGGCTATCCGGTTCTTATCTTCCACCATCAATGTGTCATATACCGACATTATCGTGTTCAGAATATCCTTCCCAAGATTGATATTTTCACTTTCATAGGTCAGTGTGAGTATGGTAGCCTGGTCAGCCGGCTGTACGATCTTCAACGCGCTTACCAGGGACTCTGCCATATCATCAGCGGACAACCAGCGAAAATCATATTTTGAGCTGACAAACGCCCGCACGTCCATGTCCTTGCTCTTCAGCACCCTCAGCCGGTTGCCGGCCACTTCGATAGTGTCCCCGAAAGCCACGGGAGTCTTGCCCTCATTCACGAAGAACTTATCCTCGCTGATCAGACTGATCTCGAATGCAAAGCTTTTTGTGGAATCCCATAGGCTTATGACATCCAGCGTAAAAGGTGAATTGGGGTACACCAGGCTGGATTTGACATTGCCCTTATTGATATATTGGATATGCAGATTCAGATCCTTTCCCACCCGTTTCAGAACAGGCCTGGACTGCAATACCTGTATCTCATTGTTTAGGTTGGCGCTGCCTCCCGCCATAAAGAGTTCCGAAAAACGTTCATCTTTCCCAATGCTTTGATCCCGGTCATTCTTTATCAGCAAAGAGGATTGTACACGGAATATCTGGGGGGTATACCGGATCTTGATATAGGCAAGGAACAGGAAAATTACAACGGATATCACTATCAGTGGAAGATAGGGAAGGTATTTGAAAACTAATTCCTTGGGGCTTATAGACAAGGAGATATTCTGTTTTGCGCCAGTTTCATGCATCTGCAACCCATTGTTATTTTCTGGCATGGACATCTGGATATATTATTTTTTAAATATACTGTAAAGAATGGCTAATGCAGATACTATAGTTGCACCCAACGATATATTACGCACGGTGACCTGGTCACTGGCTGCTACTTTCCTCTTGTTTGCCTCAAAGATGACTACGTCGTTTTGCTGCAGGTAAAAATAAGGGGAAGCCATCACCTCCGGCTTAGTAAGATCTACTCTTCCGAACTCTCTTTGCCCTTCGTTTTGCCGGATGATCAGTACATTGTCCCTGCGTCCATAAAAAGTCATATCCCCTGCCAGCCCCAATGCGTCAAATATGGATATCCGTTCGCCCGGAATGCTGAAAACACCAGGGTGCGTGACTTCCCCCAGCATAGTAAAACGGTAGTTTAAGAATCGTATGGTGTAATAGGGGTTTTTTAACAATCCTCCGAGCTTCTCATCAAATATAGTATCCAATTTGGCCTTTAGCGCTGCTTTCGTCAGTCCTTCAATATGCATTGTGCCGATGCCCTGGAACTGAATATTGCCGGCATCGTCCACCTGATAGCCAGGGCTGGATGGAGAACCACCTCCGCCCATGCCTGTCGAGGGACTTACTCCTCCTCCGCCGGCGCCCCCGCCTCCATCCGGCGAAACTCCGGAACTGCTGGCCCCGGACGAGATCAGCGCCTGATTATAGATGGCCGTCGCCCGAGGGTTATCGCTGTAGACGATGATGCTCAATATATCCCCACGCTGGATCACCGGCTCTTTTACATCGATCTTGCTGAGCTTGGCCGTGTCGAATTTACCCTGCATATAGGTCAGATGCCTGGTATCGCCACAGGAGCTGGCCGTCACCATTAACAGGATCAGCCCCGCCGCTGAAAAAGTAAAAGCCATTCTGTCCGAAAAAAACTTACTGCTCATTGACTTGATGATTAAATATTGATCAGGACCCCAAGGCCAGATTGGATCTATCGATTAGCGCCACCAAAGAATATCCTATGCTTTCAATGACCACCTGAACCTTCCTGTTGACGACTTTCATGACCTTTGCTTCCTTGTTCATGAAGATGCCTTTATCGATCCTGACCTTGTCATTTACATGCAGGTTCAACGGAGTAGCAACCACTTCCTTGTGTTCGTTGAGAAATTTCTGGATAGTCTCTATTTCCTTGTTACGAACGACAGCCGGCTTGCCAAGCCAGTACACAAAATTCACCACCCCGTTGATGGCTCTTACCCTCGCATGCTCTTCTTCATCTATTCTGACAAAAACATAAGAATTAAATAACGGCTCCTCTACCCATTTCATTCGATCACTCCACTTCTTCCGGACCTTACTCAAAGGACAATAGCTTTGGATCCCCTCTTCGATCAATAAGCTGTTCACTTTTTTCTCCCATCGGGGCTTGGTATAGACAACGAACCATTTTTTTGTAAGATTGGGCATAGCTTCGCCACCTCAGTCACATTTTTTACTTGCAACAAATTGATAATCAAGACTTAATATTTTCAAAGGGTTTAGGGTCAAAACGTAAAAATGGGTATAAGCGAGCATCGTCATTTTGCTCCTTACACCCATTCTAAAATAATTTACAATAACAGGTTGTGTATCTTATTCTTCACAGGAATATTAATAAAATTAAAGGGCATCCGGCTGGTAAAGAGACAAAAACTGATTCATCCGGAATTTATTGCATTCGCCATTCATAAATTCGCAATGCATCTACGATTTAAACCTATCCGGTGCAAATATAGGAGATTTTAATATTCAATGATTTAAATGCTGATCCTGTTCACTCGTTGTCATCCGGGGGCCCCGTGGAATGGTTGCATTATTCACAATATTTTGTTACTTTGTCGCCCCCTGAGTGATAGGTCTGTCCGAAGGAATGCGTTTTAAAATCCACTATATATGAGATCACTTTTCTTTTCGATTGTTCTTTTCTGCCAAATAGATCTTCTCTTTGCACAGGTCCAGGGCGAACACCGAGACCAATCCGGGGAAAAAGATACTACCAACATAGCCAAACAGACCAGCCTGGGGCTAAGAGGGAGCCGGCCAACGTCGGCCGCTCACACCTTTTACCTCACCGATCAGAACAAACAGGGCTTCGTGGTCTACGACCCCTCCGATCATACCTCGGCTGATGACAGCGCCATGACCTTTGTTACGGCCAATGGGATGCGCTTCAAAAGGGATGTGGAGCAGGGTGTTATAAATGTGAAATGGTTCGGCGCCAGGGGCAATTCTGTAGACGACTGGTATCCCATCCAGAAAGCAATCAACTATATCCTTAACACCAATGAAGCCGGCAGAACCCTCTTCTTTCCGGCGGGCACTTATGTAATATCCAAACCACTGATCATTGCTCGCCGCACCGCTAATGGATATAAGCAAGTAAGCATTACGCTGGCGGGGCCGGCCAACTCAAAGAATATATCCGCCGGCTATGCGTCCATATCGCCGGCTTTTTCCAATACTTTTGCCATTGGTATACAATTGGGTAAAGGGGTGACCATACGGGATCTGCTGATACAGGGACGGTTCACCTTCCCCGGTTCACTGAACCAGATCCAGGTCGATACGCTGGCCTTTTCTGAATGGAAGGACGGAGTGTCACGAGACCGGCGGCTGTCTCCCTATGCCGGCATTGTTATAGATCCTTTCTCAGATGCCGGCGCTTACCCCGACAAGGACGAAATGTATCCGGGCCTGCATGATTATTATCTCCCGGGAATGAGCAGGGCGGGATCTACCGCTGTACAGGTCATCGGCTGCTCCATCAGGAATTTCATCGTTGGGATCATGATCACTCCTTCCAATCAGCAAAATGGGGAGCTCATAGATGTCATCGATTGTGAGCTCAGTGGCAATAAGGTAGCCTATTCAATGAGCCAGGCACAATCGAAAGAATGTCATGTCCAGCGGTTGAAATGCTGGCAGCCGACACATACTGTCTTTGACAATAGTCATTATGGATTCAGACATGGGGATGGAGCTGCCGTCCCCATGGTGGACGGGGTCAATATCGCCGGCTATGTCAAGCAGCTTTGCAGTATCTGGGCGCCTTCCTTCAACGGCTCGTTCCGCAATGTCTACGCAGAAGGCCTGTTCCGGATCGGCTTTGTCGGAGGGCCGGCCAGTATCGCCTTCGAAGACTGCCAGCTGGATTTTTCCACCCAGGACCCGGGTATCCCTTACCCCGACTTTTATGTGCTGGGTTCAGGGGTCACATTTCAGAATTGTCTGCTGAGATTGTATCCCGGCGTGCCCGGAGCCAGGCTTATCCTTTCAGGGACCAACAATCATTATGAAGGGGGCGCCATGAATGCTCCGCCTGTCGCGGTCAACATCGACAATAATGGCATTAATCCTGTTCCTGATTTCCACAATATTATCATGTTCTATTCCGGAGGCATCCTCGGCAGCTCCCGCCGGAGTGATGTCAATTCGGATTTCCCTTTTAAAGGGTCCAATGGCAGCGGCACCGACCCGGTGTACGACGGAAATACCTATTCCTTCCGGAACCCTTATTACGGCGCCGATGTCTTTTATAAAATAACTTACCATGACAATTACGAGAGAACAGCTCGTCTATCCGGCACTCCTGTCATCCATGCCGACAAATCCAGCTGGACAGCCTGGTTCAAACTAAATGACCCTTCCGATGCCAGCCTGCTGCGTAATGGCGATTTCATCCTTACAACGGGTCTTCATTACCAGGATGAGTTTGAAAGTCTTAAAGCCGCAACCTACCCCGTCGGCATCATCCGGAACATCTCCCATGACACTGTACAGCTGATCAACCTGGCTTATGGCATCCGCGATGGGATGGCCTTGTCCTTATGGGCAGATTATTTTGTCAATGCAGAAGCACCTATGACAGGTAATCTTGCCGCCGGCAGCAACATCTTCCGCAGTGTACAGGGACGATTCCCAGCTGTCGGGGAAAGGCTTGACATGCCTATGCTTCTTTCGGGGACCTACGTGACGGCTGTGAACACAGAAGCCAGGACTGTTACCTTCTCGACCTCCAATGCCACAGGCAGGTCCTTTACGGATTACACCTGTATGAACGGCCACCCGGAAGTAGAGATGTTCAGCGGCTATAGCCCATCATTTCTGCGGCAGTATGAGAAAACCTTTATCGGTGGCGCTGACTTTTATCAATACGATGTGGATCAGATCAACACACAACGACGGGATTTCCCGGTAAAAAGCGCCCAATATGACCATTATAAGATCCTTAGTACCAACTTCCGGGGAGATACCTCCCTTCATAAGTTCAAGTACCGCCCGCTGGCAATCCTGGGCAGAATATCCGCAGGCGTCCCGACTGTCGCCGGTGCGGCCCCTAATGTGTCAGTAAAGATCAACGGCAATGAGACGGACCTGCAGCTTGTCATAACAGCCTCTGCGGCCGTCAACGGGACCATTGTCCGGCTAAACTTTTCTGACGCCTGGGACAACTCACCAGTGGCCGTTCTCACCAGCGGAAATGCTTTTTCCGCTAACAATAGCACCAAATTATTCTGTAACGCGATCTCCCCTTCGCAACTGGAGCTCGGCGGCGAGTTATCAGCTCCGGGAATATATATTATTAATTGCCATGTGGGCCGGTAAGAGAGCAGGATCATTTCTCCCCGCCAGCCAGTTTCCCGATGCCCCAATAGAGGGCGGAGGTCAGTATAAAGAGAAGACATACAATAACAATGGAGAATTTTATCCTGGCCAGGTTATAGGCAAGAAGAAGGTTTACCTGTGAAACATGCCCGGACAAAGTCCTGGACAAAGCAATATTTTCAATAATGTCACAAACACTTGCTACAACGATCAGCCAGGCAAATCCCCTCCCCCCTTTGGCAAGTATCTCATTGCCCGTACAGGCCGATATGAACCTGCAGCCTAATCCGATGCTCAGCGTATAAAGTATAATGAAGAAAAACGCCACTGTGGTGCTCCTGACACCCTGCTCATATTTGCCCGTATTCCTCCACTCTTGCATAATATGCTGAGCCCGGTCCACCGTCTTGGCTACTTCAAAGCGTACGATCTCCCCGGAAGTCAGCGGAGAAAGATAGCCCCTGGCCCAGATCATATAGCCGATGGTAAGTAATGCGAACAACCAGAATAATTGCCGTATGCGGTTCAGACGGACAGACCATGAAGGAGGTTCCATACTGTTAAGATAGAAAAAAAATACGGCCCGGAAAAATCACTCCGTGCCGTCCGGATCCCCCTATTTGGATCCAATCGTTTATTTCATAATATGATATCTTCTATCGCCCCCATGCGGACATCACCCC
>Ga0207667_10000909_pt1 | contig 37685 bp, 31 predicted proteins | sample KBSCornC52_FD_184301 | JGI IMG/M metagenome (GOLD analysis project Ga0207667, IMG submission 184301) | Corn rhizosphere microbial communities from Kellogg Biological Station, Michigan, USA - KBS Corn C5-2 (SPAdes) (version 2) | ecosystem: Host-associated > Plants > Roots > Rhizosphere > Soil ...
CGGACGTCGAATAAACAGCGGGCTAGATGGTCAAGCGCCAGAGCGCGATCACGAGCAGCGTAAAGAATGCGGCGACGAGATCGTCCAGCATGATGCCGAAGCCGCCTTTGACGTGGCGATCGAAGTAGCGGATCGGCGGTGGCTTGACCATATCGAAGAAGCGAAACACGATGAACGCCCAAAGCTGCCCGGTGAACGTTTCTGGCGTCACGAACAGCAGCACGAGCCAGAATGCGACGATCTCGTCCCAGACGACGGGCGAAGGATCGTCCGTGCCTAGTCTGCGTGCGGTGAAGCCCGTCACGTAGATGCCCGCGATAAAACCGACGACGATCAGCGCCGTCCACTCGAGCACCGTCAAGCGCGCATGGAGCACGGCGAACGAGGCCCACGCGAAAAGCGTGCCGACGGTCCCGGGCATGATCGGCGAGAGTCCGCTGCCGAAGCCGAGCGAAAAGAGATGAAGCGGGTGCGAGAGCATGAAGCGCGCGCTCACGCGGCGCTTTTTCTGCGAGGGCGGCGATGCCGGCAAGGAAGGCCGGGCGGGCTGAGGGCTGTCGGGGAGCGTCGAATCAGTCGGGTCGGTTTGCATCGAAATGGTCGAAGCCGTGCAGCGTCAAGGAAAGGGGCGCATGCGAGGCATCGTGCCAGGCAATGGCCGGCTCGTCCGTCGCATGACGAAGGGCGCTTATTGTACCGATGCGCGTGACGGCGACCTCGGCGCGTCCGCCTGCATCGATAATCGCGTCGCGCGCGTTCGGCGGGGCCGTGAAGACGAGTTCGTAGTCGTCGCCGCCCGCGAGCACGCATTGCCGCTGCGCATCGAGCGGCAACTTGCTCACGGCCTTCGAGCGCGGTATGGCGTCCACGTCGATCAAGGCGCGCACACGCGAGCGCTCGAGAATATGTCGCAGGTCGCCGGCCAGTCCGTCGGAGACGTCCAGCGCGCACTGCGCGATCCCGCGCAGTGCCAGCCCGAGCGCGATGCGCGGCTCGGGCCGATCGAGTCGGCGACGCAGGCAGTCGAGTTCGTGTGAATCGAATAGGCTTGCCGCCCATTCGCCGCGCAGCACGCCGAGCCCCGCGCGGGCATCGCCCAGCGTGCCCGACACCCAGACATCGTCGCCGTCGCGCGCGCCGTCGCGGCGCAGGGCCGCCTGCGCCGGAACATCGCCGAAGACGGTCACGCACAGATTCAACGGCCCGCGAGTGGTATCGCCGCCCACGAGTGCGCAATCGAACCGTTCGGCGAGCGCGAACAGGCCTTCGGCGAATGCCTCGAGCCAGGTCTCCTGCGGCGTTTGCAGGGCAAGCGCGAGCGTGAAAGCGCGGGGCTTCGCGCCCATCGCCGCGAGATCCGACAGATTGACGGCGAGCGTTTTGTGGCCGAGCGATTGCGGATCGACGTCGGGCAGGAAGTGCCGGCCTTCGACGAGCATATCCGTGGAAACGGCGAGCAATTGTCCCGGTTCGGGCGCGATCAACGCGCAATCGTCACCGATGCCGAGCACGGCGCGTCGCGGGCCGCGGCGTGCGCGCTCGGCGAAGAAGCGCTCGATCAGCGAGAACTCGGAAAGGGCCATGGGTCAGTTGCAATCAAGGTGAGCGGGGCGAGCGAGCGTTACGATGCGCGACGCTCGTACGGGCGCGCGCGCCCCGGTCGGACGGACAAGGCCGGCGGGACGGGGGGCGATTGGCGCTACAATGCCGTCGAACAGTCATTCTAATCCGCGTAACACGTCTGGACTTTCGAACCTCATGTCTACGAACTCCGCTGCCGCCAAGGCGAAGCTGCGCGAAGCCGCGCTCGATTATCACGAATTCCCTTCGCCCGGCAAGATTGCCATCGCGCCGACGAAGCAGATGATCAACCAGCGCGATCTCGCGCTGGCGTATTCGCCGGGAGTCGCTTTTGCCTGCGAGGAGATCGTCGAAAATCCGCTCAACGCCGCGCGCTTCACGGCCCGCAGCAATTTGGTGGGCGTGGTCACGAATGGCACGGCCGTCCTCGGGCTCGGCAATATCGGTCCGCTGGCATCGAAGCCTGTCATGGAAGGTAAGGCGGTGCTGTTCAAGAAGTTCGCCGGCATCGACGTATTCGACATCGAGCTCAACGAGTCGGATCCGCATAAGCTCGTCGATGTGATCGCCGCGCTCGAACCGACGTTCGGCGGGATCAACCTTGAAGACATCAAGGCGCCGGACTGCTTCATCGTCGAGCGCGAATGCCGCAAGCGGATGAAGATTCCGGTCTTCCACGACGATCAGCACGGTACCGCTATCGTCGTCGCGGCCGCCGTGACGAACGGCTTGAAAGTGGTCGGCAAGGAGATTTCGAAGGTCAAGCTCGTCGCCTCGGGCGCGGGCGCCGCCTCGCTCGCTTGTCTGGATTTGCTCGTCGATCTCGGTCTGCCGCTCGAGAACATTCTCGTGACCGATTTGGCCGGTGTCGTCTATCGGGGCCGTACGGAACTGATGGACCCGGACAAAGAGCGTTTTGCGCGCGAAACGCCTGCGCGGACGCTGGCCGAGGTCATGGAGGGCGCCGACATTTTCCTCGGGTTGTCGGCGGGTGGGGTGCTTAAGCCCGAAATGGTCAAGAGCATGGCCGCGAAGCCGCTCATTCTCGCTCTCGCCAACCCGACACCGGAAATCCTGCCCGAGCTCGCGCTCGAAGTGCGCCCCGACGCAGTCCTTGCGACGGGGCGGACCGACTACCCCAATCAAGTCAACAACGTCCTGTGCTTCCCGTTCATTTTCCGCGGTGCGCTCGATGCGGGCGCGACCACGGTCACGCGTGAAATGGAAATTGCCGCCGTCAACGCGATCGCCGAACTCGCGCGTCAGGAACAGAGCGACATCGTGGCGACGGCGTACGGCATTCAAGATCTGTCGTTCGGGCCCGAGTACCTGATTCCGAAGCCGTTCGATCCGCGCTTGATCGTCAAGATCGCGCCGGCCGTCGCGCAAGCCGCTATGGATTCGGGCGTCGCAACGCGGCCGATCGAGGACATGGAGGCCTATAAACAGCACCTGCAGCAGTTCGTCTATCACAGCGGCACGACGATGAAGCCGATCTTCCAGCAGGCGCGCAGCGTCGACGCCGGCAAGAAGCGCATCGTTTTCGCGGAAGGCGAGGAAGAACGCGTGCTGCGCGCCGTGCAGATTGCGGTCGACGAAAAAATCGCGACGCCGATCCTCATCGGCCGGCCAGCGGTCATCGAACACCGGATCGAACGCTACGGCTTGCGACTGACGCCCGGCGTCGATTACACGGTGGTCAATACGGAACACGACGAGCGCTATCGCGAATTCTGGCAAGAGTATTACCACCTGATGGCGCGTAAAGGCATTAGCCAGCAATTGGCTCGAGTCGAGATGCGCCGCCGCACCACGCTGATCGGCTCGATGCTCGTCAAGAAGGGCGAGGCCGACGGCATGATTTGCGGCACGATCTCGACGACGCACCGCCATCTGCACTTCATCAATCAAGTGATCGGCAAGCGGGAAGGCTGCACCGTGTTCGGGGCGATGAACGGTCTTGTGCTGCCCGGCCGCCAGATATTCCTTGTCGATACGCATGTGAACGTGGATCCCACGCCGGCGGAGCTCGCGGAGATCACGATCATGGCGGCCGAAGAGGTGCGCCGCTTCGGCATCGAGCCGAAGGTTGCGCTGCTCTCGCACTCCAATTTCGGGACGAGCAACGCCCCATCGGCGCAAAAGATGCGCGATACGCTCGAGATCCTGAGGCAACGTGCGCCTGGCCTGCAAGTGGATGGCGAAATGCATGGGGACGTCGCGCTCGATCCTGCGCTGCGGCGTGAGGTACTGCCCGAGTCGACGCTCGAGGGCGAAGCGAACCTGCTCGTGCTGCCGAATATCGATGCCGCGAATATCGCGTACAACTTGCTCAAAACGGCGGCGGGCAACAATATCGCGATCGGACCGATCCTGCTGGGCGCCGCCCAGCCCGTGCACGTGCTGACGGAATCTGCGACGGTGCGCCGCATCGTCAACATGACGGCGTTGCTCGTGGCCGACGTGAGCGCGGTCTCGCGCTAACGCACTCGCCGCCGCCCCCGGCGGCTTGGAAAGAAGATAAGGCGGAAGAAAAAGCGGCGTGCCCATTGCGGGCACGCCGGGGGCGAAAAGAGAGGCTACCGCCCCAAATGCGTGAAACGACGGTTGCCGATTACAAACCGCGGCGAGGAGGCAAAGACCCGCCGCATCGGTACCGTCGAAGCCATCTTATCTTGAACAAGATAAAAATGATCGTATCGAAGATAAATAGGACGATCGGCAAGCCCGCGAATTCACTCTAAGCCTTTCATTTTCCAGACAAAGATTGCGTCCGGGTGCCGTTAGCGATACCCTTACGCTTTTCGTGGTCGTTCATTTCTGATCGAGCAGCAGGACTCCTGGCCGATGACACGCGCGGGAACACGCGAACGAGCGGGTAAATGGCTTCGTCACGGCGCGCTCGCGGCGTTGGTGAGCGCAGCCGGCTGGACAGGTGTTGGACTGTCGGGCGCACCCGTTGCCATGGCGCGTCAAGCGCCGCAGGCGTCGGTAGGTGTGTCGGGCACGATCGAGCAAGCGCAGTTGCCGCCCGAGGCGGCCACGACCTTGAAGACGATCGCGGCCGGCGGTCCTTATCCGTACGCAAAGGACGGCGTCGTATTCGGTAATTTCGAGCGATTGCTACCGCCGCATCGGCGCGGTTACTACCATGAGTACACGGTCCCCACGCCGCGAGCGAGAAACCGCGGCGCGCGCCGCATCGTTTGCGGCGGCCCTGCGAGACGGATCGACAACTGCTTTTACTCAGACGACCACTACACCAGTTTTAAACGCATTGTTGAATGACATCGGGATGAACGGCATGAGCGACAACGTCTACGGGCACGACGCCGCAGTCGCGACGGATCTGTTCGCGGCCGGCGACGGCAATCTTTTTCAGCGCGTTATGCAGATGCGCGCGGGCGAGCGCGGCCAGAGCCTGCCGAGCGACGCGGACGCGGCATCCCGGCATTCTCCGAGCGAGGAGCCTATGAGCCTTTTCGCGACCGTGAGACCGAACATCGTCCAGTCGATCCGGGCGTTCCGCGTGCAGGATCTCGCCGACGAGGCCCAACGGCTCGAGCAGCATTTCCTTTATGCCTATTGCGGTCAGGCGGCATCGAAGCAGGAAGTGTTGGAAACGATCGCCACCTCGTTCTTGTTCCCGAAGCACTTCGGCAAGAACTACGACGCGCTCTATGACTGCCTGACCGATCTCGTACAGAAGGCCGGCTCGCAGCCGGGATTCGTCATTGTTCTCGAAGGGCTGCCGATCGCGCAGAAATTCGACAAGGAAGGCCGTGAGACGCTGCTCGATGTCTTCCGCGAGGCGGCGGAATTCTGGGCCGAGCGCAAAGTCGCGTTCCGCGTGTTCTATTCCTTCGCTTGAGGTTGGATGGGTGCTGGGGCCATATCCGCCCATTACCTGCCCATTAGCCGCCCCATTACCCAGGGCCCGCCCGTGCGCGGGCCTTCGCGTTTGTGCGCCCGGCATGGGCGCATTCCTGCGGGTGCAAGTCCCGCGATAAGCTGGTCACAGTGAATGAAGTGAAGCGCAACTGCACGAGGGCGAGCGAGTGTGGGAAGGAAGCGTGGAGCGTAAATCGCGAGCCGATGGACAAGAACCGCATAGAAGGCGCTGCCGAGCAGGGCGAGCGGGCAAACAGCCGCGAAGCTCTTGTGACCAAGGCGAAGTGGCGTAAATGCGGCGGTTGTGCGATGAAGGAATGCGTTCTTACCTGGGGAACCCTCGCCTAACGCCTGAAAGGGCGACGGTGTCGAGCCGGAGCGAGGACTCAGCAGAGGCCATAGTAGCCACAGGACAGGCCGATGAAGCCGAAGCTAGTGGTGAAGGGCTGAACGAGAAGGAGTGTTCAACGACATGTCGACGCAACAGGCCAGGCGTCAGATGCCCGCGCAAGCGGGGCGAACGGTGGCGGCGCGCGGTGAAGCTGCGCGAGAAGCCGTGAGCGACGAAGCCTGCGGCTCGCGGCATGAAACGAAGACCACAGGGTCAGCGCTGCTGCATGCAGCGCTGACGCGAGAGAACCTACCGCAGGCGCTTAAGCGGGCGCAGTCTAGCGCAGACGGTGGAACGGCTGCGGATCTATCTGCGGGGTTGGAAAGGCTACTTCCGATTGGCGCAAACGCCTCGGGTCTGGCGGGAGCTGGACGAGTGGTTGCGCCATCGGTTGCGGGCACTTCAACTTAAGCACTGGAAACGCGGCACGACCATCTATCGCGAACTGCGCGCGCTCGGGGCCAGCGCTGAGGCTGCCCGCCAGGTGGCGGCAAACAGCCGCTGCTGGTGGCGCAACAGCGGCCAGGCTCTGAATCGAGTGCTGACCATTGCCTACTTCGATGGCCTCGGGGTACCCCGTCTCTGCTAACCTCAACTTCTCGAGCCGTCCGGTGCGGACCCGCATGCCGGGTGGCGTGGCAGGGGCGAAGCCCGTTGGCTTCCCCCTATGCCGATTCCGATTACCAGCCGCCCCAACGCGCCGCGAGCGCGGCCAGCACGGCCATGCCGGCCGTCTCCGTGCGCAGCACCCGCGGTCCCAGCGAAAGCGGGGAAAAACCGTATGTCGCGGCAGCGTCCTCTTCCTCGGGCGATAGCCCCCCTTCTGGCCCGACGAGAAGCGTGACCTCTCCGGTGGGTGGCGTGCTCGGCAGCGTATCGAACGCGACGCTGCCGCGCGGCGAGAGCATGAGCCGCAGCGCGCTGGGTTCGCGCGATGCGGGCAGCGCCTCTAGCCACTTCGATAGGTCGCGGGCGGGGTCTATTTCAGGTATCCGATTGCGGCCGCATTGTTCGCAAGCGGCCCGAACGATCCCTTGCCAGTGAGCGTGGCGGCGGGTTGCACGCTCTGCCGATAGGCGTACCACGCTGCGCGCCGTGACGAGTGGCGCGATTCGTGCCGCGCCGAGTTCGACCGCTTTTTCAACGAGCCAATCCATTTTGTCGCCGCCGGCAATGCCCTGCGCGAGCGCGATCCGATACGGCGGCTCGGTCTCGACCGCCTCGAACGCACCGATCTCGGCAAGCGCGCTGCGGCGCGCGATCTCGATGAGGCGGGCCGCGTACTGCCCGCCTCGACCATTGAACAGCGTCAGCGCGCCGCCCGTCTGCAGACGCAGCACTTGCAGGTGGCGGGCGACGTCATCGGGCAGCGCAACGACGGCACCGGGTTCGAAGGCGGAGTCGACAAAAAAACGAGGCATAAAGCGGTGTTGGAATATCGGTATGCGTTGCGTTGGAAACCGCGCGCGAGGGGCGGCGCGGCAGGAGGCTCCCCGGCAACGCCGCATGGATCAGAAGTCGCGGGCCGGCTACGGCAGTTGCGCACGCACACTGCGCGGCAGCGCGAACAGCGCGGGATGCAGCGCGGCGTCATAGTAGCGCAAGGCGTCGATGCCGCGCGCCGCGAGCCGCTCTTCGATGTCGTGCTTGAACAGCGAGGCGGCGTCGAGCGTATCGCTTGCGAGCGCCATCAGCCATAGCGAACCGTAAAGCGGCACGAACGCCGACATGACGTCGACCTTGACGAAGCATTGTCGAAGGCCGCGCACCAGCGCGGCCGCCCGCTCGAGGTGAAATTGCGCGGCGCCCAAATGCATCGAGACCATTGCGCGGGACGCCAGTACCGCCTTCAGGCGCGAGTAGAAGGCGGGCGTATAAAGCGCGGCGGCCGGCGAATCGGGCGGCGTGAGATCGAACACGACGAGATCGAAGCGCTCGGCCGTCGCGCCGACGAACTGCGCGGCATCGCCGATGACCACCCGCACGCGCGGATCCTCGAGCGCGCCTCGATGCACGTCGATCAAATGCTCGCGCGCCATGCGAACGACGGCCTCGTCCAGTTCGGCCACGACGATCCGCTCCATGCTCGGATGCGCAAGCAGTTGCCGCGCCGCCCCGCCGTCGCCGCCGCCCAGCACCAGTGCCTTGCGCGGCTGAGGGTGCGCAAGCGCAGCGGGATGGACCATGCATTCGTGGTAGACGAATTCGTCGCCGACGGCGGTCATGGGGCGGCCGTCGAGCGTAAAAAGCACGCCGAGCTGCGGCGTATCCCACACCTCGATGCGCTGATGCGGGGAATCGACCCGTGCAACGCGGCGCGCACCCGGAAAGCCGTACACAGCGCCAGGCGCGGGATGAAAGAGAAGGGGCGCGGGGAGGGTGGGGAACACGGTTGGACACCGGCTCGCGAGCGGTCGTAATGACCGAATTATAGAGCCGGCGAGCAGCGATCGCGTGCGCTCTGACCCCGTGCGACTCGGCGAGGGGGTGGGCGCCATCTGTTAGAATGGCATGCTTTGCAGCCCCGTCCGTTCGCTCTTTTCCGCTTCACGCCGCGGCGCGTGCGCCCTCCCGCGTGGGCGGCGGTTCATACGAGCAACGGTGCACCGCGCGCACGCTTTCTCGACTCGTTCTCCGGACTCGACATGACGACCTCGTCTACCGCTCCCACCGCTCTCATGGCGAACGCGATCCGCGCGCTCGCGATGGATGCCGTGCAACAAGCGAACTCAGGCCACCCCGGCATGCCCATGGGCATGGCCGAAATCGCCGTTGCGCTGTGGTCTCGCCATCTCAAGCACAACCCAGCCAATCCGCACTGGGCCGACCGCGATCGTTTCGTGCTGTCGAACGGCCATGGCTCGATGCTGCTGTACTCGGTGCTGCATCTGACGGGCTATGACCTGCCGCTCGCCGAACTCAAGAATTTCCGCCAACTGCATTCGAAAACCCCAGGCCACCCGGAGTACGGCATCACGCCGGGTGTGGAAACCACGACGGGCCCGCTCGGCCAAGGTCTGGCCAATGCTGTCGGCATGGCGTTGGCCGAGGCGCTGCTTGCGGCTGAGTTCAACAAGGCCGAAGCGAAGATCGTCGATCACCACACGTACGTGTTCCTCGGCGACGGCTGCTTGATGGAAGGCATTTCGCACGAAGCCTGCTCGCTGGCGGGCACGCTCAAGCTGAACAAACTGATCGCGCTGTACGACGACAACGGTATCTCGATCGACGGCCATGTCGAGTACTGGTTCGCCGACGATACCCCGAAGCGTTTCGAAGCCTACGGCTGGAACGTGGTGCGGGGCGTCGACGGGCATGACGTGCAGGCAGTCGATGCGGCGATCGCGAGTGCGAAGCGCTCGGACAAGCCCACGCTGATCTGCTGTAAGACCGTCATCGGCAAGGGCGCGCCCACCAAGGCGGGTGGCCACGACGCACACGGCTCGCCCCTCGGCGGACAGGAAATCGCGGCTACGCGCGCGGCGATCGGCTGGTCGTGGGAGCCGTTCGTGATTCCCCAGGAAGTCTATGTGGCGTGGGATGCGAAAGAAGCCGGTGCACAGCGGGAAGCGCAGTGGAACAATGCGTTCGAGCAGTACCGCGCGAAGCATCCGCATGAAGCCGCCGAGTTCGAGCGGCGTGCGGCGGGCAAGCTGCCGGCCGATTGGGCCGCAAAGGCTCAAGCCATCATCGCCGGTGCGAACGAGCGTGCCGAGACAGTCGCTACGCGCAAGGCGTCGCAGCAGGCGATCGAGGGCCTCGCGGCGGTGCTGCCCGAATTGCTCGGCGGCTCGGCCGATTTGACGGGCTCGAACCTCACGAATTGGAAGGCCAGTAAGCCGGTTCGCGCGGGCGCGAACGGTATCGAGTGGGGCAACCACATCAACTACGGCGTGCGTGAATTCGGCATGAGCGCCGTGATCAACGGCATGGCGCTGCACGGCGGCTACAAGGCATTCGGCGGCACGTTTCTCACGTTCTCCGATTACAGCCGCAACGCGCTGCGCGTCGCCGCGCTGATGAAGTCGCCGTCCATTTTCGTGTACACGCACGATTCGATCGGCCTCGGCGAAGACGGCCCGACGCACCAGTCGATCGAGCACGTGTCGAGCTTGCGCTTGATCCCGAACCTGCATGTCTGGCGTCCGGCCGATACCGTCGAAACGGCTGTCGCTTGGACCGAGGCTGTCGAGCATCACGGCCCGTCGTGCCTGATCTTCAGCCGCCAAAATTTGGCGTTCTCGGCGCGCAGCGAAGCACAAATCGCAAACATCGCCAAGGGCGGCTACGTGCTGCGCGACTGGAACGACGAAATCGTCGCCCGCAAGGTCATCCTGATCGCCACGGGCTCGGAGGTCGAACTGGCGCTGGCTGCCGTCGAGCCGCTCGCGCAGCAAGGGATCGCGGCGCGCGTCGTCTCGATGCCGTCGACGACCGTCTATGACCGCCAGGACGCGGAGTACCGCGAGCGCGTGCTGCCCAAGGGGGTGCGCCGCGTCGCCATCGAAGCGGGCGTGACCGATTTTTGGCGTAAGTACGTCGGCCTCGAGGGTGGCGTGGTCGGCATCGATACGTTCGGCGAGTCCGCTCCGGCCAGCGTGCTGTTCAAGCATTTCGGCTTTACCGTGGAGCACGTCGTCGCAGCGGCCAAAACCGCGCTCGAGTCGCGATAGACTCACAGGAAGACGCAATACGGCTTCCCGGCCGCGTCACGGGCGTAAGCGCCTTCGTGCCGTGACCAGCCGGGACGCGGGCGGTACGAGAGCTTTTTTTAGCCCCAATTTCAGGAGAACCAACATGACGGTACGCGTTGCAATTAACGGGTATGGCCGGATCGGCCGCAACACGCTGCGTGCGTTCTACGAGGCCGGCAAGAAGCACGATCTGCAGATCGTTGCAATCAACGACCTCGGCGATGCGAAGACGAACGCCCATCTGACGAAGTACGACACGGCGCACGGCCCATTCCCCGGCGAAGTGTCGGTCGAGGGCGATAATATGATCGTCAACGGCGACAAGATTCGCGTGCTTGCGAACCGCAACCCGGCCGAATTGCCGTGGGGAGAGCTCGGCGTCGACGTCGTGATGGAATGCACGGGCTTCTTCACGACGAAGGAAAAGGCCAGTGCGCATCTGGCCGGCGGTGCGAAAAAGGTTCTGATCTCGGCGCCGGGCGGTAAGGATGTCGATGCGACGATCGTCTATGGCGTGAACCACAATGCGCTGAAGGCAGCGCATACGGTTGTCTCGAACGCCTCGTGCACGACCAACTGTCTCGCGCCGCTCGTCAAGCCGCTCAATGACAAGATCGGCCTCGAAACGGGCCTGATGACGACGATCCACGCGTACACGAACGATCAAGTGCTGACGGACGTCTACCACGAAGATCTGCGCCGCGCGCGCTCGGCCACACACAGCCAAATCCCGACGAAGACGGGAGCGGCGACGGCGATCGGCCTCGTGCTGCCGGAGTTGGCCGGCAAGCTCGACGGCTACGCGATCCGTGTCCCGACGATCAATGTCTCGATCGTCGACCTGTCGTTCATCGCCAAGCGCGATACGACAGTCGAAGAGATCAACGCGATCATGAAGGACGCTGCGCAAGGCGAGCTCAAGGGCATCCTCGGGTACAACACGGCACCGCTCGTCTCGATCGACTTCAACCACAATCCGGCATCGTCCACCTTCGACGCGACGCTCACGAAGGTGGCCGGTCGTCTCGTCAAAGTCTCGAGCTGGTACGACAACGAGTGGGGTTTTTCCAACCGCATGCTCGACACGGCGATCGCGCTCGCGACCGCCAAATAAGCAGGCGGGGGCTGGTGGCTACTGGCTCCTAAGCGCAAGAGCCGCCCTCGTGGCGGCTCTTGTCGTCTCGGCGGCGGTGTCAGTGCTTGCGATGCGGGCAGGCGTCCTTGGTGCAGGCGCCGTAGAGCGCAAGCGCATGCTCGTGTAATTTGAAGCCGCGCTCTTCCGCGATCGTTTGCTGGCGCTTCTCGATTTCAGGGTCGAAGAACTCTTCGACACGCCCGCAGTCGATGCACACCAAGTGGTCGTGATGGGTGCCTTCGTTGAGTTCAAATACCGCCTTGCCGGATTCGAAATTGCTGCGCGAGAGCAGGCCCGCTTGCTCGAATTGCGTCAAGACGCGATAGACGGTGGCAAGGCCGATGTCGAGTTCCTCGTTGAGTAAGCTGCGATAGACGTCTTCCGCGGTCAGATGCCGGACGGCGCTGCGCTGGAAAATTTCGAGGATCTTGAGGCGCGGTAGGGTCGCCTTGAGCCCGATGTTTTTGAGATCGGTTGGATTGGTCATGGCTAGGCATCCCTAGAGTACAATGCACGATTCGAATAGTAATGGGTTTTTGCTGTTCTGGTCATCTTCGATGAAACTCGCGCGGCTCGACGATACGCAAAACGGGGCCCGCACGGTGAGTGAAATGAGTCCAAATTTTCTTATGAAGCGCGGGGGGAGCCACGTGCGCAACCTGTTGATCGCTGCCTCCACGGTTGCGCTCGTTGCGGGATGTTCGACCTACGACAGCCTCACGCAGCGCGTTGCTCAGAGCATTACGCCGTATCGCATCACCATCGTGCAGGGCAACTTCGTCTCGAAGGAAGCTGCTTCGAAGATGCGCGTAGGGATGTCGCGCGACGAAGTCAAGGCGGTGCTCGGTACGCCGTTGCTCACCGACATGTTCCATGACGATCGCTGGGATTACGTTTTTTACTTCAAGCGCGGCTCCACGGCGATCGTGCAGCAGCGCGATTTCGTCATCAATTTCGACGGCGATCATGTCGTGAGCTGGTCGGGCGGCGACGATCTGCCGTCCAACCTCGAACTGCTCGCCGATATCGACGGCGATAAAGGCGGCAAGAAGGCGAAGAAGGCAGCGGCTGCCGCTGCCGCATCGGCGGCTGCCGCGGCGGCCGCCAGCGAGACCGAGGCGGCGCAGCCGGTGAGCGGCGCCGAGCAGGCGAGGGCCAACGAGACGGACCCCGCTAACGCTCAAGCCGCGCAAGCGGCCAACCGGGCGATCAACCAAGTGCCTGCCACGCCGGCCCAACAGGCAGTGCGCTCGGGCACACCGTCGCCGTCGCAAGCGTTGCCGAGTGCGACGCCGCAGTTCCAGTTTCATCGTCAGCCGCAGCCAGGTTCACCCGATCAAAGCAACCCGGTCGGGCCCACGGGCTCGCCGTCGAGCAGCAACGGTGCGCATAACCCGGCGGTATCGTCTTCGTCGCAAGGCGCGTCGGCGGCGGGCGGCTGATCGGTTGTTGGGGTGGGTCATGAAGGCGGGCCGTGCGCGAGACGCGCGCCCGCTTTTCGTTTTTTTGCGGCGCCTCGAAAGACGCGCCGCCGGTCGGTCCGATAGCGAGTGGCCGGCCCGTTATTCAAAGGGGTATGCATGTCGCCGATGAAAATCGCCATCGCCGGTGCATCGGGCCGGATGGGGCAGATGCTGATCCAAGCCGTCTTGAACGATCCCGAGGCGACGCTCGCAGGTGCGCTCGATCGGCCTGGCTCGCCGCAGCTTGGCCAGGATGCAGGACTGCTGCTCGGTCAGCGCACGGGTGTCGTGCTGACCGACGACCTGGAGGCTGTCTTCGCGCAAGCCGATTGTCTTATCGATTTCACGCGTCCCGAGGGCACGATGGCCTATGTCGAGGCCGCGCAGCGTCACGGCACGAAACTCGTGATCGGAACGACGGGCATGACGGACGAGCAGCGCCAGACGGTACATGCCGCCGCTCGGAAAGTCGGGATCGTCTTCGCCGCGAACATGAGCGTCGGCGTGAACGTAACGCTTAAGCTGCTCGAATTTGCTGCCCGTCACTTCGCCACCGGCTACGATATCGAGATCGTCGAAGCCCATCATCGGCATAAGGTCGACGCGCCCTCAGGCACGGCACTCGCAATGGGCGAAGCGATCGCCGGCGCGCTTGGCCGCGACCTGAAAGCGTGCGCGGTGTATGGACGCCATGGCGTGACGGGCGAGCGCGATCCATCGACGATCGGTTTTTCGGCCATACGCGGCGGCGACATCGTAGGCGATCACACGGTCCTGTTCGCCGGGACCGGCGAGCGCATCGAGATCACCCATAAATCATCGAGCCGCGTCTCGTATGCGCAAGGTGCGCTCCGGGCCGCACACTTTCTGTGCGAACGCGGTGCCGGGCTTTACGATATGCAGGACGTACTCGGCCTACGCTGATCGGCGGGTCGGCGACCGGTACGCCGGCGCGCTCGCTTTCGTTCTCGCTTTTGCTGTCGCTCCAGCGCTCCATTCCCATGCAAAACACGGGCATCGTTCATTACTTGCAAACCGGCGACGCGTTGACGCACGCGGTCGCCTATCTGCTTCTCGCCATGTCGATCGCAAGCTGGTGCTTCTTGATCGTCAAAGGTTGGATGCTGGGGCACGCTAAACGCCAAGGACCGCGCGCGATCGCCTTATTTTGGCAATCGGCGACGCTGTCGGAGGGCGTACTTGCACTGCGTGCCGCTGATCGCGAACGCGTTTTCACGCCGCTTGCCGAGGCGGCACTTGCCGCGTCCGGAGTCCATACGCCGTCCGCGATGCTCGCGCGCGTCGAGCGTAGCGAGCGCGTGCTTCGTGCGTTGCGCGAGGCGCTGCTCGCATCGCAGCGCCGTCTTGAATTCGGACAAGTCCTGCTCGCCTCGGTCGGCAGCACGGCGCCGTTCGTCGGATTGCTCGGCACCGTGTGGGGCATCTACCACGCGCTCGGCAGCATCGCCGCGAGCGGGCAGGCGATGATTGAAAACGTCGCCGGCCCGGTCGGCGAGGCCCTCATCATGACGGCCTTCGGGCTCGTGGTCGCCATCCCGGCCGTGCTTGCGTACAACGTGCTCGGCCGGATGCAGCGCCAGGTGTCGGAAGAGCTCGACGGGTTCGCGCACGACCTCCACGTGTACGTTTGTGCCCCGGATGCTCATGAAAAAGCCGCCGGCTCCGATACGCAGCCGGCACGCGGCGCATCGGAGCCGCACTATGCCGGCCACGCGCAGGGCGACGACGCGGCGCGCCGCGCACGCGCTTGACGAGCGTGCGACACATCTGAGCGGGAGACGGCGATCATGGCATTCGGGGGTTTCGAGAAGGAGCGTTCGGCCGCGCCGATGGCCGATATCAATATGACGCCGCTCATCGACGTCATGCTCGTCCTGCTAGTGATTTTCATCATCACGGCGCCGCTGTTCACACACGCGATCCGGCTCGACCTGCCGAAAGCCTCCGCGGCCCCCGCGCCGCAGACGCCGCAGACGGTCACGCTTTCGATCGACGACGCCGGACGGTTGTATTGGGACGGACGCGCGCTCTCGCTCGATGCCGTGCGCGCGAACCTTGTCCAAGCGGGCAAAGCGGCAACGCCGCCCGAGCTTCACCTGCGTGCGTCGCGGGCTACGCGCTACGACGTCATCGCTCAAGTCATGAGCGCGGCGCAGCAGGCGGGGATCGAGCGGATCGGCTTCGTCACCGAGCCGCCGCCGCGTTCCCCCGCGACACAGTGAGTGATGCAGCATTGGGGCTTGCGTCGGTCTACGAACGCCAGTGCCCGAAAACGAAGCAGTGTCCGCGATGGTGGCTTTGCTTACCGAGCGTCGTTTCCGTATACAAAATCGCTCGCAGCGGCAGGTATGCGGCTTCGATGCATGTGCGCGGCCTATAAAACATGGTATTGCCGAGTTTGCCGAGAGCGGTCGGGCGACCTTGAGAGTATGGGTCTGCCTCGGAATAGCAGACGGCGAGCAGCCGGCCGTGCGGCTGCAACCGCGAGGCGAACTGCTTGACATGGCGAGCGAACGCGTCAGATGAGAGATGATGCAAAAAGCTGTAATCCACTATTAGATCGAACCGCCGGTCTTCCGCGAGGAAAGACGACAGATTCGTCGCATCGCCCTCCACATACTCGACCTTGGTCCCTGCCGCGATGCTCCTAGACCGTGCAATTTTGATTGCTGTGGAGGAAATGTCGACGGCGGTCACACGGAAGCCGCGGGAGGCAAGGTATTGTGAGCAGTGGCCCGTGCCGCAGGCGACGTCGAGCACGCAAGCGCCGCGATCGATTGGGTAGTCTGATAGTAATTTGACAAGCTCCTCGGGCGGTGTGGGAATCTCCCAGGGGATCTCGCCGATTGGTAGCTGATACGCATCGTTCCAGTGGTCCGGAATGGATGGCATTGTCACCTCTCAAGTCCAAGTTATTCGTCTAACCCGATATTAAGTTTCGCTACAGTTTCAGCGACAATTCGTGCTCGGATTGCGTCGAGGAACGGATCGAAGCAGGTGTAGGTGTCCAGAGAATTCATTAAGCTTTTTTCGACATCTAACCATGTCGAAAGCGATGCCTCATTGTGCTGAATTTGCGCCTCCAGCTTATCGATTGCTTGCGCGACCCTTGCCTCGTTCGAGGTCGATGACTCGAAGTCGTGCCATAGCGATTGGATCTCTGCAGCGTTGATCTCGGGCAGCATGGTCACAATTTGCTGCATGGCTTCGGTCTCTCTTTCCCTCTTCAGAGTTTGGCTTTCCGGCGTTGCGATGACCTCGAACACCGGAACGTCGCCAGCTATTGCTTCGACAAGATCGTGAACAATCACTATTTTTAGTAATGTGGTAATGTCGACCTTGACCTTCAAATGGGGAGCAACGAGCAACGCGATCAGCGACATCCGCCAGGTGTGCTCAGCGACACTTTCTTGACGGCCATTTGAGAGCCAACTATGGCGCAGCGTGCACTTGAGTTGTTGCGCCAGTGCAGCGACCGACAGTATCCGTTCCGCGACCGCGCTAGTAGTCTCGCACGAAAGGCGCGGTAATTGGGTTTCGCTGTCCGTCGCGCGCTGCTTGTTTGATGTCTTCATCTTACAACTTGTTTCGGATCCAAGAGCTTCAGCTTCAACAATTGAAGTAGCCGTAGGACCTTCGACTTCCCACCACCTAACCGAGGGCGCGTCGATATCGAGTGGTTTGACGTACTTGAGGGCTTCCATCGGTTGCTCAACTAATTCCGGCGAGTATCCAATGGTGCTTCTCGAGAATTCTTCGCGGATCCCGGATTTTATAGATTCCCGCTTTGGATTGTCGATATGAATACCATGAGCATCAAACGAGAATTCGGGCTGCATAAAAATGAAAGCGGATTTGCTGCACCAGGAGAATCGAGGGTGATCGCCCCGATAAAATGGCGCAAAGGTTGTGACGAAAAACGAGACGTTGGAAAATGTGAATCTCCACTTGTCATTCAGGATTTCGTCTTCGAGTGCGTTGTGAAAACCATTTATCTTATTTGTTCGCCCAAGCTCGGCCAGAATGACACGAAAGATATGCGAGAACGAATGAATATCTCTTATGTGGGCGGGAGAAGTCAGTCGAATCACGAAACCGTCTAATGCCTGGCTGCGGGCGATTCGGCAGAAGCGGGTTAACACCGGGGCTATCCGCGAAATATTGTGCGCGACATCCATGTGCTCGTCGTAATCTGGAGCGCCCCATACTTTCGCTTGCTGCGCGAAAGGGCAAAGCGTGTTTGCTATTAAGGGACGAAAGCGCTCTAACGACAGTGCTGTTGTCGGGTCCCAGTGAGCTTTGAACCTCGCTTTATCTCGCTTGATGTTCATGTCGAGCGCCGTACTTACCGATGCGACGAGTTCCCGACCCGTCAAGTGAAACATTTCGACCAACGTTGCTTGGAGGCTTGCCGTCGCCGCAGCGATAGTGGGCCGTTCCTCGTCGGGTTTCGGGCATTTGTCGCCTTCGAGTGCATTGACTAGGCGACCCAGCCTACCTGCGCGCTCGGACAAGAGATAGAACATTCGAGGCCAGGACGTACCGCTGATTGCTTCGACGGCTGGGCGGCTATCGTTCAGGCCCCGGGTGTGTTCGTTGACCGTCACGCAATATTGGTCGGCTATACATGTTGTGATGATGAAGAGGTCCGCCAATTCCGCCGCCATGCGATCGTTATCGATCCTGTCTGGGGACAACAATTCCGCGAGCTCCCCCAGTTCCTCGAGAACACGCGCAACCGCAGATAGCGGGGACCAGTAGCCCCCCAGCGCGAGCACTGTCTCGCGAATCTTTTGCCGCAACAGTGCCATCTGTTCTTTGCTGATCGATGTGCTGCTCGAAGGTATTTCCCCTTCGATATGAGCAGTGGTGGCAGACACGTTGCCTCCCGGTGCGATGAATGGCCGCTTTTGCAAAAGACGAAGCTCCCCGCCGTCCTATAACCAGGAGCGAACCAGGAGCGAACCAGGAGCGCTGATGCAATGACGAATGGGTGCGGAAGGTCGTAGGCTACGGGCGCTGCTCGGTCGGTAGGCCCGCGCAGTGAAAAAATAGGATCAAGTTACCGTCTGCGATGGAGGGGTACAGCGGCCAAGGCACGACAGGCATGCGGCCGGTGACCACGCTTTTTGAGACGGATATGGGACGATGCGCGGCCGTTCGCAGCCTGGTGCGCGACGGCACAATCCAGTTTGGTACGAAGCAACAAGCCGGTATGCGCTGATACCCGCCCACGAACGGTATAATCAGCGTCTTTCCCTCGACCAGCGAGGCGTGACAAGACGTGCGCAGCGCCCGCGTCCACGGTGCCGTTTGGCGCTCGCAGGCGCCACGACAGCCAAGCCCGACCACCATGCAAGAAAAATACTTACCCGCCAACATTGAAGCCGCCGCTCAGGCAGATTGGCGCGCATCGAACGCTTACCGCGCGGCTGAAATCGCCGGGAAGCCGAAGTTCTATTGCGTCTCGATGCTGCCGTATCCGTCGGGCAAGCTGCACATGGGGCATGTGCGCAACTATACGATCAACGACGTCATGTACCGTTATCTGCGGATGAACGGCTACAACGTGCTGATGCCGATGGGCTGGGATGCGTTCGGTATGCCCGCCGAAAACGCGGCGATGGCCAACGGCGTGCCGCCCGCGAAGTGGACCTACGAGAACATCGCCTACATGAAGAGGCAGATGCAGTCGATGGGGCTCGCGATCGACTGGTCGCGCGAGGTCGCCACGTGCGACCCGAAGTACTACAAGTGGAACCAGTGGCTATTCTTGAAGATGCTTGAAAAGGGCATCGTCTACCAGAAAACGGGCACGGTGAATTGGGATCCGGTCGATCAAACGGTGCTCGCGAACGAGCAGGTGATCGACGGGCGCGGCTGGCGCTCGGGCGCGCTCGTCGAAAAGCGCGAAATCCCGATGTACTACATGCGCATCACGCAATACGCCGACGAACTCTTGAGCGATCTCGACGGTCTCGGCTGGCCCGAGCGCGTGAAGATCATGCAGCACAATTGGATCGGCAAGAGCTTCGGCGTGAACTTCGGCTTTCCGTACGAACTCGACGGCGAACGTAAGTTGTTGCGCGTGTTTACCACGCGCGCCGACACCATCATGGGCGTGACCTTCTGCGCCATCGCAGCAGAACATCCGCTCGCTGCGCGCTTGGCGCAGGACAAGCCCGAACTGCAGGCGTTCATCGACGAGTGCCGCCACGGCGGTGTGGCCGAAGCCGAGATGGCGACGATGGAAAAGAAGGGCATGCCCACGGGCTTTTATGTCACGCACCCGCTCACGCAAGCGCGTGTCGAAGTCTGGATCGGCAACTACGTGCTGATGAGCTATGGCGAAGGCGCCGTGATGGGCGTGCCCGCGCACGACGAACGCGATTTCGCGTTCGCGAAGAAATACGGCTTGCCGATCGAACAGGTGATCGCGAAGCCCGGCTGCGCGTATTCGCTCGAAGCGTGGCAGGCGTGGTACGGCGAGAAAGAGGGCGTCGCATGTATCAACAGCGGTCGCTATGACGGGATGGGCTACGAGCAGGCGGTCGACGCGGTCGCGGCCGATTTGAAGGCGCTTGGCGTCGGCGACAAGCAAGTCACCTGGCGCCTGCGCGATTGGGGCATTTCGCGTCAGCGCTACTGGGGCACGCCGATTCCGATCATCCACTGCACAACCTGCGGCGACGTGCCGGTGCCCGAAAAAGATCTGCCCGTCGTGCTGCCCGAGGATCTTGTGCCGGACGGTACGGGCAATCCGCTCGCGAAATCCGCCGCGTTCGTGAATTGCACGTGTCCGACGTGCGGCGCGCCGGCCAAGCGCGAGACGGACACGATGGATACATTCGTCGATTCGTCCTGGTACTTCTCGCGCTATACGTGCCCCGATGCCGAGACCATGGTCGATGCGCGCACCGATTATTGGATGCCGATGGACCAATACATCGGCGGCATCGAGCATGCCATCTTGCATCTGCTGTACTCGCGCTTCTGGACGAAGGTGATGCGCGACATGGGCCTCGTCCCATTTGGCGAGCCGGCCAAGAACCTGCTCACGCAGGGCATGGTGCTCAACGAAACCTTCTACCGCGAGGACGCTTCGGGCAAGAAGACGTGGTACAACCCGGCCGATGTCACGGTCGAGCACGATGACAAGGGCCGTCCCGTCGGCGCGACGCTGAATACGGACGGGCAGCCCGTCGTACTGGGCGGCGTCGAGAAAATGGCGAAGTCAAAGAACAACGGCGTCGATCCGCAATTGCTGATCGATCAGTACGGCGCCGATACGGCGCGCTTGTTCACGATGTTCGCCGCCCCGCCCGAGCAGCAGCTCGAATGGTCCGGCTCGGGCGTCGAAGGCGCGAGCCGCTTCCTGCGTCGCGTCTGGGCGTTCGGTCATGCGAACCAGGCCGAACTCATCTCGCGCGACACGTTCGACCCCACGCAGCTTGCGGAGGCCGACAAGACGCTGCGCCGCGAGGTTTACGGCGTGCTCAAGCAGGCGGATTTCGACTACCAGCGTCTGCAGTACAACACGGTCGTCTCGGCTGCGATGAAGATGCTCAATGCACTCGAGAATGCGAAGCTCGCACGCCCGAGCGTGCTGCGCGAGTGCTACGGCGTGCTACTGCGCGTGCTGTATCCGGTCGTGCCGCACGTCACGCACGCGCTGTGGCAGACGCTCGGCTTCGTCGACCCGTTCGGGCCGCTGCTCGACGCGCCGTGGCCGAAGGTCGATGAAAAGGCGCTCGAGCAAGCCGAGATCGAGCTCGTGTTGCAGGTGAACGGCAAGGTTCGCGGCGCCTTGACGATCGCCAAGGAAGCGTCTCGCGAAGCCATCGAGGCCACGGCGCTCGCGCACGAGATGGTCGCTCGTTTCAGCGAGGGTAAGCGCCCGAAGAAGATCATCGTCGTGCCCGGCCGGCTCGTGAACGTCGTCGTTTGACGGTACAGCGTACGGCTGCGGGCGGCACTCGTCGCGCGTCGCGCGGGAGTCCGCCTGTAAACAACCAAGGAGCCAATGTGATTCGCCGATCGTTTCTCGCGCTCATGTGCGGCACGATGATGCTTGCCGCCTGCGGTTTTCAACTGCGCGGACAGCAAAACTATGCGTTCAAGCGGCTTGCCATCGTGGGCGCGCCGCCCATCGTCGCCGCACGCTTGACGCGGATGATCGAAGGCGGCAGCGATACGGTCGTTGTCAAATCGCCTGATGAGGCGGACGCTGTGTTGAGCTTGGGCGAATCGCGCGGCCAAGCGGTGCTGACGCTGAACTCGCTCGGTGTCGCCGAGGAATATCAGCTCAACTACTCGCTAAGCTACTCGCTGGCGAGCGCTGATGGCACCGTGTTGATTCCGCCGAGTGCGATCGCGCTCAATCGGGCGATGACCTACAGCGTTCAGTACTCGCAAGCGAAGACGCAAGAGGCTGATCTGCTCTACGCCGATATGCAGAACGACGCCATCGATCAACTGACGCGCCGGCTCGCGATCGTGCGCACGCTGCATCCGGGGCCGGGTCAACAGGCACCGGCCGTCGCGCCGCGTGCCCCGCTGCCGCCCCCGCCGCTCTGACCGCCCGATAGCCGTCGCTCATGCAACTGCGACTCGAAGCGCTCGACGCGCATCTGGCTAAGGGCCTCGGTGGCCTTTACGTCGTTTTCGGCGACGAGCATCTGCTCGCGCAGGAAGCGTGCGACCGTATCCGTGCGGCCGCGCGGGCAGCGGGGTTTACCGAACGCAATGTTTTCACCGTCGAGCGCAGCTTCGATTGGAGTTCGCTCCTCGGTGCGACGCAATCGATGTCGCTGTTCGGGGAACGTCAGCTGATCGAATTGCGGATTGCCTCGGGCAAGCCGGGCAAGGAGGGCGCCGATGCGCTCAAGACGCTGGCCGCCGCCCGGAGTCCAGATGTCCTGACGCTCGTCACGCTGCCGCGGCTCGATGCGGCCACGCAAAAGTCCGCATGGTTTACGGCGCTGGCGGAAGGCGGTGTCGCGCTGCGGATCGACCCGGTCGAACGCGCGCAATTGCCGAACTGGGTCGGGCAGCGCTTAACGCTGCAAGGCCAGCGCGTCGCGCCGGGCGATGACGGCCGGCGTGCGTTGCAGTTCATCGCGGAGCGCGTCGAAGGTAATTTGCTGGCCGCTCATCAAGAGATTCAGAAGCTGGGGCTGCTGTACCCGCAAGGCGTCCTAACGTTCGAGCAGGTGCATGACGCGGTGCTCAACGTCGCTCGCTATGACGTCTTCAAGCTCAACGAGGCGATGCTGGCCGGCGATGTCGGGCGGCTCTCGCGCATGCTCGACGGCTTGAAAGGTGAGGGCGAAGCGCCGGTGCTTGTGCTGTGGGCGCTGACCGAGGAATTGCGCACGCTGCTCAGGATCAAGCGCGGCGCGGCGGCCGGCAAGCCGCTCGCGATGCTGCTGCGTGAGAACCGCGTTTGGGGGCCGCGCGAGCGGCTCGTCGGGCCGGCGCTCGCGCGCGTGACCGAAGCGGTGCTCGAGGAGGGGCTCGCGCTCGCCGCGGCGCTCGATCGTCAGGTGAAAGGCCTCTGGGCCGCGGCGCCCGGCAGCCGCCGGCGCACGGCGTTACCCCCCGATCCATGGGACGGTCTGTTCGAGCTCGCCGCGCTCGTTGCAGCGCCAGGCAAGCGCGGCGCCGCACGCGCAATGGGCGCGTAGCAGCTAGAATCGCAACGTCGACCTTCGCACCACAGCGGAGGGACACAGGTAGACCGCGCCGCGTGCGCCACGAACGAGAATCATGATGGAAATCGACGAGTACATGACCGGTATCGGCCGCCGGGCGCGCGCCGCTTCGCGTGCAATGGCACGCGCCGCCACCGCAGCCAAGAACGACGCTTTGGAGGCCATCGCGCGTGCGATCGAGCGCGAGCAGGCCGCACTGAAGGAAGCGAATGCGCGCGACGTGGCAAACGCGCGCGATAAAGGCATGGACGCCGCATTCGTCGATCGTCTGACGCTATCGGACAAGGCCCTGTCGACGATGATCGAGGGCTTGCGCCAAGTCGCTTCGCTGTCCGATCCGATCGGGGAGATCGACACGCTCAAATATCGGCCAAGCGGCATTCAGGTCGGACAAATGCGTGTGCCGCTCGGCGTGATCGGCATTATCTACGAATCGCGCCCGAACGTGACGATCGACGCCGCGGCGCTGTGTCTGAAATCGGGCAATGCGGCGATTTTGCGCGGCGGCTCGGAAGCGCTTGCGTCGAACACGGCACTGGCGGCGCTCATTGCCGAAGGCCTGGCTGCGGCCGGCTTGCCGCGCGATGCGGTGCAAGTGATCGAGACGGCCGATCGTGCCGCGGTCGGCAAGCTCATCACGATGACTGACTATGTCGACGTGATCGTGCCGCGCGGGGGCAAAGGCCTTATCGCGCGGTTGATGCAGGAGGCGCGCGTACCGATGATCAAGCACCTCGATGGGATCTGCCACGTCTACGTCGACGACCGGGCCGATCTGTGCAAAGCGCTGGCCGTCTGCGACAACGCGAAGACGCATCGCTACGGCACCTGCAATACGATGGAGACGCTGCTGATCGCACGCGGCATCGCGCGCGCCGCGCTACCCCTGCTGGCACGCGTGTATCGCGACAAGGGTGTCGAGTTGCGTGTCGATGACGCTGCCCGGGCGGTGCTCGAAGCCGCGCCATGGGGCAGCGATGCGCCGCCGCTCGCGCTCGTCGACGCGACCGAGGAAGACTGGCGCACCGAGTACCTTGCGCCGGTGCTCGCTGTGAAGGTGGTCGACGGCATCGACGCGGCGATCGAGCACATCAATACGTACGGCTCGGCACACACGGATGCGATCGTCACCGAAGACCACGACCGCGCAATGCGCTTCTTGCGCGAAGTGGATTCGGCAAGCGTGATGGTCAACGCTTCGACGCGCCTTGCGGATGGCTTCGAGTTCGGTCTCGGTGCGGAAATCGGAATCTCGAACGACAAACTGCACGCTCGCGGTCCCGTCGGGCTGGAGGGGCTGACCTCGCTCAAATACATCGTGCTCGGCCACGGCGAAGTTCGGAAATAGAAACAATACCGATCCACAACCGCGCACGACGACACACGGATCCCATGCTCTGGCTCAAGACGTTTCACATCGTTTTTGTGGCTGCTTGGTTTGCAGGCCTTTTTTATCTGCCCCGGATCTTCGTCAATCTCGCCATCGAGACCGAGCGGGCTGCTTGCGCGCGACTGCTGACGATGGCGCGCAAGCTCTACCGCTTCATGACGTTCATCGCCGTCGTGGCGCTGGCCTGCGGGCTCGGGCTGTGGCTCGGCTACGGCATCGGGCAAGGGCAGGGCTGGCTTCATGCGAAGCTCGGCGTCGTCGTTCTGCTGATCGTCTATCACGGCTACTGCCGTCGTCTGCTGACCGCCTTCGAGCGCGGCGAGAATCGCCACTCCGACCGCTGGTATCGCTTTTTCAACGAACTGCCCGTGCTCGGTCTCATCGCTGCGGTCGCACTCGTTGTGGTCAAGCCCTTTTAGCCTCGCCCGGCGCCATCGGCCCCCGGGCACGCCAATCTTTGTGGCTGCTGTCAACAACGACGGGCCGACCGCCGCGGCAACCGGCAACCCTAGATTGTTGTTGCCCGACCTGTTCCTACTGCTCCTCTTCTGCTTTTGTCGTTTCGATGCGGCGCCGCGTGATCGCTTTCTTGGCGCGGGCGAGCTTGTCGACTACGCTGGGCCCGCGCTTGAGCGCGACGCCGACGGCGAGGATGTCGCCGATCGCCAGATGCGACACGCGTGAGGTCATGGGCGAAAAGATGTCGGTTTCTTCGGCGACATTCGCAAACAGGCTCACCGTCGCGATCTGCGCCAGCGGCGAACTGCTGTTCGTGATCGCGACGACCGTCGCCCCGCAAGCGAGCGCCGAGCGCGCGGCCTCGACGATGTCGCGCGTGCGGCCCGTATTCGAGATGGTTACGACGACATCGCCTTCGCCAAGCAGCGCCGCCGACATCGTGTAGGTATGCGGATCGGCGTAAGCGACGCTCGGTATGCCGAGCCGGAAGAACTTGTGTTGGATGTCTTGTGCCGCGATGCCTGAGCCGCCTGCGCCGTAGAACTCGATCCGCGATGCCTGTGCGAGCAGGTCGATCGCCTTCGCGATGCTGTGCGCCGAGAGACTGTTCCTGACTTCGATCAGCGCACCGATGGTCCGATCGAATACCTTGGCGACGACACCCGACGTGGGTTCGTCGGGTCGCACATCGCGATAGACGGAGGGCAGCCCCGGCGCGATGCTTTGCGCAAGCCGGATCTTGAATTCGCGAAAGCCGCCGCAGCCCAACGCTTGGCAGAAGCGGGCGATTGTCGGCTGGCTCACGCCGACCCGCCGCGCGAGCTCGGTCATCGCTAGGTCGAGCACCTCCCGCGGCGCCTCGAGGACGTAATCGGCCAGCTTGCGTTCTGACGGCCGCAATTGCGCGCGCATCGCTTCGATTCGAGAAAGCATCGGAAAATTGCCTCGATGGGGTGTATCGTTTTCTATCGATACGAACAGTATGATCGGCGATATGTAGAAAAGCTACACGATTTTTCTACTCATGGGATGGGTTGTTGAGGGGTGTGAATTAAGCTGACATTGACAACAGACGTCGATGCGCATTGCTGAGATGTAGTTTTTCTACTAAACTTGCCCGGCCTAAATCGAGCTGAGCGGCCCTTGTGCCGCACCGCGCACCCGCTCGGCGTTCGCATGCCGAGCCTTCAGGAAGGAGCGTCTCTCCATGGTTTCGCCGCACCCCACACTGATCGAAGTCACCCGCCGCATCGTGGAGCGTAGCCGCCCCACGCGTTCCGCCTACCTCGCGCGCATCGATGCGGCGCAAGGACGCTTTCCAGCCCGCGGCGCGCTCTCATGCGCGAACCTCGCACACGGTTTCGCGGGGCTTGAAGGCAACGACAAGATTGCGATCAAGGCGATGCGCGAGCCGAACATCGGTATCGTCTCCGCCTACAACGAGATGCTGTCGGCGCATGCACCGTACAAAGATTACCCCGACCTCATCAAGCGCGCCGCGCGCGAGCGCGGCGGCGTCGCGCAGTTCGCGGGCGGCGTGCCGGCGATGTGCGACGGCGTTACGCAGGGCAACGCCGGGATGGAACTATCGCTCTTCTCGCGCGAGGTGATCGCGATGAGCACGGCTGTCGCGCTCACGCACAACATGTTCGATGCGGCACTATGCCTCGGCATTTGCGACAAGATCGTCCCCGGTTTGCTGATCGGCGCGCTGCAGTTCGGCCATCTGCCGACGATCTTCGTGCCGGCCGGTCCGATGACGAGCGGCCTGTCGAACGACGAGAAAGCCAAGATTCGTCAGCAGTTCGCGACAGGGCAAGTCGGACGGGACGCGCTGCTCGAAGCGGAATCGGCCGCCTACCACGGGCATGGCACGTGCACGTTCTATGGCACCGCGAACAGCAATCAAATGCTCATGGAGGTCATGGGGCTGCATCTCCCGGGTTCGGCATTCGTTCATCCGCATACGCCATTGCGCGATGCGCTGACGGCCGCGGCGGCACAGCGTGTGCTCGAGATCACCGCCGAGCGTGGACACTACACGCCGATCGGCCATGTCGTCGACGAAAAGGCGATCGTGAACGGCATCGTCGCGCTGCTGGCGACGGGCGGCTCGACCAATCACACGCTGCATCTCGTGGCGATAGCGCGCGCGGCCGGCATTCTCATCGACTGGAACGACTTCGATGCACTCTCGCAAGCCGTGCCGCTGCTCGCTAAGATCTATCCGAACGGAAAGGCCGACGTGAATCACTACCACGCGGCCGGCGGCATGGCGTTCCTGATTCGCAACCTGCTCGACGGCGGCTTGCTGCACGAGGACGTCACGACGGTCATGGGCAAAGGGCTGCGTCGCTATACGGAAGAGCCGAAGCTCGTCGAGGGCCGGTTGGCCTGGGTGCCCGGCGTGGAGCAAAGCGGCGATGCGAAGGTGTTGCGGCCGATTGCCGAGCCGTTCCAGGCCGACGGCGGCCTGCGGCTCATGCAGGGCAAGCTCGGCCGCGGCGTCATTAAAATCTCGGCCGTTGCGCCCGAGCACCGCATGGTCCGGGCCCAAGCGCTCGTCTTCGATTCGCAAGAAGCGGTGCAAGAAGCGTTCGACAAGGGCGAGCTCAAGCGCGATTTCGTCGCCGTCGTCCGGTTCCAAGGTGCGCGCGCGAACGGCATGCCTGAACTGCATCGCTTGACGCCGCTGCTCGGCGTGCTGCAGGACCAGGGCTTTCACGTCGCGCTCGTCACCGACGGGCGCATGTCCGGCGCATCGGGCAAGGTACCGGCCGTGATTCACGTCTCACCCGAGGCGCTGCTGGCCGGGCCGCTCGGCAAAGTGCGCGACGGCGATACCATCGTGATCGACGCCGATCGCGGCATACTCGATGTCGAGATCGAGCCGGGCGAGTGGAGCGCGCGGGACGTCCAGCAACCCAAGCATCAAGCGGAAAACGAAGTCGGCTTCGGCCGCGAATTGTTCGGCGTCTTTCGGGCGGCCGCGGCGCCGGCCGAAATGGGCGCCTCGGTGTTCGGACCGCTCGTGGGCGAGCCGGCCGAGCGTTTCGCTTCTATCCATGCAAACAACGCGCAATAAGGAGTCGCCATGAAAAAGGTTGAAGACATCGTCCGCCTCGGGCCTGTCATTCCGGTGCTGGCGTTCGATACCGTCGAGCAGGGCGAACACGTCGCGCGCGCGCTTCATGCCGGCGGCGTCAAAGTGCTCGAGATCACCCTGCGCACGCCGGCCGGCATCGGCGCGATCGAGCGCGCGGCGCAGCTCTCGGCCGATATCGTCGTGGGCGTCGGCACGATCACGAAACCTGAGCATTGCGCGCAGGCGAAGCAGGCCGGGGCGCAGTTCGGTGTTTCCCCCGGGCTAACCAAGGACATTCATCGAGCCGCCCAGGATGCCGGCCTGCCGCTGCTGCCTGGCGTAATGACACCGAGCGATATTCTCCTCGCACTCGAGCTCGGCTATGAAACCGTGAAGTTCTTCCCCGCGCAGCAAGCCGGCGGCATCCCGATGCTGCAAGCGCTTTATGGCCCGTTTCCTGCGCTCAAGTTCTGCCCGACGGGCGGTGTCACGACCGAGACGGCACCGAGCTTTCTCGCTTTGCCCAATGTCGTCTGCGTCGGCGGCTCCTGGCTCACGCCTAAAGCCGCGCTGGCCGCGCAAAACTGGGACGAGGTGACACGCCTTGCCCGCGCCGCGTCCGAGCTTGCCGCTCATCAGCATTGATAGGTCCCCGGGGCGGTGTCGCCGGCATCGCCCCCAGCATGCGTCCACCTACCTCGTTTCAAACAAGTAAAGGAGACTTTTCATGGGATCGGTCCACGGCGGCCTCTTGTTGCTCTACGCCCTCATAGCGATTGCGGCGCTCATTTTGTTGATTGCGCGGTACAAGGTCTATCCGTTTCTGGTCCTCATCATCGTCTCCCTGCTGCTCGGGCTTGCTGCAGGCATGCCGGCGGGGCAAATCGTCAAGTCGTTCGAGACGGGTAACGGCGGCACGCTCGGCCATATCGCGATCGTCGTCGGTCTGGGGACGATGCTCGGCAAGATGATGGCCGAATCGGGTGGGGCGGAGCGAATCGCGACCACATTGATCGACTGGTTCGGCGAAAAACACATTCATTGGGCGATGATGTTCGTTGCCATCATCGTCGGCTTGCCGGTTTTCTTCGAAGTCGGCTTCGTCTTGTTGATCCCGATCGCGTTCAACGTCGCCAAGCGCACCGGAAAATCGCTGCTGCTGATCGGGCTGCCGATGGTGGCGGGGCTGTCGGTCGTGCATGGCCTGATTCCGCCGCACCCGGCGGCGCTCTTGGCCGTGCAGGCTTATGGCGCCGACATCGGCAAAACGATCGCCTACGGTCTCATCGTCGGCGTTCCCACGGCGATCGTCGCGGGCCCGCTGTTCGCGTTGCTCGTCCATCGGTACGTCAAGCTGCCCGAGAACAATCCGCTCGCGGCGCAGTTCGTCGAATCGGCCGACGACGCCGCCGCCGAGCACCGGCGCGACATGCCCGGCTTCGGGATTACGCTGTTCACGATTTTGCTGCCGGTGCTGCTGATGCTCGTCGGCAGTTGGGCCGATCTGGTGTTTGCGCCGAAGTCGACGCCGAACGATCTGCTGCGTTTCATCGGCAACTCCGACGTGGCGCTCCTGATTGCCGTGCTCTTTAGTTTCTGGACGTTCGGGGCGCAGCGTGGCTTCACCCGTGAGCAGATCCAGAAGTTCTGCGGCGAATGTCTGGCGCCGATCGCCGGCATTACGCTGATCGTCGGTGCGGGCGGTGGTTTCGGCGGTGTGTTGCGCGATAGCGGCATTTCGCGCGAGATCGTGGCCCTCGCCACACAGGCCAACCTCTCGCCGCTTTTGTTCGGCTGGTTCGCTGCCGCGCTGATTCGCCTGGCGACGGGCTCGGCCACAGTCGCGATGACGACGGCCTGCGGTATTGTCGCTCCGATCGCCAAAGCCGGCCTCGTTCAAGTGCGGCCCGAATTGCTCGTGCTCGCTACGGGCTCCGGCTCGCTGATCTTCTCGCATGTGAACGATGGCGGGTTCTGGCTGATCAAAGAGTATTTCGGTATGACGGTCGGGCAGACTTTCAAGACGTGGTCGCTGTGCGAGACGATTATCTCGGTACTCGGCCTCGGGTTGACTTTCGCGCTCGCGGCGGTCATTTAAACGCAAAGTGGAACGAAAATGATCCTGATCGTGATGGGAGTGTCGGGCGCCGGTAAGACGCTGATCGGCGAGTTGTTGGCCGAGCGCATCGGTTGCAGCTTCGTTGACGGCGACGTGTTTCATAGCGCCGCGAACAAGGAAAAGATGGCGCAAGGCATCGCGCTCACCGACGAGGACCGCTGGCCATGGCTCGCGGCGATTCGTGCGGCGATCGAAGAGAAGGCCCGTGCCGGCGAGTGGCTCATCGTCGGCTGCTCGGCGCTCAAGCGCGTCTATCGCGATGTACTGCGCGGCGGTGCAGACGGTGACGCTACCGTGCGCTTCGTTTATCTGAAGGGTTCGTTCGAGCTGCTCCACGAACGCCTGGCCACTCGTGGCCGGCATTTCTTCAATCCGGCGCTGCTGCAAAGCCAGCTCGAGACGCTGGAGGAGCCCGGCGACGACGAAGCCATCACCGTCAGCGTCGAGCTATCTCCGCCCGAAATCGTCGATCGGGTCATGTCGAGCCTCGACCCGCAGCCGTAAGCTCAGGCCGGCTGGCTGCCCGGCTACCCGCCGATGCGCAAGCCGGCCCGGCGGCCGATCTGATCGTGCGGATAGTCGATAGTGGCGATGCAGGAGATGAAAAAAGGGCGTACCGCCGATTTCGGCCGTACGCCCTTTTTTGATCGGCGGCGTTTGGCTTAAGCGATCCGCTTGGCCAAGTTCACCGCCTTGCCCGTGTACGAGGCGGGCGTCATGGCGATCAGCAGCGCCTTCGCGTCCTCGGGAATGGCGAGCGTTGCGATGAACTGCTGTAGCGCCTCGCGCGTGATGCCCTTGCCGCGCGTGAGTTCCTTCAGTTGCTCGTAGGGATTTTCGATGCCGAAGCGGCGCATGACCGTCTGCACCGGTTCGGCCAGCACTTCCCAGCAGTTGTCGAGATCTTCGTTCAGGCGAGCCGGATTGACTTCGAGCTTATCGAGGCCGCGGATCAACGCGTCATAGGCGAGCAGCGAATAGCCGAGCGCGACGCCCATGTTACGCAGCACCGTCGAATCGGTCAGGTCTCGCTGCCAGCGCGAAACGGGCAGCTTGTCGGCCATATGGCGCAGCGTCGCGTTCGCGAGGCCGAGGTTGCCTTCCGAGTTTTCGAAATCGATCGGGTTGACCTTGTGGGGCATCGTCGATGAGCCGATTTCGCCGGCCTTGGTTCTTTGCTTGAAGTAGCCGAGCGAGATATAGCCCCAGACGTCGCGGTCGAGGTCGAGCAGGATCGTATTGGCACGCGCGACGGCATCGAACAGTTCGGCCATGTAGTCGTGCGGCTCGATCTGGATCGTGTACGGATTGAACGTGAGCTTCAGGCGCTGCTCGATGACCTCGCGCGAGAACGCTTCCCAGTCGAAGCCCGGGTAGGCCGCGAGATGCGCGTTGTAGTTGCCTACGGCGCCGTTCATCTTGCCGAGGATCTGGACTCGCTCGATGCGCTCGATTGCGCGCGCGAGGCGGGCTGCAACGTTCGCGATCTCTTTGCCGAGCGTCGTCGGGCTGGCCGGCTGGCCGTGCGTGCGCGAGAGCATCGGCTGTTCGGCTTGAGCATGCGCAAGCGCGACGAGGCGGCTTTGCACCGCGCGCAGCGCCGGCACGATGACGTGCTCGCGCGCCCCGGCGAGCATCAGCCCATGCGACGTGTTGTTGATGTCCTCCGAGGTGCACGCGAAATGGATGAATTCGCTTGCGCGCTCAAGTTCGGGCTGTCCCTTCACCGATTCCTTGAGCCAGTATTCGACGGCCTTGACGTCGTGGTTCGTCACGCGCTCGATTTCTTTGATACGCGCGGCATCATGTGCGGAGAAGCGTGCCACGAGATCGAGCAGGAACTTTTCGGCGGTTTCGGAAAAGCGCGGCATCTCCGCGAAGCCGGCTTGCGACAGCGCAATGAGCCAGTGAACTTCGACCGTCACGCGGTGGCGCATGAAGGCGGCTTCGGAGAGCCAGTCGCGCAGCGCTTCCGTCTTGGCTGCGTAGCGGCCGTCGAGCGGCGAGAGGGCGGTAAGGGCAAACAGCGTATCGGCGCGGGTATCGGACATGAGGAGACGTCGCGCTCGAAGCGCGCGGGTTCAGTGCAGGGGAGAACCCGCGATTTTACACTGACCGAGGCCGATCGAGCTGGATTTGGCCTTGGTGAAGGCGCGAACGGATGCGAGCCCGCTCGCGCCGTGGCCTCATTCGCTGGCAGTGGCGGGTTGTCCGACGCGTGCGGGCTGGGCCGCGTGCGCGGTGTCCAGTGCTGCGCCGGCCGGGCTGGCCCAGACGAGCCATTGCGCCCGCAGCGCAACGACTGCGATGCAGGCGCAAGCCGCCAGTGCGCCAAACGTAGCGAATCCCATTTGATAGCTGCCGGTGGTTTCTTTCGCGATGCCCATCACGACGGGCAGATAGAAGCCGCCGATGCCGCCGGCGGCGCCGATCACGCCCGAGAGCAGTCCCGTCTTGCCTTTCCAGCGATGGGGCACGAGCTGGAACGTGGCCCCGTTGCCCAGACCGAATGCAAGGTAGAGGCACACGAGGATCGCGATGCCGCCCGCTAGCGGCGGCATCCAGGCAGCAAAACCGAGATCGGCGAGCGAGATGGCGGCGAGCAGCACCGTCAGCGCGCGCACGCCGGTGATCCGGTCTGCCAAATAGCCACCCATCGGCCGGACGATCGCGCCGAGGAAGGCCAAGAGCGACATGAACAGGCCCGCTTCGAGTTTCGGCATGTGGTAGAGCGTCGTGAGCAGCAGCGTGACGTAGGACGACATACCGACGAAGCCGCCGAACGTGATGCTGTACACGAGCATCATCACCCAGGTATCGCGTTCGGCCAACACAGTGCGATAGCGCGCCGGCAGCAATGCGATGGCGCCCGCTGCACCGAGCACCGGCAGTATGAGGACGCCCGTTTTCCCGGCGCCGAACAGACCCGCATGGACGGCCAGCACGAGCACGATCAGGCCCGCGAGCATCGTGACGAAGCCCATCAGCGCGCGCGCGGCGCTGCCGGCTTTCTCGCCTCGATCGTCGCCCCAGGCGAACAGCGCGACGCCGGCAATCGCGAGCAGCGGCAGCGCAGCCGCGGTCGCGTATTGCCAACCGAACGCGTCGGCCACGCGCGGGAACAGGAATCCGTCGAGCACCGCGCCGATGTTGCCGGCGGCCGCGAGGCCGAGCACGAGCCCTTGCACCTTCTGCGGATAGCTGCTGCCGGCCATCGGCAGGGCGACGGCGAAGCTCGCGCCGCCCACGCCCAGGAAAACACCGAGCACGAGCAGCAGTGTGTAGGACGGTGTCGTCGGGAGCAGCGGCAGCACGATGGCCGGCAGCGCCGAGATCATGACACCCATCAATGCCACGCGGCGGCCGTTTGCCGACTGATAGAGGTTACCGAGCGCAACCCGCAGGATGGCGGCCGACAGGACCGGCACGGCGACGAGAAAACCTTGTTGGGCGGCCGTCATGGCAATGCTCTTGCCGATGAACGGCGCGAGCGGCCCGTACAGGACCCACACGGTGAAGCCCGTGTCGAAATAGAGAAAGCAGGCGAGGAGCGAGCGCCAATTGCCGCTCCTTAGCGCGTGTTGCAGGTTCTTCATGATCGTCCTCGCGTCGGTTATCGGATGAGTCGTTTGGGGGGGGGCGGGGCGCTAGGATGCCTATCGGCGTAACGCGACGCCCCGGCAATGCAAGGCCCATGCCAACGGCGCTCTGGCCTTGCGCCCCGGCGGCCGCATCGCCGCGCGCCATGGGCGATTGCGGCCATCGCCCCGCAACGTGCGGTGAGCGAATGCGCACAGCCGCCCTGGAGCGCGCTGCGCGCGGGCGCACCGGTATCGCGCTGCCGGCACTGTCGAAGTGCTCGGTGCGCGCGCCGATGGTGCGCCGCACCAACGTTGCGACGAAACGCAGAGGGCGGCGAGCACGAAGCCCGCTTGCCGCGCCGGTACAATGCGCTCGTCGCATTTTCGTTCGGGCCGCGCGGCCCTCGCTCCGCATGGAACTCAAGTGGCTCGAAGATTTCGTCTCGCTCGCCGAGACTCGCAGCTTCAGCCGGTCGGCTGAGCTGCGGCACGTCACGCAACCTGCGTTCTCACGGCGCATTCAAGCGCTCGAGGCGTGGCTCGGCACCGAGCTCATCGATCGATCGGTTTATCCGACGCGGCTCACGCAGGCCGGCGAGGTATTCCACGAGCAGGCGCTCGCGATGCTTTCGCATATGCATGAGTCGCGTATTTTGCTGCGCGGGCACGTGCGCTCGCCGGTCACGACGATCGAATTCGCCGTCCCCCACACGCTGTCGCTCACGTATTTCCCGCTCTGGCTGCAGCGCATCGAAGCGCGGATGGGGCCCGTCCACACACGCTTGCGCGCGCTGAATGTTCACGATGCCGTGTTGTCGCTCGTCGAAGGCGGCTGCGATCTCGTCATGGGCTATCACCATCCGAGCCATCCGGTCGCGCTCGATCCCGGCCGCTACGACATGCTCACGCTCGGGTTTGAGCCGATCAGCCCGTTCTCGGCGCCGACGCGGGCGGGCCGCGCGCGCTACACGTTGCCCGGAACGGGCGATGCGCCCGTTCCGTATCTGTCGTACACGCCGAACGCATATTTGGGCCGCATGACCGAAGTCATCGTCGCTAACGCGCCTGAGCCGCTCTATCTCGACCGCCTCTACGAGACCGATATGGCCGAGGCGCTCAAGGCGATGACGCTGGCCGGACATGGCGTCGCTTTCTTGCCGCACAGTGCCGTCGAAGACGCCGTCGCAGCCGGGGATTTGATTCGGCTCGATCGCGCGGCTTCCCGCGGGCTGCCGGCCGATCGCTTTACGTTGACGATGGAAATCCGTTTGTACCGCGACAAGCTTGCGGGAAACGGCGACGATCCACGCCAACAGCTCCTGCGCCGCTTATGGCAGGTCGTCGCCGACGAACTCGGCATGAAAGAGGCGTAGCGCTGCTTGGCAGCGATGCATGGCCGAGCCCCATCCGCTCTGTCCGCCCGCCGGCGCGCAACGGCGCGTGAACACACGTTATGCAAAAAATGCATAAAGCGATGACCAAACGGCATTGGATTTCAAAATGGGCTTTTTCCACAATGGCGCACATTCAGTGACCGTTGGAGCGTCCATGTCCTCGCAATTGCAGTCCGCACCGTCTGCACACACGATCCCCTCGTATCTCCACGCCGACGATCTCGGCCCCTGGGGAAACTACCTGCGTCAGGTTGACCGCGTCGCGCCGTACCTCGGCTCGTCGTCGCGTTGGCTCGAAACGCTCAAGCGTCCGAAGCGCATTCTGATCGTCGATGTCCCCATCGAACTCGATAACGGCACCGTCGCGCACTTCGAAGGCTATCGCGTCCAGCACAACGTCTCGCGCGGTCCCGGCAAAGGCGGCGTGCGTTATCACCAGGACGTCACGCTGTCCGAAGTGATGGCGCTTTCCGCCTGGATGTCGGTGAAGAATGCGGCCGTGAACGTGCCGTACGGCGGCGCGAAGGGCGGCATCCGCGTCGATCCGCGCACGCTCTCGCGCGGCGAACTCGAGCGCGTCACACGCCGGTATACGAGCGAGATCGGCATCATCATCGGGCCGAACACCGACATTCCCGCGCCGGACGTCAATACGAACGAGCAGATCATGGCGTGGATGATGGACACGTACTCGATGAACCAAGGCCAGACGGCCACGGGCGTCGTGACCGGCAAACCGATCGCGCTGGGCGGCTCGCTGGGCCGCCGCGAAGCGACGGGCCGCGGCGTGTTCGTCGTCGGCACGGAAGCGGCGCGCCGAGTGGGGCTCGACATCGAAGGTGCGCGCATCGCCGTGCAAGGGTTCGGCAACGTCGGCGGTATCGCTGCTCGCCTGTTCGAGGAAGCCGGCGCGAAGGTCGTCGCCGTACAAGATCACACGGGTGCGATTCACAAATCGAGCGGCATCGATACGCACGCGCTGCTTGAGCACGTGGCGAACACCGGCGGCGTGGGCGGCTTCAAGGGTGCCGATCCGGTCGCGAACGACGAGTTCTGGATGATCGAGAGCGATATCCTGATTCCGGCGGCGCTCGAAAATCAGATCACCGAGAAGAATGCCGCGAGGATCAAAACCAAGATCATCGTCGAAGGCGCAAACGGCCCGACCACGACGGCGGCCGACGACATCTTGCACGACAAGGGTGTGCTCGTGATCCCCGATGTCGTCGCCAATGCGGGCGGCGTGACGGTGTCGTACTTCGAGTGGGTGCAGGACTTCTCGAGCTTCTTCTGGACCGAAGACGAAATCAACCAGCGCCTGGAGCGCGTCATGCGCGAAGCGTTCGGCGCCGTCTGGCAAGTGGCGAGCGACAACAAGGTGTCGATGCGCACGGCGGCGTTCATCGTCGCGTGCAAGCGGATTTTGATGGCGCGCGAAATGCGCGGCCTGTACCCCTGATTCCCTATTCGCCACAAGCGAAACGGGTTTGACTTGCCGGTGCGCCCCTCACGGCGCTTCCGGTTTCCCTGAGCGGGCGGCATCGCAAGATGTCGCCCGCTCTCTATTTGGGCGTGCCGTGCAGGCGCATTGCGCCGAGGCCGCTACGGCGATCGCCGAGATCGTCGGCGTCGATTGGGTTCGGCTTTTTATTCGTCGGCGCAGGCCGCGTATCATGCGAATGCTTCGTCGGCCCGGGAGTGGCCGGCGCGCGTTTTTGCGAAGAGGATCACCCGATGATTTCGATCAAGCATGTCTCGAAGTGGTATGGCACGTTCCAAGTGCTCTCCGACTGCACCACGGAAGTGGCCAAAGGCGAAGTGGTTGTCGTGTGCGGGCCGTCGGGCTCGGGTAAGTCCACGTTGATCAAGACCGTGAACGGCTTGGAGCCGTTTCAACAAGGGGAAATCGTCGTCGACGGGCAATCGCTCGGCAATAAGCAGACGAACCTCTCGAAGCTGCGTGCGAAAGTCGGCATGGTGTTTCAGCACTTCGAATTGTTCCCGCATCTGTCGATCATGGAGAACCTGACGCTCGCGCAGCTCAAAGTGCTTGGCCGTTCGAAGGAAGAAGCCGCCGACAAGGGCCTAAAGCTGCTCGATCGCGTGGGTCTCAAAGGACAGGCCGACAAATTCCCGGCTCAACTCTCGGGCGGCCAGCAGCAGCGCGTGGCGATCGCGCGGGCGCTATCGATGGATCCGGTTGCGATGCTGTTCGACGAGCCGACCTCGGCGCTCGACCCCGAGATGATCAACGAGGTGCTGGACGTCATGGTGGAGCTCGCGCAAGAAGGCATGACGATGATGTGCGTGACGCACGAGATGGGGTTTGCGAAGAAGGTTGCGCACCGCGTGATCTTCATGGATCGCGGGGCCATCGTCGAGGACGATCGCAAGGATGCGTTCTTCGCCGCCCCGAAGTCCGACCGCGCAAAAGAATTCCTTGCGAAGATCCTGCACTGAGCTGGACCGTAGGATCGTAGGTCCGCGGGTGATTACGATTCGAACGCCGCGATATCGTCGGAATCGGCGCCCATATCGGCGTTGAGCGCCATCGCTGCCGGCTGCATCGAGGCTGACGCGCTGGGGTCGCATGCGGGGTTGCGCGCTTTTTCGAGTACGCACGCCGGCACCGGAATATGCGCGCGCGCCGCGACTTCGCCGTCCTGGAACATCAGCAAATCGCCGGGCGCGAAGGCGGTCCAAATTTCGTCGTCGGTCAGCGGCTGCGTCGCGATGACCGCGACGCGGTCTTCCGGCGTCGTATATTG
>Ga0207667_10000910_pt1 | contig 37665 bp, 27 predicted proteins | sample KBSCornC52_FD_184301 | JGI IMG/M metagenome (GOLD analysis project Ga0207667, IMG submission 184301) | Corn rhizosphere microbial communities from Kellogg Biological Station, Michigan, USA - KBS Corn C5-2 (SPAdes) (version 2) | ecosystem: Host-associated > Plants > Roots > Rhizosphere > Soil ...
GGAGTACAAGCAGATAGAAAGCTTGCTGAAACTAAACCTGCTAACATCATCATTACAAATGTAATTCTAGAATTCATACGTTTCTCCAAAGATGTAATAAAAACAAAGACTTATGAAACACTCCATGTATGTCCGGTATGTAGTATTTTATTTAAATTTTCAGAAGATGCAAGGTTTTCAGATTGTATTTGATTATTTTGAGCATTCAATTGCTCTTCGTAAACAGGTTTACTCACTTCTCTAAAGATACCCATTGGGACTGGATGTAACGTATGGGCACGCTCGAACGCTTTTGATAAATCCTCACAACCTTCTTGAAAGTAACGGGTATTTTGATCTCTCAATGCTTTATCGCTTAAATGCGAAAAAGCACCATCGTTGAAAATATTACAATTTTGATAAATTTCAATAAATGTTGAGCCTTTGTGTGCAGCAGCTTTTTTTATAAGTGTATTTAAGTTTTTCGCATCAATATCTAATACTCTTGCAACAAACGTTGCTCCGGCAGTTAAAGCAAACGCGATTGGATTAATAGGAGAATCAATAGACCCACCAGGAGTTGTGGTGGTTATTTTTCCCCTTTCTGATGTAGGAGAATATTGGCCTTTTGTTAAACCATATATTTGATTGTTAAATAATAAAACTTTGATATCAAAATTTCGTCTTAATAAATGCAATAAGTGGTTTGCACCAATACTCAATCCATCACCATCACCTGTTATTACCCAAACGGATAAATCTGGTCTCACTAACTTCAACCCTGAAGCAATAGCAGGCGCCCTTCCATGTATCGTATGAAAACCGTAGGTGTTCATATAATAGGGAAACCTGCCTGAACATCCGATGCCCGATATAAATACAATATTTTCTCTTGGAATTCCTAATTCAGGAAATGTGCGCTGCAATGCGGAAAGAATGGCATAGTCTCCACAACCTGGACACCATCTGACTTCTTGATCAGTGATAAAATCAGTTCTTGTCAGATTCATGATTGCAAATACTCCAATATTTTATGTTGTAATTCTTGAACTAGAAATGGTCTTCCCGTAACTTTTGAAAATGATTTTACATCCATCAAATATTTTGCTCTTAGCAGAGTTGATAATTGCCCTAAATTTAATTCTGGCACTAAAATTTTATCAAAAGACTTCATCACACTTTCAAGATTTTTTGGCAATGGATTTAAATTTCTTAAATGTGCAAAGCTAATATCATGTACTCCTTGTGCTTTGAGGTTTTCTAACGCTGTAAAAACAGCACCATAAGTGCTACCCCAGCTAATCACCAATAGTTTTCCTGAAGATTTTCCCCATACTTTTACATCAGGAATTTTAATATTAGCAATTTTACTTGCGCGCAATTCAATCATTTTATGATGATTGAGTGGATCATAACTAATATTTCCAGTGTTCACATCTTTTTCTAATCCACCCAATCGATATTCAAGGTTTTTTGTGCCGGGTTTTACCCAAGATTTTGCTAATGTTTCAGTGTTTCTTATATGGGTAAATTCAGTTTTTGAAAATTGTGGTTTTAAGTCCGGTATTTGATTCGATTCTGGGATTTTCCAAGGTTCTGCGCTTGTCGCTAAATATCCATCGCTTAATACAATTACAGGAGTCATGTATGTTGTAGCGATTTGTACCGCTTCAATTAATATATGAAAACAATCTCCCGGACTCTGAGGACATAATATTGGTATTGGAGATTCACCATGCCTGCCAAACATTGCCATGAGCAAGTCCGATTGTTCTGTTTTAGTAGGCATCCCAGTTGAGGGGCCTGAACGTTGTACATCAATAACAATACAAGGAAGTTCGGTCATCACGGCAAGTCCCAACGCCTCACTTTTTAAATCGAATCCAGGGCCGCTTGTCACCGTCATAGAAATTCCGCCGCCAAACGCTGCTCCAACAACTGCAGACATTGCAGCAATTTCATCTTCTGCTTGAAAAACTCTCATCGTGGGAACAAGTTGTGCGTATTTTGCAACATATTGTAATACTGTTGATGCAGGTGTTATAGGATATCCGGATAGTAAAAAAGGACACTCGCTTTTTAAAGCAATAACAGCACACGCTTTTGCAAATGCTTCGTTGCCAGTGAGTTGTTGATAGACTCCAGGAGATAATTCTGCTTTTCTAATAATGTAGCGTTCAGTGAATAGATCTACAGTTAATGCATAATTATATCCAGCTTTAAGTGCTGCTTGATTTGCTTCAAGAATATTCTTTTTATGAGCGAATTTTTTCTCCAACCATCCTAATGTAGTGTCTAATGGTCTGGAATAAAGCCAGTATATAATTCCCAAAGCGAACATATTTTTACACTTCATTGCTTGAGAATGTGTTAATCCTAAATTTTTTACAGCATTCAATGTGAGTTCACTAATGGGCAATGCAAATACTCGGTAATCTTGCAATTCACCTGATGATAGCGGATCAGATTGATAATGTGCTTTTTTTAACTCTTTCTCATTGAAACTGTTTTGATTTAAAACAATCAACCCATTTTTCTCTAAATCTTTCAAGTTTATTTTCAAGGCCGCGGGATTCATCGCTACTAATGCGTGTAAAGCATCGCCTGCGGTATAAATTTCTTTTGAAGAAAAGCTGATTTGAAATCCGGATACACCGGGTAATGTTCCCGCAGGTGCTCGAATTTCAGCAGGAAAGTCGGGGAATGTATGCACATCATTGCCAATAATGGCTGAGGTGGTCGTCAATTGCCCGCCAGCAAGTTGAATTCCATCTCCGGAATCTCCTGCAAATCGGATGGTAACAGTGTCTTGTTCAGTTAAAATACTCATCTACGTTAATCATACTACGCCCATAATCTCCAGAGTTATACATGATTTAGCCATCATTTACAATTGAATCCACGTAGTCATTTTTAATATACTATTTGACGGTTTCTCTAATGAATCAATGGCCCAGCATAAGTTAAAAATAAAATTAACCATATTCAGGCTTTTTATGCTAATGTTCCAGACTTCATGCACTGTAGACTATTTTAAACTACAATGGGAAAAAGAAAATTATGAATGATGAACGACCGAAAAATAAACCTGTAAAAACTTCTCGTATAAAAAATAAGCCGGACTTACGCAAGCTGATTCCAGAAAAGGGGTTAGATCATTATGTTAATTTTAAAAAAACCGATTTTTCTTCTGACGATTCGACCCTCCTTCTCGTTGCCGTCAAAAAAAATGATGATGGTGTGGATACTAAAAACCTTGCCGTTTATTTAGAGAGCAATAGACAATTTTTTTCAGAACATCTCGATAATGTATATAGAATTTCAAAAAACGGTTTCATCAGGCTCAAAGTATCTAAAAATTCAAATTTTACAAAAAAACAGCTGATAAAATGGATGGGAAAGGCATTATCAAGAGATACAACAGCAAATGAAAAATCGATTTCAGATCATGAAGCATCGAATTATGTAAAAAATTATCCTGATAAAACAGACAGAATTGCTCAAATAATTAAAGATGGAAAAGCGAATCTTTTCATTAATTTTGGAGACAATTGGATAGAGAATGCAAAAAATTTGCACGTCGCGATAATTCAGAAAAATAAAGTTGACATAACTGCGGGCGATTTCTGTGAATATCTCATTAATCGCCAGGATAAGTTGCAAAACGAACTCGAAAACAATCCAACTACTGTTAATGATTTGGAGCTAAAGCTCCCTTTTAAGAGGCAAATTAGAAAAAATACCATTAATAGAATATTGGAAACTTTAAAAAAAGCTGAACTTACAAAAGAGTCAACGTTAAAAAGAAAAGCTGAAAGACCGGATGATGAAAAACCTCGGAAAAAACAAAAAGTATCAATAAATTCGCGAAATTCAAAAAATAAAGATGCGAGTGAAAATGAATCTTCCGAAGAAAAGACAGAAATGAGCAGCGAATCATCTGCTAACGAGTTTTGCCGAGCCATGCGACATGATTCAGAAAATTCGCTGCTTAAATTACTTGAAAATAATTCTGATGCTAAAGAATATATTAATCAATTTTATGAGGTCGATAAGCCATCACTTTCCCCTATAATGATAGCGACCAAACGCGGGTTTGTTAAAGTTGTACAAGCGCTCATCGAAATAGGTGCAGAAGTTGATTTAATCAAATCAAAAAACCAAAACAGAAGATATACTGCCTTATATTATGCCATTCAATGTGGAAATTTAGAGATCATAGAATGTCTTCTTAAAAATCGTGCTAAAGTCAATATTCTGCATGATCGCTTAGGAAGCCCGTTGGCTTATACCATAGAACATAAGGGTATAAAAAATCGCCTAGAAATTATAAAACTTTTGATTAAATATTGCGCTCGTATCTATAACATAAAAAGAAAAGATAAAAAAAACTGGAATGCCGCTGAATTAGCAAAAAAAACAAAGAACAAGGAGATAATCAACTTTTTTGAGAAGTTGGAAGCTTCCTATTTAGAGGAACCCGCCATTAGAGATGTTAAAGACTATATCAAAATGCTCTTATACGCTATTCAACAAAAAGATAAAAAAAAGCGTACGTTATACTTATTAGAAAAATTTCATCAATATAAAATAAACATTAATGCTTATTTTAAATATGGCGCGGGCCTAAGAACATTGCTTCACTTCGCAACAAAAAATGGAGACGCAGAAATCATTATAAAATTACTTGAACTGGGTGCAGACATGAATAAAAACTATGCAAAAAATAGTGCCAAAGAAACGACACCATTGATAGTACTTTTAAATAACGGTCATGATCAAAATACGATATGCCTCGTAATAGACTATTGTATAAAAAACAATAAAATCAATTCTTCAAATGTCAACATAAAGACAAAACAATATGGAAAATCAGCACTCTTTTTTGCAATTGTGCATAATTATTTTGAAGCTGTTAAATTACTGGTAGAAAAAGCCCAAGCCGATCTGGGTCCCTTAGGAAACAAAAATTATGAGCATTATGAAAATCCGTTAGCGATGGCAGAAGCTTATAAGAATGAAACGATGATTAAGTATTTTAAAGAATTAGATCCTAGTTTAATTAAACCCATTTCAAATGCCACCAAAGATTTTGAATCTAACCCTTCATCGACTGATATTATTTCTCCTGATGAGATAACAGAAGAGTATTACTATAATGAAGAAGGCGATTCTTTAACACCAGATGAATTTCCAACAGACTCATTGCAAACTTTGCCTGTTTCAGACACTCTGCCAATGCCATTAACACAAGGAGCTTCAATCAATTCAAATACTAATTCGAATAATTCCTCTTCAAATGCAAAAGAGAAAAATGATATCAATGTGATGAATTTAGATACAGCTTTTCACAAAGAAAATAACGAAGATGATAAAGAAGAAGAAGAAGACGATAAAATAAAAGAAAAAACAAAAAAGAAAAAAAAGCGCTCTAGGAATAAACATCATAAGCTTTCAAATAGAAGAAAAAAACGAAAAACACAAAAAGACGAGGAGGTAAACGAAGTAGAAACTGAAGATAGATCTCCACAAGAAATCAGCGAAATTCAACAGAATCAACCAAATATCATTAGCTGTATGGATATTGATTTTGAAGTCCCCTCTAACAACGAAAACATTTCTATACACATCAAACCTGATAAAACAGCTTCACCTTCTTCTTCAACTTTTACGTCTATCTTGTCACGCTTGAATTCAAATGCTAGCAATAACCATCAAAATGTTGCCATGGAAAATACGGTTACAAATAATAGTAATTTAGAAACTGAGATTAAAAGCGAGTTTTCATGGAAATCTAATTCTAAACCAACTGCTCATACTTCTCTTGGATTATTTTCAAGTCCTAACCGGCCTTGTTCTTTAAACAGAAAAAACACTGTTAGTTTATCTGATTCTTCCGATGACAGTGAAATAGAAGTCGACGAAATATCTATTTCCGTGAATGAATTACATCAGTTTATAATAAATAATGCAGACCCTGATTGGAATGATGGTAAGCTAGGACTAGCATTATTTAAACATAAAAATCTCAGAGAAGCTCATTCGCCAGATTGTGAAAAATATTATTTAAAGGCTTCAAAAGAAGCGTTGCGTGATTTTTTAAGCAGCGTAGAAACACGCAGCTGCGGTACAATTTCTCTGGCTAAATTAAGAAAAATGAGCGTCGCTCAGGCTCAAAAGATTTTTGGAACTAACTACAATGAAGTTAAAATACTCTATCAAAAAGCAAATGAAGTTCATGGCGAGGCCGAAGACGCTGTTGTAGCATCTGAATCAAGAGACCTCAATAGGCAAACTAAAAATACTCGCAAAGTGATACTGAACAAAAGCAGTCAAAATGACGAAACTGAAGAACCTGCTCGCGAAAAAATGAATGTTGCTCACAGGAAAAAATAATCCCAAGTGAGATTGTTTATTTTACTAAAACCTGAAAAAACCTTTTAATTTTGCGTTAGTTAAGTCATTTAGGATAAAATAGACACAAGTAGAGATGTATGATGATTTCTTTCAAAACTTTGTTATTTTTATCTTCAACAGGATTTCTCGGCGGATTCGTTGACAGCATCGCAGGCGGCGGCGGGCTGATTACGGTTCCAGCTTTATTAATGGCAGGAATTCCGCCTCATATCACCTTAGGAACAAACAAGCTTGCTGCAACATGCGGGTCATTTAATGCAGCCAGAATCTTCATACAGAAAAAAATCTTTAATCCTATTTTATGGCAAACAGGTTTAATCGCGTGCGGTTTGGGTGGTGTTGTTGGAGTTTTACTTAATCAAATCATATCTGCAAAATTCTTATTAGAGTTCTTACCTATATTAATAATATTCGTTATTATTTATATCAGTTTTTTTGCACCTAAATTAAACAATGAAGGCTTTTTGAACAACAACTTCAAACCACCTCAAAAATCGAGCCTTTTTATGGGGGGATTATTAGGCTTTTATGATGGATTCCTAGGCCCAGGAACAGGAAGTTTTTGGACAACACTGGCTATGAGTATTTATAAGATTGATATGTTAAGCGCATCAGGTGTCGCACGAGTCATGAATTTTATGAGTAATTTATCTGCATTAATTGTGTTTATGGGATTACACGATATAAATTACTCTGTGGGTGCAGTAATGGGAGCAGGGCTTTTTATTGGCGCTCAACTCGGTTCAAGATGTGCAATTTACTTTGGCGCAAAATTTATTCGCCCGCTTTTTCTTATTGTTGTATCGATATTAGTCCTAAAGTTAATATTACAAAACCTGCATATAATTTAGATTTCTTAAGTTATTTACTCACTCATGTTACGCATCGATTAGTTAAAAGGAAAACAATTGAAAAACGAAAACGAACCCACGTCCGTGTGATCGTAAAAGACTTCCTTGTCTTTTACGGTTTTCTTTTTTTCGATTGTTTTCCTTTTTATAAAGAGATAGTTAAAGAGGACAAAGGAAACCATCGTGAAGACCGTTAAATATAGGGATATATTTTACGATCATAGGGATATGGGTTCGTCTGAACGATGATTCCTTTGTCCTCTTGTGCACTCTCTGCGTAACATGAGTTAGTGAATTCTTTTCATAAAATAAACACCCACAATGCTAAAAATAATAATAGGTGAAAGTGCAGCAAAAACTGGCGGAAAATTCAACACTTCGCTTAAGGGCGGAAAAAGTTGATTAAACAAATAAAAAACAAACCCGATAATAATTCCCCACAGCAATCTTAAACTCATATTTGCCGATCTCAACGGGCCAAAAATAAAAGGAATGGCTAAAAACATCATTAATAATGAAGCCAGAGGCTGAAACAACCTTTGCCAAAATACTATTTCATTACCGCTGCCAGATAAATGATTAGCATGCTGATACTCTAAAAAATCAGATAATTGTTTGAGAGACATTTCTTGAGGAAGACTGCGTGAAATTCTTAGTAAATGAGGATCGATGGCCAAGTCCCAATAAGCTGTTTTAATTTTTTGCGAAGTCACTCGTTCATCTGAAAATTGACTTTGACTGATGTCGCTTACTTCCCAATCATCCCGATTTTCTTGGTAATAACCATCTTTTGCAAAACTTGCGTTAAGTAATTTTCCCTGATCAAATTCATAACGGCTAATATCAGCAATATGATTTTTAGAATAAATTGTTTTGATGTGATAAAAATTCTGGTTTTGTATTAACCACAATCCTTCGTCAGTTTTTAACGCTCTTTCTGTACTCGTTTGAATAAGCTTTCGCTTCTCCGCAATAGATTTTCCGATCGGGCCAATGCCTTCTCCGATTAAACTCATGACGATCACAAGCATTAATCCTGCTTGAAGTGATGCCTTGAGAATTTTCAAAGGTGAAATACCTGATGCTCGCATCACCACTAATTCACTATGATGCGACAATAAACTTAATCCAAATAAAACACCCATCAATGCTGCCATAGGAAAAAGCTGATAAGTTTCTTGTGGAAGGATGAGCAACACATACATAATTGCTTGAAAAACAGTATAAGAACCTTTTCCAATACTGTTTAACTGAGTTGCAAATAATATGAAGCTCTCAAGCCCAACTAAAACCAACAAAACTAATAGAGTTGATTTTATAACGGAAACTCCAATGTATTTATTTATGATTTCCATATAAGGCCCCAATATTTTTTATATAAATTTTCACGATAAGCGTATAAACAAACTCCCAGTATAATCATAAATAAGTGCATAATCCATAATCCCAACCAAGGAGATAACTGACCGTTGCTTATCCAATCTTGGCCGGCAATTAAAAAATTGGCGTATACAATATAAATTAATATCGCCGGTATTAATTTAGAAAATCGACCGCCTCTGGGTGGAACATAGCTTAAAGTTGACGCTAAAAATGACAACACTAACACGCTTAAAGGTAAAGAAAGTCTCCATTCCAATTCTGCGGCATAATTAAATTCTTTGTTGGCATTTTGTTGTTTTTTAAATAATTCAGAGGTAGAAACACTGTCGATTTCAGTATTTTTGACATAAGAAACTGGCGTATTTAATCTAATTCCATATTCGCCGAATTGATATATTGTAAAATTTTTCTCACCTGGTACTCCCTCATACCGTAAACCATTTTGCGCGACAGCAAAATTTTCTTTGGTTTTTGCATCAAGAGAATAATAACCCGAATTTGCGTGCATCACTGACCAACTATTATCATCCCTACGCTGAGCGATGAAAATATTATTAAGGGATTTTCTATCACTCGATATTTTTTCAATATAAAAAATTTGGTTTCCATTACTTCCTTGTTGAAACCTTCCGGGTTGAAGTGTTTTTAAAATTGAGGTTGCACTTATTTCTGCTAGCAATTTATCCCTGTCATCCGCAACAACCGGATTTAACCATACTGTAAACATCATGACAGGTATTGCAACAAACATCGCAAGTGTTAGTGTAATTTTTAACAGCTGTTTTTGGCTAAAACCACTTGCACTGAGTACTAGCATTTCATTATCAGAGTGTAATCGACTATAAGAAATTAGAATGCTTAAAAAAATTGCCATAGGAAAAATTAAACTGAGTAATTGCGGTATCTCAAGAAAAATTAAATGAATCAATTGAAACCCCAATAATTTACCGGATGCCGCAAGGCTAAGGTATCGAGCAAACTGATTGCTTAATACCAGAAGTAATAAAATACTACTTGTGATGCCGAAAATATAAAATACTTCTTTAGCAATATATTTAAAAATAGTCATTTAATGGTAAACTCATTTCCGATTTGTTAACTATTTATTATCGGAGAAGTTTGATGCAAATACAATCTCAAAACCAACCAGAATTTACAAAAGAAACTTGCTATGTGGTAGGCAGTTATTCAGATGGAACGCACACCCTATTGGCCCAGAAGGTAAATTCAATGTCAGGAGGTACGTTAAACGAGCTTTTTAAACTTAAAAGCTTTCCCGAAGAGTTGGGCGGATGTCTTTATATCCCTTGTCTTCCTCAACTGGAAGGTCAAGTATTATGGGTAAATTGCGGGAAAAAAAATGAGCTTAATAGTCGTCAATTTCAAAAAATCCTCCAAAAAATAGCGGATGCTATTACTCAAATTAAATTACCCAAGATTTACCTTGCTTTTGTGAACGAACTTACGGTTCAACATAAACAAAACTCATGGAAAGTTTTTCATGCAGCACAATTAATTGGATCCAAATTTTATTCGTTTAAAAAAAATAATGAAATGGAAAAAACACTTTTTATTGAACTCAATGAAAAAGAAGAGCATGAAGGGCTCACACAAGCACAAGCCCTTATAAAAGGACTAACATTGGTTAAAAATCTTAGCAACATGCCTGCTAATATTTGTACGCCAAGTTATCTTGCTGATACGGCGACACAATTATCAAAAGAATATCAATCGCTCAAAACAACAATATTAGATGAGCAAGAAATGAAAAAAATTGGGATGAATACTTTGCTTTCAGTATCCCAAGGTTCACAAAATCCAGCAAAATTAATATGCATAGAATATCAAGGCGTACAAAACTCGCAAAAACCTTATGTTTTTGTTGGAAAAGGTATTACTTTTGATACCGGGGGAACATGTATAAAACCAAGTGCACAAATGGATGAAATGAAATATGACATGTGTGGTGCAGCAACTGTTATCGGATTAATGCAAACCATTGCAGAATTAAAACTTCCAATCAACGTTGTAGGGTTGGCACCCTGTGCTGAAAACATGCCTGGAAGCCGAGCATCACGACCAGGCGATATTGTAACAAGCCTTTCTGGAAAAACCATTGAAATTTTAAATACCGATGCAGAAGGCCGGCTGATTTTATGCGATACACTCACCTATGCTGAAAAATTTTCACCCCAAGCAGTTATTGACCTTGCAACTTTAACTGGAGCTGCGATCATGACCTTTGGAAATGTGTGCAACGCATTAATGGGCAATCACCAAACTCTCATCACTGAATTATTAGAGTCTAGTGAAGATTGCAATGAACGTACTTGGCAATTACCTCTTTTTGATGAATACCAAGACATGTTAAAAAGTAACTTTGCCGATTTGCCCAACATACATGCTGATGCAGGAGCTAAAACCATCATTGCAGGCTGTTTCTTGAGCCAATTTACACAAAATTATCCTTGGGCACACATTGATATTGCTGGTTCTGCATGGGTGTCAGGAAAAGATAAAGGCGCAACTGGAAGGCCATTACTGTTGTTGTTAAATTTTGTATTAAACAAATGCAAACCTGCTTAGTTATTTTTCCCATACGTTTCGACTCTGATCGCGTTGATTTTTAAACATACACGAACCCTGTCAAAACAAGAGAATATTGCTATTGCTTCCAAATCTTAATAATGATTAAATGTCATTTATAAAAAGTTATAGGGAGGGAGTTATCGTGTCACTAACATACGAATTGATTAGAAAATTTTCTCAAACCAGTGAAAAGCTTATTGCTACATTTAGCGATAAAACTGACGCTACTGAATTTATGAAATATAAAGCTAAAAATGATAATCAATTAAAAGTTGGCACAGAATATTTATTACGGGAAGATGACATGCTTGTCGACAAAATAGTTTCAGCTGATTTTACACAGCCATCAGCGCTATCATCGACAACGACAACATCATCCTCAAGCGGTTTTAATCCAAATCCATTTTCAACCACGGCACAACCGCCTGGTATGAAATCTTCTTTTACAGACACCAACAAGGATCCTCACGATGAAGACATCTAAACTATCTGCAGTTATTTTGGGTTTATCATTAACATCAATTGGATTATCCGGTTGTGGAAATAATGGTTGGTATCCTTTTTTATATCATCCGACTTATTCTCAAGGCAATGTCATTAATCCCTATTCTGTGAGTGAATTAAAATTAGGCATGACAAAAGAACAAGTAAAAAATATTTTAGGTTCTCCAGTATTAGATACTCCACTCTCTCCAAATACCTGGCATTATGTATATTCGCAATATGAGAAGAATAAATTAACACAACATAAACAACTGACGTTATACTTTAGCGGAAATAAATTAGCACAAATTCAACGTTAACGTGTTCATTCAAACCTTAGTTTGGGGTTTTACAATATAAAGGTCTAAAAGACAATCACTTCCTCTGCAATTTAGTGCGGGGAAGTGAGCGCTTCGCAATTATTCAATATTTTCCTTGAATTCTCAAAAGTTTTATTTCGATTGCCTTATTGTCCATTTTAAAAAAATAATTAGGAATTCACCTAGTAATTTACAGGTTTTATAACACTCCACTCTTTACATCCTGGACATAACCAAATCAATTGATTTGTTTTAAAGCCACATTGGCTACATCGATATCGTGACATTGTTTTGAGCATGGCTTCGATAATTTTTTTTAAAATATCAAAATTCTTGTTTTCAGAAATTGTTTTCAAGTCGATTAAATAAATCAACCCTTTTAAAGAAGGAAAATTTTGTAAATATTGGCTTAAATAGCGAAATGCTAATTGTATATTATCTTCACCATTTTGATTTTTATAGTAATCTGTAATATATAAAGCTACATCTATATTAGACACAGATTGAAATTCATCTTTTAATAATTCAACACATCGAGATTCTAAATCTAACTCACGGTAAGATAAATAAAATATTTTCAACCCTTCTGAAAATAAAACTTTATCTTGTTGTAATAGCGATTGAACTGATTTAATTGCTTTTTTATATTCTTTTTGTTCAAAATAAATGCTCGACGTGAGCAAGATAGCACGAACACAGTCTGGATCTTGTTTCAATGCTAGTTTTAATAATTTCAATGCATTCTCGACATCCTGATGAATAATTTTCTGTTGAGCTAATTCGCAATAATAGTGTGCAATTTCTATCGTCAATAAAGGCGAAGATAAAGCTTTTAATTGTTTGGCAACTTTAATTGCAGACTCCCAATTTTTTTGTTGTTGATAAATAGATAACAAATATTGAAGACTGATATGAGGATCATCGCCCAGGCTTGTAATTTCTAAAAATAATTTTTCAGCTCTATCGACTAAACCTGCTTGTAAATAATCTTTCCCTAATGCAACTAATGCTGACATACGTTGCTGTTTAGGAAGTTTCGGTCTTGCGATTAAATTTTGATGAATTTTAATTGCGCGGCCAATTTCACCTCGTTTTCGAAATAAACTTCCCAATGCAAGATGAGTTTCAACAGTATCAGAATCTACCTGTAATAATTTTGTGAAGATATCAACCGCTTTATCGGGTTGCTCATTTAATAAAAAATTTAATCCTTTAAAATAATCTTTTGAAAACTGTGGTTGATATTCACCCAAATCCACTAAATGTTTTTGTCCTACATAACACCCAACTGCTACTGAAATTCCAATTATCAGTAACAAAAAAAGTGTGGACATCATTTCTTAGTGAGATTCGTTAACAGGATGTGTACGTAAATGACTTAATTCTTTTTCAAGAGATTTGATGCGAAAATTGCTTTTTACATTTTCAGCTTTAAGTCTTACCCACATCCAAAAACCAGCCAACCAGCCAATTACGCCGCCGACACCCAAAATGATAACGAGCAGTAACGATAAAGGTAATCTATTGGTTCCAATGTAATAATTAATGGTGACCACTTGGGCATTCATGACTGCAAACGTTGCACCTAGAAACAATATTAATAGGAAAAATATGAATCCTAAAATACGCATAAAATCCCCCAGTTCTTTGCGCTGCCCCCCCCTTAAAGGGGGGGCACATTCCTAATTACTACTATTCTTTCTGATTATTTTCTAACTTCTCTTTTAATAAATCACCCAATGTTGATATAGGCTCATTCTTCTTAGAATACGCTTGTAACACTTGCGCTTCTTCATGAACGTCTTTTGCCTTTATCGATAATGATATAGACTGAGATTTACGATCAATATTGATGATTTTAGCTTCGATAGTGTCGCCTTCTTTTAAGTGATCGTGAATATTTTCAATCTTTTCTCGGCTAATTTCATTGGCTCTCACATAACCTTCTATACCTTCAGCCAATTCAACTTTAGCACCTTTGGAATCAACTTCCTTAACAACACCTGAAACAATAGCTCCTTTTTTGTTAGCAGATACATATTGAGAAAATGAATCGCCGTCTTCCGATTCACCACTTGAACCTTCAAGTTGTTTAATGCCTAACGAGATACGTTCACGTTCTGCATCCACTGCCAATACAACCGCTTTAACTTCATCACCTTTCTTGTATTGCCGAATAACTTCTTCGCCCGGTTTATTCGCTGAAATATCAGACAAATGTACAAGTCCATCAATATTTCCATCAAGACCGACAAACAATCCAAAGTCTGTAATAGATTTAATTTTTCCAACAACAATGTCACCCTTGGAATACTCTTTCGCAAAAGTTTCCCATGGATTATCTTTACACTGTTTGATCCCTAATGATATACGTCTGCGTTCTTGATCGATTTCTAATACCATTACCTCAACTTCTTCACCTAACTGAACCACTTTAGCCGGATGAATATTTTTGTTGGTCCAATCCATTTCTGAAACGTGAACGAGCCCTTCCACCCCAGTTTCAATTTCAACAAAGCATCCATAATCTGTAATGTTCGTCACTTTGCCTGTTAATCGTGTGCCTTTAGGATATCGTTGTGCTAATTCAGCCCAAGGATCGCTGCCTAACTGTTTCATACCAAGTGATACACGCATTTTGTCCGCGTCAAATTTGAGAATTTTAACTCTCACTTCTTGACCAATAGTTAATACATCTGCAGGATGCTTAACACGTTTCCAAGCGATATCTGTGATGTGTAACAATCCATCTAACCCACCTAGATCAACGAAAGCACCGTAATCTGTTAAGTTTTTCACAGTTCCTGTAATAATTTGACCTTCTTGTAATTTTTCAAGTAGAGCGCCATGTTCACCACCTTCTTCAGAAAGAATTGCAGCTCTTCTGGAGACAACAACATTATTCCGTTTTTGATCTAATTTGATAATTTTAAATTCTAGTGTTTTACCTTCAATATAATTTGTATCTTTGACAGGTTTTACATCAATTAAAGAACCTGGCAAAAATGCTCTGATAGGCCCAATTTCAACTGTAAATCCACCTTTGACTTTACCATTAACAATACCAGTAATTATTTGACCAGCTTCAAACGCTTCACGCAATGTTGTCCATGCTTCTTGACGTTTTGCTTTTTCACGAGAAAGCCTGGTTTCTCCAAAGCTGTCATCTACGGCTTCAAGCACGACATCTATTCTGTCGCCAATCTGAATGGTGAGCGATCCATCTTCATTTTTAAATTGAGTTATGGGAATAACTCCTTCAGATTTTAAACCGACATTCACATGAACATTGTCATCTTTGATGGCAGTTATTTCGCCCTTCAAAATTGTGCCCGGACGCATTTCTTGTTTACTAAGACTCTCTTCAAATAATTCTGCAAAACTTTCTATCATGAATATTTACTCTATAATATACATACAACTCAAATGTTAATAAAAAAGCAATTTTATCAACTAAAACTGCTCACCCATAAAAATACGACTCTGAACTTCTGATATTATTTTTTCCATCACTTCTACAATAGATAAGTATGTTGTATCTATTACAAAAGCATCTTTTGCGGGCACTAAAGGAGCAACATTTCTTTCAGTGTCACGCTTGTCACGTTCAATAAGTTCAGATAAAACGCGCTCAAGGCTAACATTACTGTTTTTTTCTTGCAACTGTAAATAGCGTCTTTTTGCCCTTTCCTCTGCTGAAGCGACTAAAAAAATCTTTAATTGTGCATGCGGAAATACCACCGTGCCCATATCTCTTCCATCAGCGACTAACCCGGGGCTTTTTTGAAAATCGCGAAGTTTTGTCAACAACGTCTCTCGAACTTGTGCATTTTGAGAAATGCGTGAAGCACGTTTTGTGCATTCCTCTGTACGAATGGACTCTGTAACGACTTGATGATCCGCAATCACTTGCTGTTCATTTGTAAAGGTTATTTCCATCTTCTCTGCAAGCATTACTAAAGCTGAACTATCATCCTCAGCAATTTTCTTTTGAGAAGACAAAAATGCAAGCACGCGATAAATTGCACCGCTATCCAAAAAATGCCAATTCAGCCGTTTTGCAAGCAAGTGGCCTATTGAGCCCTTACCTGAACCCGCCGGACCATCAATAGTGATGACTGGAAATGATTTACCCATATTTTCTTTCAAATTCCTGCATAAATTCTATTAATACATCCACACCTTTTTCCGGCATAGCATTGTAGATACTTGCTCTAATGCCACCTATGGATTTATGGCCTTTTAAGTTAATCAAGTGATTATTTTGCGCTTCTTTTACAAAGAGCTGATCCAATTCAACGGTGGGTAAATAATAAATAACATTCATTTGTGAGCGAAATTCTTTTTGTACTGGATTTCGATAAAAAGAAGAATGGTCAATGGCATCATATAATTTTTGTGATTTTCGTTGATTTATTTTAGCAATTTCTGATATTCCACCCAGATTTAACAACCATTCAAATATGCATCCAGCCATATAAATGCCAAATGTATTGGGTGTATGATATAACGACCCAGAGTCAATATAAGTTTGGTATTGGTACAACGTAGGTGTTAATGCGTTAGCAAAACCTGCCATGTTTTTATGAATGATCGCAATAGTTAACCCTGAAGGCCCAATATTTTTCTGAGTACCTGCATAAATCATTCCATAACGAGAAACCTCTATCGGGCGAGATAATATTTCTGACGACATATCCGCTATGATTGGAACATTATGAGTTTCTGGAATAGTATGAAACTGAAACCCATGGATAGTTTCATTGGGTGTGTAATGTAAATATGAAGCATTTGAATCAAGTTTCAACTCATTTGGTGAACACATTTTCGTAAATTGGTTATTTTCTGTACTTAAAGCGACATTGATATTTCCATATCTTTTAGCTTCATTGATAGCTTTTCCAGACCATACACCCGTATGCAAATAATCAGCAGATTTGTGTGGTTTAAGATTTAAAAAATTTAATGGAACCATCGCAAATTGATGGCTTGTTCCTGTAGTTATAAATAAAATATGATAATCTTCTGGAATATTGAGTAATTTCTTTAAATTTTCTCTTGCGGGTTCAAATACAAGCTTAAGAAAATCAGTGCTGCGATGACTGATTTCCATAAAAGATGACCCTCTGCCTTTCCAATTTAATAATTCTTCTCTTACTCGTTCCAATACAACTTCAGGAATAGTTGCGGGGCCCGCACAAAAATTATAGGCTCTATGGAACGTCATCTAGTGCTTCTCCGGCTTCTTGAGTATCGTTAGCTCTTTCAACTGCTACTAATTTGCATCCTTTATCAAGGTTAATTAATTTTACACCTTGAGAATTTCTACCAATTAATGAAATTTCATCAGATGCTAAACGAACTAAAGTGCCTTTATCACTGATCAGCATAATTTCATCGCCCGCAAATACTTGTAAAGCGCCAATCACTTTTCCATTCCGTTCACTCGTTTTAATGGAAATAATACCTTGACCACCACGACCTGTAATTCGATAATCATCAATTTTTGAACGTTTTCCAAACCCATTTTCTGTCACAGTTAAAATTGCACCATCAGATTTTGCTACCACAAGAGAAATCACTTTTTGATCCTGGGCAAGCCTAATTCCACGTACACCCTGCGATGTTCTACCGGAGGCTCTTATTTTTGACTGTTCAAATCGAATTGCCTTACCGGCATCACTAAATAACATGACATCACAAGGACCCTCAGTAATTGCAGCTCCAATTAATCGATCATCTTCCAACAGTGATATTGCGATAATACCATCTGAACGTGGACGTGAAAATGCAGTTAAATTTACTTTTTTTATGATCCCATTTTGAGTAGCCATTAATACATGACATTCTTCACGATATTCTTTGACAGGTAAAATAACACTTATCTTTTCATTTTCCGATAATGATAATAAGTTTACTAACGGGCGCCCTTTTGATTGTCTATTGGCCTCTGATAATTTATACACTTTTAACCAATATACTTTTCCAAGCGATGAGAAAAACAACAGAGTATCTAAACGATTTGCGACAACGAGATGCTCAACAAAATCCTCATCTTTCACTTGTGTTGCCATTTTGCCTCGTCCACCACGACGCTGAGTTTGATATTCTGTGAGCGCTTGAGTTTTTGCATACCCATCATTGGAAACAGTAACAACCATTGGCTCATCTGTAATCAAATCCTCAATACACAGATCCGCTTCAAGCTCTCTAATTTCAGTTTTACGCCTATCTTGATATTCCAATATTACAGCCTGTAATTCTTCACGTATCACACTGACCAGGCGTTCAGGGTTATGAAGAATTTCTAGCAACCCTTGTATTACCGTTAAAATGTCTTCATATTCTGCAAAGATTTTATCTTGTTCTAAGCCTGTTAAGCGATGCAGTCTCAATTCCAATATCGCTTGTGCTTGATCTGGAGATAATTTATAGAATTCTCCCTGCAATCCATATTCTCTTGAAAGATTATCAGGCCTGCTCAACTCAGCGCCTTTGGCCGTTAACATTTTAGAGACTATTCCAGTGGCCCACGTTTGTGATAATAATTTTTCTTTGGCAAGTTGTGGATTTTGTGAAGATTTAATCAAAGCGATCATTGCATCAATATTACTTAATGCGATTCCTAAGCCTTCCAAGACATGCGCTTTTTCTCGAGATTTTTTTAATTCAAAAATAGTACGGCGTGTCACTACTTCTCGTCGATGTTGTAAAAATGCTTGTAATATTTGTATCAAAGAAAGTAACTGCGGACGATTATCACTAAGTGCTACCATGTTCATATTAAATGCAGATTGCATAGGTGTTTGTGCAAATAAATTATTTAATACAACATCAGACATCTCACCTTTTCGAAGTTCAATAGCAATTCGCATGCCGTCTTTATCAGATTCATCTCTCAAACCTGTTATACCTTCAATTTTTTTGTCTTTCACTAATTCAGCAATTTTTTCAATGAGCCTTGCTTTGTTAATTTGATAAGGAAGTTCAGTAACAACAATAGTCTGTTTACCAGAATCATCGTCGGATTCAACATGCGTACGTGCTCGAACCAAAATTCGGCCGCGACCTGTGCGATAAGCCTCTACAATTCCAGCCTTACCATAAATAATACCTCCTGTTGGAAAATCAGGGCCCGAAACACACGTTAAAATATTTTCCAATGTCGCTTGAGGATTGTCCAATAACATTAAACAAGCATTAATGATTTCTTGTAAATTATGTGGCGCAATATTCGTTGCCATTCCAACTGCAATTCCTGATGATCCATTAATGAGTAAATTGGGAATGCGAGTGGGCAAAATTGAAGGCATCAATTCTGTTTCATCATAATTGGGTGTAAAATTAACAGTTTCTTTATCAATATCTGCAAGCAAAAGTTGTGTCAATTTTGCCATACGAATTTCCGTATAACGCATTGCAGCCGGAGCATCCCCATCCACAGAACCAAAATTTCCCTGACCGTCAATCAACACATATCGTAATGAGAAAGGTTGTGCTAAACGCACAATTGCATCATAGATAGGCGTATCGCCATGAGGATGGTATTTACCGATAACATCACCTACCACACGAGCAGATTTTTTATAGGCCTTGTTCCATTCATTACCTAATTCGTACATAGAATAAAGTACTCTCCTATGAACGGGTTTAAGACCGTCTCGCACATCGGGTAAAGCACGGCCGATGATAACGCTCATCGCATAATCTAAATAAGATTGTTTTAATTCGTGTTCTATATTGACGTTAATAATTTCTTTGGCAAACTCAGACATAACTATTTGATTCCAAAAGCCTGTGGGTTAATTTAAATCGGCTATTTTAGCACAAAGATCCCATACACCAATCGAAATATCAGAGCCGCGACAGCCAGGGAGCGTTAGCAGATAGTGGAATCAGACACAAAATAGAATCCTTAACCATCTTCCAAAAATATATATTAAAAATCACAGATAAATATTAACTCATCTTACGCAACAAAATTCAGCAAGCGAGAAGAAAGGAGTGTTGAATGCGGGTTCAGACGAACCCATATCCCTATGATTGTAAAATATATCCCTATATTTTACAGTCTTCACCCTGCATTTAACACTCCTTCATAGAGTAAGTGAACGCTCCCTAACTGTCGCGGCTCTGACTTCATTCGCTCAATCATCTGCATATCTCAAAGTATATTCAAGCTGTATAATTCATTTATTTACCAGGCACACAACTATGCATGAATTCGATATTATTAAAAAATATTTTCAAAAAAATATTTCGCCCAAACGAACAGACATCATTTTAGGAAGCGGTGACGACTGTGCATTATTAATGCCGCCTAAAAATCAACTTTTAGCTGTCTCAATAGATACGCTGATAGAAGGCGTACATTTCCCCAAAAATTTGGACGCTTATGAAATTGCACATAAATCGCTTGCTGTAAACTTAAGTGATTTAGCCGCTATGGGCGCATCCCCTGCTTGGTATACATGCTCGTTGAGCTTAACAACTAATTACAATAATTCGACATGGTTAAAAAAATTTGCCCGAGGATTAAAAGATATTGCTCACTATTACAAAATAAGCTTAGTTGGCGGCGACTTAACAAAAAGCAAAATATTAAGTATTACTATTCAAGTACATGGATTCGTACCTAAAAAATTTGCCCTACAAAGAAATCAAGCAAAACCTGGCGATTATATATATGTTTCAGGAAAGCTTGGAAAATCTATATTAAATAACTTTACATCAAGACCTGAACCGCGCATTCAATTAGGCCTTGCATTAAGAGGAAAATCTGCTTGTGCCATCGATATTTCTGATGGTTTAATTGCAGACTTAACTCATCTATTAACCAAAAGCAAGGTTGGCGCAACTATTTACGTAGATAAAATTCCCTTAGTTCATCCAGATGGTCTTTATGGGGGTGATGATTACGAACTTTGTTTTACTGGCCCCAAAAATCTTAATCTTAGAAATATTGATTGTGAATATACCTGTATTGGAAAAATAGAAAACAAACGAGGATTAAGAATTTATTTATCTGAACACAACAAAAAATTATATACTATTAAAAAATCTGGTTATCAACATTTTTGAGCACTCTTATGAAATTTATGCCTAAGGCAATTCAAAAACCGACGAAACACGAGCACAGTCAAGACGTACAGAGTATAACTAAATACGCGAACACCGAGGCTAGCTTGCAACGAAGTCACGCCTTAAAAGGCGAAGGGTATATTCCTCAAGAAATTTTTAAAACTTATGACATTCGCGGCATTGTTGGAGAAACGCTAACAGAATCCAATGTAACCCTCATTGCAAAAGCCATTGCACGGATTGCAAAACAACAACAGCAAAATACAATTATCATTGCACGAGACGGAAGACTTTCAGGCCCGCTTTTAAGTAATGCCTTAAAGCAAGGAATATTAGATGAGGGATGCAAAGTAATTGATATTGGTGCTGTGCCAACTCCTGTTTTATATTTTGCAACAAAGCTATTATCATCACAATCTGGAATAATGTTAACAGGCAGTCATAACCCAAAAAATTATAACGGGCTAAAAATAATTATTGCCGGCAATACGCTCTCCGGCGATAAAATCCAGGCGATTTACCAGGAAATTCTCGTAAACTCTAATCAAAACATTAGTCTAACGCAAAGTGAAAATAATCATTACACACAATATTCTATTGTTTCTGATTATATAAAAACGATCACAAATAAAATAAAATTATCTCGCCCATTAAAAATTGTCATTGATGCTGGAAATGGAATTGCAGGCATGCTTGCGCCAAATCTTTTTCAAGCATTAGGATGTGAAGTCATTGAATTATATTGCGATGTCGATGGAAATTTTCCCAACCATCACCCCGATCCTAGCGTTCCTGAAAATTTAAATGCCTTAATTCAAGCGGTACAAGATCAACACGCAGACGTTGGACTCGCTTTTGATGGTGACGCCGACCGAATAGGCGTTGTTACCAACAAGGGTGAAATCATTTATCCCGATAGATTATTGATGTTGTTTGCAAAAGAAATATTGTTACGCCGCCCAGGTGAAAGAATCATTTTTGATGTTAAATGCACTCAGCATTTATCTAAAGTCATTGAACAGTTTTATGGAATACCCGAAATGACAAAAACAGGTCACTCTTTAATTAAAAATAGATTACAAGAAACAAAAGCCCCTATCGCTGGAGAAATGAGTGGGCATATTTTTTTCAACGATGGCTGGTACGGATTTGATGACGGGCTTTATGCTGGAGCAAGGTTGTTACAAATTCTTTCACAAGAAAATCAAACGTGTAGTGAGCTATTCAAAACATTTCCAAATAGTGTCAATACACCAGAATTAAAACTGGCCGTTACACTACAACAAAAAGAAAAGATTTTATCCATACTTCCTAAAAGCCCCGCCTTTCAGGATGCAAAAATTATCACCATTGATGGTTTGCGGGTAGAATTTGACCAAGCGTGGGGGCTTATTCGCGCATCAAATACAACACCACACATGACATTAAGATTTGAAGGTTATGATGAACAGTCACTAAAACATATTCAAGAAATTTTTCGACGTGAATTATTAAAAATTGATCCGACTTTTCAGTTAACGTTTTAAACGCTCGTTCATTAAAAGGATAGTTAAATATCAGTGCGTTTGGTTCGTTTTCGCACTGTCGATTGACCTCGTGTTGACATGTTCTGCGTAAGGTGAGTTAATAATTATAAATGGTATGATATCAAACATGAAAATTATCACTTGCAACGTCAACGGTATACGCTCAGCATACCAAAAGGGTTTTTTTGACTGGGTCAAATCTCTTGAAGCAGATTTTATTTGCGTACAAGAAACAAAAGCTCAATTAAAAAACTTAGATTTATCACATTTGCATTTGGAAAACTATCATCGATACGAGCACGATGCTGTTAAACCAGGTTATAGCGGCGTCGCCATATATTCTCTTAAAAAACCTTCTAATGTTGAATACCAATTAGGGTTTAATTGCGCAGATACAGAAGGTAGATTTATCCAACTCAACTATCCAACTTACAATATAATTTCTTTGTATTTACCGTCTGGCACGTCAGGTGAGCATCGTCAAAGTGAAAAATATGCCTTCATGGATAAATTTGAAACGATCTTAAAAAATTGGTTAAAGAAAAAACAATCTTTTATCATTTGCGGCGATATTAATATCGCTCATCAAAATATTGATATTAAAAACTGGCGCTCCAACCAAAAAAATTCAGGTTTTTTACCTGAAGAACGGGCCTGGTTAGATAAGCTATTTAATGAGCTAGGTTTAATTGATTTATTTAGAGAAGTAAACCACGAACCAGACCAATATACATGGTGGTCAAATCGAGGAAATGCGTATCAAAAAAATGTAGGTTGGAGAATCGACTATCAAATCTCAAGCCCTGATTGGAAAAAGAAAATTATCTCAGCGAGCATATATAAAGAACAAAAATTTTCCGATCACGCACCCTTAATCATGGATTTTCAAATTTAAGCATTTCTTAAGAATTATTTGTTATAATAATTCTACTCAATCTTACTTACAGGAGAATGCTATGTATAATGACGCACCACAAGCAAGAATAGTAGGCACTGGTGATACTGCCACCTTAGATAATGACAATGACACCATACAAAAATCCCGTCAAGAATACGTTGATGCCTTTAAACGGCTTGCTACAAAACAAACAAATGATACTGCAATTAAATTTTCCCAATCTAAAACTGAAAAAGATGCCAAATTTACACCGGACTCTTACGTTTACATTCCGGCTCAAACGAAACCCGCCGCACCTGCCAAACTGTATTATACCGATCATAGCCTCAAAAAATCAGAAGTGACTGATCCTACACTGATGGGAGAAATTAATCGCCTTCAAAATGAAATTATTGCACGGCAACAAGCTCATGAAGCTAATCGTGGTATTATGAATCCAAATGAGCTCAATGCTGATAAACAGAAGTGCATTAACCTTGCCAAGAACAAAAATGATGAAATCATCCAGCTTTTGAAAGATCATCGTGCACAAAAACAACGTCTTCAAGAGTATAGATTTGAACAAAAAGACGATAACATTAATTACATTTATTCATCAGGCGCAACTTCTTATAAATTTGAACTTAATCTTAAAGACAATACCCCACCCTCCATTAGCTCAAAAGGTCCTGCAAATGAAACCGATGCAGAGGCCCGAGTACGCTTGACTAAACTCATCGAAATTTTAAAAAAATACGGTGATGATAATGGCTATCAAACACCTTATAAATTTGGATTAGACAGCTCAAATGATAAACACAAAAAAATCATGGAAGATATTTGCAAGAAGGATTATTCTACAGATATCGTAGTCATAAAATCTAAAGATGATAAACCCAATAAAAACAATGAGAATGATGACTTGGATGAAGAAAACAACAATGAAGCAGATCACATTCAAGGCTATGATCGTTAAACATACCTTACACGACTTATTTTTAGGGTTTTATACCGTGTTTGATATATAAAACTTGATCGTTAACAAAGTTTTCAACTTTTCTATATTTTATAGTTGTAGTCAACAATAATAGGCGCACTCTAATAATACCTCTTTAACGTGCGCCTCTAGCTATTTAAATTTAATTTCACTTGGATCATGCCTGATATATTCTGCGTAAGGCAAGTTGTTTAGTCACCCCTGAAATATTATTTCAAAGCAAAAAAACAGTTTAAATGAGTTTAACTAGAAAAAATTGCAACAAACTTGAGGGTGTTATGAAGAAATCATACAATACTGTCACCCGAAAAAAATTTCACCTATTGATCTCTGAATAAAAAAAAGCTTTTTGAAAATTTATTTTGGGCCCAGTTTCAAGCTATCTGACGAAGCTTTTTTCAGTGTTGTACCTTGATCCCATACAAATTTCTGTGGTAAATTTTTTTACTTTTTGGTTATATCATTCACCTTACGCAAGATATGTAAATACGAGGTCAGTCGACAGTGTGAAAACGAACCTACATCCCTGTGATCGTAAAATACATCCTTGTATTTTACGGTTTTCGCCTCTGTCGACTGACCTCGCTTGATATAGAGGGACGACCACTTAATCTTTCCTTAAGGATTTCGATATAAGATCTGCAAACAATGTAAATTTAGGGCGCAACAATGGCAATTGAAAATATTGAAATGATTAAAAAATACATTTCTGAAATTCATCATTTTATTTTAGATGAAAATAAAAAACCAGATGTACGCTTTCAAAACAAAGCTATAAGCCATGAAGTGGTTTTCCAACATCTTATGCGAAAATATCTAAAAAATACAAACACTGATACCAGAGGAAATTATATAGATGATGTTTTATTTATTTCAGCACTCAACTCCAGCCTAAGAGATAAAACAACTTGGATAAAAATTAAACAAAACAAAGAGCTATGTGGTTTTTTGATTGCTTACTTTCATTATTACAGCGATTGTTATAATCATAACGAATATCCACACATATTTAGTTTTTTTCATGAAGACGTTTTAGCATATCGAAATAAAACTATTGCTGACCTCAATTTAGACTATCGCCCAATAGAATCCAATTATAATTCAAATTCTTCTTCGCATTCATCGTCCTCATTTTTTTTATTAGATTCTAATTTGTCTATTAAACATGCTGAAGCCTTTTATTGTGAAAATTTTGAAAAATTATCTTCTCTCATTCATAGAAATATTAATGAAAAAAATATTTGTATTCACAATGACTTTAGCTCTTTTTTAGATGAGGCATCTAGTTATCTTAACAAGATTTATCACCATAATAAGCTTTATAAAGGTTTTATCCAATCAGAATTTAGAAAAAAGCTGATAAAAGGCATCACAAATAAAATTTCAAATTCTGACTTGGGTATCACAAGTCTTCGCTCATTCTGCATCATTTTGCCTAAATTAAATATGAGCCAATCTGATTTTGAAGAAATCAATATAATACTTGCTTTTTTATTAAACCAAATAAAAAAGTTTAATCAATATTCTGAAGGGACCTCAGCTATATTTATTTGTCATGTTTTAGAGTTTTTAAACTCTCTTGAAAAACAAAACATACAAAATTCGAAAATCCAGCAAATAAAAACTCAATTAATGACACTTAATACCGCATTGTTTAATTATTATTTAAATTATTTATCGCAAGATAGCAAATGTTCTAAAATAACGGTAATCTCCAACGTCTCTATTGATGATAAAACAAAAACTGTTTTTATAAAAGCAGCAATTCAGCGAATAAATAGAGCACCTAATAGTCCCGATTCAATCAATTTAGGTATATCAATAAATGATATTAAAATAAATAATGATGATCTTTCAATTATTGAATCTCTATTAGAACTAGATATCAATGCCTCTTCCGAAATTTGGGCAGTGGTATTGAAAAAATTATCTGGTATTACTCTTCCAAAAATTTGGACAACTCCAGAAAAAGATTTAAAAACAGAAGCTCAGATTATTGCTAAGAGCAAATTACTTGAAAATAAAATATGCGGTATTTTTATAGATAAATTAAAATCCAGTAATGTCTCTCTCAAACAGGCGGCATTAGAAGGGCTTGCAAAAATACCACTTAACTTTAAAGAACCGCATTATTCTTTTATGATAAACGCTTTGGTTGATAATGCACACAACACTAATGACGACGTATCTAAAGCTGCGCTTGAAATATTATCAAATATTAGACTATCAAATGATACACTAATAGATGTTGTTATAATATTAACTAACATCCTTAAAAAGGATACGCAAGCAAACCAATTTTTTGCTTTAACTCAGCTCGCAAAACTTAAACTTGATGACCTTCCTGAAGATACTAAAGAAACTCTTATACCTACGTTAGAAGAAATACTGACGAAGCAAAGCTGTAGTGGTGAATCAGATAGTTTGTACTTTACAATTATTCATTCTATCTCATTACCTAAGATTTTCGCTGCAAATATAGTCAACCGCCAATTGGAAATAATCAATAAAATTTCTGCTCAACCTATTATATCAATAAATCAATATAATCAACTAAATAATTGCTTAAAAATATTAAACCTGCTACAAATTCCAAGTGAATTGATCGATCTTAAAATAAATATCATTACAAAGCTCCTCGAGTTTTTTAATTTAATCAAAAATGCTCAAAAAAACCGATTTTCCAATGACGCGCTAATTCTCACTTTGCGCACAGTTATTAATCTTACAAATGAATGCAATCAAGCTAAACAATATCAGGAGAACAATGAAACGAAAATTAAAAAACTAAATACGGATTTGACGTCTATTATTAACTTAGCTTTTGATAAAAATAATATAGGCATAGATATCAGTTTGGCATTTGATTTGGCCGGAGCCTGTCTTGATTATAATTTACGTTGTAAAATCATTAATACTGTATTACTCAATATCTATACTTACAAACTTTCTTCATCAATAGACTTAAGTGAGGAGTTACAAAAGTTAAAGGAAAAAATGACAAAAGAAGAATTAATGATAACTATCGTCAAAATGGAAAATCTTGCGCAGCAAGAAAAATGCCATGCAGGCATAAAAAATCAATTTGGCGAACTGACAATTAAATTCAGAAATCATTTACTCGCAAACAACTGGGCTTTGACTAAACTCCATTTAAAATCAAAAACTTATGCTATCAATTCTTTACCATCAGAAATACTCGAGCATATTGGCGAATTTACTGGAACTAAACCTAATTTTAATTCATTTGTATTGCATCAAAATGAGGAACACGGCACTCTTCTTTTAAATAAAGACTTTCTATTAGACGACATAATAAAAGGAGCAATAGATAGTTTAAAGTTAGAGCTTGAAAATGAGATCAAAGTCTTAATCAAAGAAAAAGAAAACAATGATAGCTCGTCATTGTTTTCCAGAACCTCATCAGAGTTATTCGATGAAATAAATTCAAAAAAAGCAAAAGTTTCTGCTTTGGAAAAATTACTGACAGCAAAATATTACTGCAACAATTTAAATCGCTATGAGCAGCTATTAAACGTAGTCAATGACATCAAAAAAAATGAAACAGTAAAAGAAGGATTTTTTGAATATAAATTCGGGGAATTACTTGAATCCTTAAAAGAAATGTTAGAAGATGAATTGAAAAAAGAACCAAGTATGCCTGCTATATATGGCAAAATATTTAATGGCTCAAATAATAATTCAGGTAATTCATCATCGTCAGCAAATAATAATAACTCAAGTTTTGGTTACAAGAGCTAATCCGCAAAAAACACATACAAATGATTGCGTGCACGAGAGTTTTGCACTCGCTGTCATTTTTATGTATGAAAAGCAAACACGAGGTGCGTCAAAAAGCGAATAGGATATATTTTACAACTTAAAATGATTGATCCTCATTCCAAAGATCCATAAAACGGTTAAATAAATGGCAACCCCTCCCCCCATTAGATTAAACAGATGGAGCGTTCTTTGATGAGCGTTCCAGGCTAACCACTGATGAATATCACCTTGTTCTGCGACATAAAATAAAATTATTGCAACATTAGCAAGTATTAACCTCAATAAGAACAACCCCCACTTTGTTTCAAATGCTTGAAATCTAAAATAATTATATTTATATAAAAAATAGATGAGAAGCAGAACATTTAACATTGATGACAATGATGTTGCCAATGCAAGTCCTGCATGTTTTAAAGGATAAATGAAAACCATATTTAATATAATATTAACAATAACCACAAACACACCAATTTTAACTGGTAATTTAATATTTTGTCTGGCATAAAACCCTGCTGACAACATTTTCCCTAACATAAACGCCAATAAACCAATTGAATAAGCGATAACGCTTTTTCTAGCCATCAAGACATCGACACTTGAAAAGTGTCCATATTGGAATAGGGTTGAAATTAATGGGCCTGCAAGAATTCCCATCGTTAATCCAGCAGGAATTCCAATCAATAAATTACATTTGACCCCCCAAGTCAGCGCTTTGTGATAACCTTCTTCTGATTTTATGGCAAATTGTTTAGAAAGATGAGGCAAAACAACTGTAACCAAGGCCACGCCAAAAATACCTTGTGGAAAATAAGCCAGACGCTCTGAAAAATATAACCAAGTAATACTTCCTGTAGGTAAAAACGAAGCAAAAATAGTATTAATGAGTGTTCCTATTTGAACAATAGAAGCGCCAAAAATGGCTGGCATCATTAAAATTAATACCCTTTTTACTCCCGGGTCATTGAAATTAATTTTTGGCCAAGCCAACAATCCAATTTTTTTTAAAAAAGGCAATTGGAATCCAAATTGCACAAGTCCTGCAATAAAAATTCCCCAAGCTTGAGACTCAATAGGTATTTTAAAGAACTTAGCCATAAATAAAGCCGCAAATATTAAACAAAGATTTAGTAATGCGGGTGTCAAAGCAGGAATACCAAATTTTCCGTAATTATTTAAAATCGATCCTGTTAATGCGGTTAGCGAAATTAGCATGAGATAGGGAAATGTAATTCTGCACATATAGACAGCCAATTGAAACCGATGCGCCTCAAACCCTGGCGCATTGATTTTGACTATTATCGGCATAAATATTATAGCGGCTATAGTAATAATGGTTAAAATAAAAATTAATCCGCCTGAAATATGTTTGATAAATTCTACGACTTTTTCATGAGGGTAAGTTTCTTTATATTGTGCCAGCGTGGGTACAAATGCTTGAGAAAATGCCCCTTCTGCAAATAAACTTCGCATGAAATTTGGTAATTTAAATGCTATCATAAATGCATCGACTTCGGCGTTTACCCCGAATATTTGAGCGGCAAGCATATCTCGCAAAAAACCAAGGATGCGCGATATAAATGTCATCGATGAAACGACTGACGTCGATTTTAAAAGTGAATGTGACATGGAAAGCTAATATACCCTAATAAACATAATTTGACAGTATAAAACGATGCTATATACTGCATCTTTTTCGGAGAGATGGCCGAGTGGTCGAAGGCGCTCCCCTGCTAAGGGAGTATGGGGTTTAGAGCCCCATCGAGGGTTCGAATCCCTCTCTCTCCGCCATTGTAGTTTTAAATTGTATAGCTATGCGCCCGTAGCTCAGCTGGATAGAGTACCAGGCTACGAACTTGGTGGTCGGGAGTTCGAATCTCTCCGGGCGCGCCATATTACTAAATCTTCTCTTGTTACATTATTAACGACAGCAGGACTAACCTCAATCTACTATGTTATAGTGTTGTTAATTTCATGTGTGGCTTTTTTGATTACACCATTTTCTGTAGTATATAAATTCAGCGCTAGGCGTAGGTATAACATCTGCGTTTCATAAACTGTATTAGTTGGGAGGCAAAAATTATGTCGGACTCAAAAAAATATTTTCCCCAAAAAACGCCTTTTAAAAAAGGGCCTGATGATTTGACTTCACTATAGAAAAAGAAATATGAAATTAAGTGAACAATGGCTTCGAGAATGGGTAACGCTCAATCTTTCGCGTGAAGAATTAACCCACAAACTTACTATGGCTGGAATTGGAGTTGAATCCTGCGTTCCTGTTGAAGATGATTTTATTTATGAATTTGAATTGACCCCCAACCGTGCAGACTGTTTTAGCACACTTGGAATTGCACGCGAAATTGCCATTATTACAGGCGCCTTATTAAACCCGCCCAAACCACAAACTCATCCTGCAACTATCGCAAATCCAATAAATATTCATATTGAAACACCAAAAGAATGCCCAAAATATATTGGACGCGCCATTAAAAACTTAACTAATCCAAATACTGATTCTCAAGTTTTAAAAAACGTACAGCAAAAAATATCTAAAAGTGGAATTAAACTCATTCATCCTATTGTCGACATTATGAATTATGTGATGTTGGAATTGGGTCAACCTTTACACGCATTTGACGCACAAAAGATTCAAGGCAATCAAATTAAAGTACGCTTTGCAAAAGAAAATGAAAAAATTACTTTATTAGATCAAAAAGATATTCTATTTTCCAAAACTGATTCAGATATCTTAATCATCAGCGATCAACATCAACCCATTGCGATCGCAGGTATAATGGGCGGTCTCGATTCTGCAGTGTCATCGTCTACTCAAGAAATTTTTATAGAAAGCGCTTTTTTTACACCCGAGGTAATTGCAGGCAGAGCGAGAAGATTAGGCTTGCATACAGATGCCCAACATCGATTTGAACGCGGCGTCGATCCGACCCTTCCAATAATGGCAATCGAACGCGCCACCGAATTGCTTTGTAAAATCTACCCACAATGTCAATTATCTGAACTCTCTGAAGTTACTTCCCGAGATTTGATTTTTATTCCACCAAAAATACTTTGTCGATTTTCTAAAATCGAAAGCGTATTAGGTATTAAACTTTCGAATGAATCTATTATCAACATTTTTAAAAAATTAGATTTTAATATTTCTCATCAGGATGACATTAGCATTACCGTTCAAGCAAAACATTATAGATTTGACATCAACCATGAAATCGATCTGATAGAGGAAATCGCTCGAATTTACGGTTATGAAAATATTTCGCTCAATCAAGATAAGTCTTTTCATTTTAATCAAGGTCATTTGAATCATTTTCATCAACTTAAAACTACTTCATTTAAAAACTACTTAGTACATCAGGGTTATCAAGAAGTCATTACCTACAGCTTTATTAGCGAACAAGATCAAAAAAATTTCGACCCAAACATTAAACCTCATTATTTAGAAAATCCATTATCCTCAGAATACAGCGTTATGCGAACAAATTTATGGGCAGGTTTATTGCAAGTTGTATTATATAACGCAAATCGACAACAAGATTATTTGCGATTTTTTGAACTAGGATTGTGTTTTAGGGAAAATAATCAAGAATCCGTTTTAAGCGGAATATGGGCAGGACTTTCTTTTCCTGAACAATGGGGTGAACAAAAACGTGAAGTTGATTTTTACGATATAAAAAATAACGTAGAACAACTTCTTGGACAATCCTTCAAAAACACCATTGATTTTCAAGCTGGAAATCATCCTGCATTACATCCATCCAAAACGGCTGAAATATTTTTCGATCAACATTCCATCGGTTTTTGTGGGGGGTTACATCCTAATTTGTCGCATTTTTACAATATTAAAATTCCGATTTACTTATTTGAGATTAATTTATCTCTTTTGCAAAACTCAATCAAACATTCTACTGCGAAACAATATCAAGAATTTAGTAAATTTCCAAGTATCCGTAGAGATATTGCCGTCCTTGTTGATTCATCCATCACCACAAATCATCTTAAAAAAATTATTGAGTCACAGGCAGGAGAAATTCTTGTTGATATTTGTATCTTTGATGTTTATCAAGATAAAAAGCTCTCTCAACATCAAAAAAGTATTGCTATTGGCCTAACATTTCAACGGCTAGAAAGAACCCTTTCAGAAGATGAAGTTCAACAATCCATGAATAATATTATTTTGGCATTGAAATCTCAGTTACAGGTGACCTTACGTGAATAAAAATGGGGCTCCAAATCTTACAAAAGCATCTCTTGCATACATGCTCGAAGAAAAAATAGATATTGAACCGCATTTGGCGATTAATATCGTAGAGCATTTTTTTGAAGAAATTATTCAAAGCCTAGAAAAAAATGAACCGGTAAAATTAGTCGGATTGGGCGAGTTTGCAGTGGTAGTAAAAAATAGCAGATTAGGCCGCAATCCAAAAACAAAAGAGGAAACAACCATCTCACCAAGGCGCACTGTAAAATTTAAAATCAGCGCCACCTTGCGTAAAATTCTAAATCAGCTATCATTACCCACTTTCGGGGTGTAGCGCAGCTTGGTAGCGCATCTGCATGGGGTGCAGGAGGTCGTAGGTTCAAATCCTATCACCCCGACCAGATTTACTTTTTAACCACCTTTCTTGTCTTTTTTCGCAGCGCGTTTTTCTTTTAAAGACTTAGCTGGTTTCTTTTTTGTTTCTTTCTTTGCATCTCTTGACTTACCCATAAATTCCTCCAATCAATAAAACATTAATTAAACTAGCACAAATTTAACTTTAAGAAAACATTCATACCTCAACCAGATAAATAAAATCAATCTCTTGCAAGTTAAATGACGTCAAATTTAACCTCTTACTAGTGCTGCTTTTAGACAAACATAATTAAACAACCCTATTCCAGTTAAATATAAAATGAATCTCTCACATAATCAATAACTCATGTTACACATCGTTTAGTTAAAAGGAAAACAATCGAAAAACAAAAACTGGGTTTTGGACTCTCAAAAAATACTGTCACCCCGGAAAATTTTTGTTCACTGTTTTTAAATAGAAAGATAAGCGCCCACAAAAATTTATCCGGGGCCCAGATGCAAGTGTCAATAAATATCAGGTGTGAAATATTCCAACTTGCCGCCTGGATCCCGGATAAATTTTTCTGTGAGCACGATTTTCTTTTGAATTGCAATAGAGAAAAATTTTCCGGGACGACAGGTGCATAAGACATCTAAAACCCTTGATTTTCCTAAGTGCGATTGCCATGTCTGAACGATGATTCCTTTGTCCTCTTGTGCACTCTCTGCGTAATATGAGTCAATAAGTCGAGATAATTATATTTGTACACCATGATAACTCACGGTTGTTTTTAAAGCTGGTTTTATCAGCTCCAAATGATTTTTATCTGATGTCACCTTTGGACTAAAAAATAAATATCCAACTCTCATCAAATACCCTATCGATTGTTTACACTCTTTTACTTTCGCAAGTTTTGCTATTTTTTTTCCATTTGAAATTAATTTTTTTTCTGAAAATTCACTTGCGAGAAACTGCTGGCTAGCCCCACAATAATATATTGAATTTTTAACACCATCATGTAGAAATACTGACGAGAGCCAATGAAAAGCAAGCACTTCACCAAATGCCTGTGAAAAGTGTTTTGAATACTCTCTGCCTATAGGTATTTCATCAAAATTATCCATAAGGCAAACATTCTCTGCTCCATATTTAATTACCGCACCTGCAAGCATGATGACGTAGCTGGCATTATTTAAATCCTGCAATCTTGAAAAAGATTTACTCTTGAAAAAATGCTGCCATGTTTTACCAAATTCATTCTGTAATACAAGAAGTTTGCCAATAAAAAAGTCAAGCAAAGATTTTTCTGTTGTATATATCATGTTTTTAATATCATTGAGAACGTGCGCAATATTTAAGTCATCTAATGGTGAATGAATTTTAATCTGAATTTGATGAAGAATACTTATTGATTCTAAGTGTTTCTTAAGTATGGCTCCCTTAGCTGAAACAATATCAATGTACTTCAATAATAGCTCAAACGACATTTTATTTTCAAAATACAACCTAATACCATAGAGTTGATATTCTGGTACAGGTAAATGAAAGTTTATTGCAACATTTTGCTGTTCACCAAGTGCTTTCATAAAAGGAATGAAATTGATAAGCGAATTTAAGATAAACATTTCGTAAGCGTGCAGACTTAACTCGCTGGCAACACAACTGTCTTTTATAACGACGAACCTAACATCTTGATGAAGTTCTTGCTTTGTATCAGTTAAGATATAGATTAAATTTTTTACATCAATTCCCATCAAGCTATCACCAAACATACACATACCTGTGATATAGAATTTTATGGACCTTGTATTAAAAATATTAAAGGTATTTTTTCCTATATTTTTCTTTTGACTTTTCGACCCACATATCCATGGATAAACAAAAGCCCCGCCCACGATCTTATTGTTTTTTTCAAAAGACATAGGCCAAAACTGCTGTTCACCAAATCCCATCACACTTAATGTAATCGAATTGGCATTGATATAAACAGCAAACTCAGCATTGACATGGGAGTAAGTTTCGTTTTTTTGATGGAACAAATATGACAATAGTTTAAGAGATTCATTTTTATTTTTTTTATTTGCAGAGACGATAATTTCTTTTTTTTCAAAGAATAGTTTTACGGTAGATTCAGCGAAGAGAACTCCAAACTCCGATTATATTTTGTTCATTCATTTGATGTTTAATACTGACCAACTTAATACCTAACTTTTTTAAATCTAACATGATTTTCTCCTCATTCATAACTCAGTAATTCTAATAAATTTCATAAACCATGAGTCACCCTAACATATTTTTTTATTTTTTGTAAATACCCTCTTATAAACATGTGTTTAACAGTTCACCAGAATGGTGGTTTATTTTTCGGGCAAAAAACCATCCGTTTGCATATTCCATAACATTGCAAAGTGGCCATTTTGAGAAAGCAAAGATTCTTTTGTTCCGCGCTCAACAATTTGACCTTTATCAAAAACAAATATTTCATCCATGTTTGATAAAGTCGATAACCTATGCGCAATAATAATAGTTGTTCTATTTTGCATTAATTTCTGTAAGCTGTCTTGAATGAGTTTTTCAGTCACCGAATCTAATGACGATGTAGCTTCATCTAATATCAGAATAGGTGCATTTTTCAATAATGCTCTTGCGATAGCTATTCTCTGACGCTGTCCACCAGATAATTTTATTCCCCGCTCGCCCACTAATGATTGGTATCCATCATCTAATTTTTCAATAAACTCATGACAATGAGAAAATTTTGACGCTTCAATAACTTCTTCTTCGCTCGCTTCTAATCGTCCATAACGTATGTTTTCCATTAAGGTTCGATGAAATAATGCTGGATCTTGTGGGATCATGGCAATTTGGGCTCGCAGTGAATCCTGTGTCACCAAGGAAATATCTTGATTATCAATCAAGATATTTCCTGATTTGAGATCATAAAATCTCAAGATTAAATTCACAAAAGTAGATTTACCTGAGCCCGAAAACCCAACCAAACCAATTTTTTTACCTGCAGGAATGTTAATCGTTAAATTATTAAACACGGGGCTATTTTTATGATAACTAAAATCAATATTATCAAATTTGATGCTCCCTTTCGTGATCGTAATAGGACTTGCACTTTTTTTATCAGTTAAATCGTGAGGCTTTCGAATTAATTGCAAAGCATTATTAATTGTGCCATTTTCTTTGGCAAACACATTGAGCTGAAAGCTGATATACCACATCCAACCTAATAACCACCAGGTTTGCATAATGACTTGTGTAAAATCACCCACACTGACAAAATGATGCACCCAACCATAAATTAACAAAAAAATCATTCCAAAAATTAAACACAATCCATTAAGACCTAACAATATTCTTGTAATTTCGGTATACCATAATGCTTTTTTTGATTTATTAATTTCAGTATTTTGGTAATACTCAAGATATTTTTTTTCATATTTTTTTCGTGCAAATAATCTTACATTTTGCATATTCGTTAATATATCCACAATTTTGCCACTTAATTCCGATTGTGATTCAGAATGGGTTTCCCATAAAAAATCACCTTTTTTAACCGCACAAAAACTGATGGTCAAATGAATAGTTAACCAAAGTAGTAAAATGAGTGCAAAAAAATGATGTGTTGACCACATCATGGCAAGCACTATTACAGCACCAGTAAATGCCGTAATGAATTGAAAAAAAATAATCTCGACCATAGATTGACAACTTGTTGGTATGTCACCTATTTTTTTGGAAATATTTCCTGCAAAATGGCTGGAGAAATATTCATGCGAGTGAGAAGTAACATAATCAAATACCGATTTTCGAATATTTGCACGAAATTGTGGAAAAGTGTAAATCTGAAGAATTCCTTGTAATCGCATGAAAAATTCAGCCATCAACCAAAACAAGGCGACCAGAACTAATATCCCGCTCAATGCCGCATAAACGCCTACTCTATCACCCTGAAAAGCTTGTACAGTATTAACAATTCTCTTTAAAAAATAGGGGAAAACAGCATCGCTCACTGACCATATAACAAAAGCGAGTGAAATAATGAAAAATTGACTCTTTTGCTGTTTCGCAAAATGATAAATAAATTTAAACGGTGTTTTAGGAAGACTTGTCATCATTGTGGTACTGATTAAAAAGAAAAAAGGGTTGACAATAATACAGCTTTTGATTGGATAATACAACACATATTGAAATTTAACTATCAACATTGAAGAGAATATTTTCAAGGCAAATTTATGTCATCTTTCACATTAGAGAATTTTAAAAGCGAAACGAAAATTCTCATTTGGTTATCATTACCCATTATCGCGAATGGATTTTTAGAATCCGGTTATAGCTTTATGAATACCTTAATGGCAGCTCATTTAAGTAAAGCAGAATTAGGAGCATACGGTTTAGTTTCCATGTTATTTATTACGTTAATGGTGATTTTTTGGGGGACTTTTTCAGGAATTTCTGTCATTATTTCACACTATCATGGCGGTCAAAAAACAGAGCATATCATTGGCGTTATGCGCGATGGGTTAATCGCCTCTTTTATATTCAGTATTCCCATCATGTTAATTCTTTGGTTTTCTCCACTATTTTTTCATTGGACAGGCCAATCTGATTTTGTCGTCAGAGAATCGAAAAATTACATACATGCATTAATATGGGCGGTTCCATTTGATCTTCCTGGCATTGTTCTCATGCAATTATTTCAAGGAATATCAAAACCAAAAGTAAATTTTATTTTTACATTAGGCTACATTCCTCTGCTAATTTTTAGTAATTATTGCTTCATGTTTGGCAAATTTGGTATG
>Ga0207667_10000912_pt1 | contig 37632 bp, 34 predicted proteins | sample KBSCornC52_FD_184301 | JGI IMG/M metagenome (GOLD analysis project Ga0207667, IMG submission 184301) | Corn rhizosphere microbial communities from Kellogg Biological Station, Michigan, USA - KBS Corn C5-2 (SPAdes) (version 2) | ecosystem: Host-associated > Plants > Roots > Rhizosphere > Soil ...
AGGATCAAACTCTTTAGTTTAATCTCTGTTTTGTGCCATTTCTGGCTACCCCGAAGGGCATCGCTCTCTCAAAATACTGACAGGTAATTTCTTGCGATCTTACCTATATTTCTTGTGAGCATTTAATGTTTAAAGTTTCCAGAACCGAAGTTCTGTCGCACTTCATTAAACGCCCACGCTTATCGGCTGTTAATTTTTAAAGATCTTGTCTGTCGCAAACGCGCTTGGCGCTGTTTGCATCGCTGCGAATCGTTTTGTTCGTCAGCAGCAGAGAAACGAGATTATGTAGCAGCTTGTTTATCGCGTCAACTACTTTTTTGCGATTCGTTTTAAATTTTTTCGTCTTCGCTGAACTTACCGCTTCGACTACTTCCATTTAAAACGCCCTACAAACTGCCCCACTACTCTTTGCTTCGCCGACATCTGTCGCTTTGTTTTTCAACTTCGCTTCGTGTGTCGCGTCAGCAGGGGGCGAACTATAGCAACCCACCTGCAGCCGCGCAAGCCCTTTTTGAAAAATAATTGAAATAATTTAGAAAACAGCCCCGACGCCCTCACCGTCATCGCTCGCAAATCCAGAAGAGACAAGGCTTTGCGGGCTGCGCTAGGGCCCACCTCCTCACAAAAAAATAATGGCCGCCCTGGCGGGCGGCCATTATCGATCACGGTAATCGATCAGGAATGCTTGAATACCGGCTGGCGTTTTTCCAGGAAGGCCTTCATCCCCTCCTTCTGGTCTTCAGTAGCAAAGCAGCTATAGAAGAGCGCCCGCTCATACTTCATCCCTTCCGAGAGCGTAGTCTCATAGGCGCGATTGACCGAGTCCTTCACCATCATGGCCACCTGGCGTGGCATCTCGGCAATGATGATCGCTGCAGCCATGGCTTCCTCCAGCAGCTTGTCCGCGGCCACGATGCGCGAGACCAACCCGGCGCGCTCGGCCTCCTCGGCATCCATCATACGTCCGGTCAAGGCCAGATCCATGGCCTTGGCCTTGGACACCGCACGCGGCAGGCGCTGGGTGCCGCCGGCGCCGGGCACGATGCCCAGCTTGATCTCGGGCTGGCCGAACTTGGCGTTGTCAGCGGCAATGATGAAATCACACATCATCGCCAGTTCGCAGCCGCCACCCAGCGCGTAGCCGGCCACCGCCGCAATCACCGGCTTGCGGATGCGGCGCAGGGTTTCCCAGTTGCGGGTAATGAACTCACCCTTGAAGACATCCATATAGTCATAGCCGGCCATGGCGCTGATATCGGCGCCTGCGGCAAAGGCCTTCTCGCTGCCGGTGATGATGATGCAGCCGATCTCTTCCTGCGCGTCGAAGGCCAGCAGGGCCTCGCCCAGCTCGGTCATGAGGCCGTCGCTCAGAGCATTGAGGGCCTTGGGGCGGTGCAGGCGGATCAGGCCGACCTTCTCGTGGGTCTCGACCTGGATATTTTCGTAGCTCATAGGGTCTCCTTCTTATCGATGAATCGGGTGGCGGTGACGGCGTGGCAGCAAACCGTCATGGCGAACCGCAAGAATAAGGCAAAAATCGGGAGGAAGTCCGACCTGGCGCAATGACTGTCCATAATTTCATGCAGGCGCGGCGGTGCAAGACTATATTTGAGTCATCCCATCAGCGTCCCCTGTGGCGCATCATTGATCTATATAAGGAGGCCACCATGTTCAAGACCATACTCGTTCCCACCGACGGCTCCGAACGCTCGGACAAGGCCATTGCCACTGCGGTGGACTATGCCAAAAACAGCGGCGCAAGCCTGATCGGCATCACGGTGGCCGAACCCTACCCCTTCTCGCCGCTGGCCGAAAGCTCCATGGCCATCGACCCGGCGCTCTACGAAGAGAACGTCAAGACCCTGGCCCAACAGCACATCAAGAAAATCACCGATGCCGCCACAGCGGCTGGCGTTCCCTGCCAGACCGAGATCGTCATGTCCTTCAATCCCGATGAGGAAATCATCAAGGCGGCGCAACTGCACGGCTGCGACGCGATCTTCATGGCATCGCACGGTCGCAGCGGACTCTCGCGCATCTTCCTGGGCAGCAAGACGCAGAAGGTGCTGACCCATTCGACCATTCCGGTGCTGGTGTTGCGCTAAGCAAAGCCGGCCGTCACCGCGACGCAAAAAAAGCCTGATCCCGGATGAGATCAGGCTTTTTCATTTCCGGGAAGAAATATCGATCAATTACCCGACGGCGGCGTCATTCCTTTGGGCAGCAACACCCACATCATCCCGCGCTGCTTCATCGAACCAGCGCGATCCTCGGCCTCGTCGCCAAAGCCCCAGAAATAGTCTGCCCGCACCACCCCACGGATGGCGCCGCCGGTATCCTGCGCCACCACCAGTCGCTGCAGGGGACGATCGCTATTAGGCAGGGTCGTAGCCAGGAATACCGGCGCGCCCAGCGGCACATGCTGCGGATCGATGGCGATGGAGCGCTGCGGCGTCAACGGGATGCCCTGCGCGCCCTTCGGCCCCTTCGAGGGATCAGGCAGCTTCTCTTCCTTGAAGAAGACATAGCTGGGGTTGGCGTTGAGCAACTCTTCCTTGCGTGCGGGATTGGCCTGGACCCAGGCCTTGATGTTCTGGGCCGAGGCCTGTGACAGTTCCATCTCCCCCTTGTCTACCAGATAACGCCCGATGGATTTGTAAGGACGGCCATTCTGATCGGCATAGGCCAGGCGAATGGTCTCGCGCGACTCGGGCAGATAGACACGGCCCGAACCCTGCACCTGCAGGAAGAAGGCCTCCACCGGATCATCCACCCAGACGATTTCCTTGCCGGCCAGCGCATTGCCCTGCATCAGCTCGGCCCGGGCGGGGTAAGGCACGACCTTGCGGCCGACCACCTTGCCGCGCAGGCGCAGGTTCTTCAATTCCGGATAGACGCTGGCCATGTCGATGGTCAACAGGTCGTCCGGGGCCTGGTACAGCGGTGTCTGGTAGGGGCCGCTGCGTCGGCGCGAACCGCGCAGCAGAGGTTCGTAGTAGCCGGTGACCAGGCCGGTATCGGTGCCGTCCTGGTTGTAGAGCTGGTAAGGCGTGAAGTAGGTCTCGAAATACTGACGCAGCAGGCCGAGGTCACTGCCATTGACCTGCTGGGCCGCACCGCAGGCGGCACGCCACTCCGGCTTGCGGATCATCACCGAACAGGACGATTGCACTGCCGGCCAGGCCTCGCGCAGGTCGTCATTGTTCCATCCTGGCAACTGCGAGAAGCTGGTGGCGCGCATGGCCGGGCCGGGCTGGGCCGTCGGGCGGGGTGAGGGCTGGCTCACGCCGGGCGTGGTGACGGGGGTGGTCTGGCAGGCCGCCAGCAGGACCGCGACCGAGATGGCCATTGCGGGTACACTGAGACGCCGGAGCGAAGAAAGCTTGGTGAAACGATTCAATGACATCGGAGACAGATTCATGTTGTGGTTGATCCTGGAGGCTTGCGCCGCCTTCTTCGTGCTGGTCTTCATCGTCTGGTGGACCATGTTCTCGGGCCGCAAGGAAAAGAATGGCAGACCCGTGGGCAGGCAACAGAAGACAGCGCGCGAGACCACAGACAGCGGACCGCGCTGAAAAATCCGCTGGCCTGCGCCAAACCCTGCACGTCAGTGCAGGGTGCGCGGCAGCGAGAGGACAAATTCTGGAATGCGCACGTCGAACTGCTCGCCATCCTCGGCCACGCAGAAGTATTCCCCGTGCATGCTGCCCTGGGGCGTCTTGAGCGAGGTGCCGCTGGTGTATTCGAACTGTTCGCCCGGCTGCAGGAAGGGCTGGTGCCCCACCACGCCCAGCCCGCGCACTTCCTCGACGTGGTTGTTGGCGTCGGTGATGACCCAGTGGCGCGAGATCAGCTGGGCCGGCACGGTGCCGGTATTGACGATGGTGATCGCATAGGCGAACACGTAGTGCGAACGCGATGGATCGGATTGTTCCTCCAGGTACTGGGTCTTGACCGTCACCGTGAACTCATACGCTGCCATGGAATTTCCTGTCTTGTGAATGTGGCTGGCCGCCCATCGATGAAGCATCGGGGCAGCCACCCCCGATTGCACACGAATTCCGCACCCAGCGCAAGCCGCCACGCCAGCCAAGCTCGTCAGGGGCTCGCGACAAGGTAGAATAACGCCTTTGCCGCCGGCGCCGCCGTCGATTCAGCCATCCTTTCTTTACAGCCATGCCGACCTACCGTATCGCCCCCAGCATCCTGTCCGCCGATTTCGCCCGCCTGGGCGAGGAAGTGCGCAATGTCGTCGCCGCCGGCGCCGATTTCATCCACTTCGACGTGATGGACAACCATTATGTCCCCAACCTCACCATCGGCCCGCTGGTGTGCGAGGCGATCCGCCCGCATGTGCAAGTCCCCATCGACGTCCACCTGATGGTCAAGCCGGTGGACCGCATCATTCCCGATTTCGCCAAGGCCGGCGCCAACCTCATCACCTTCCACCCGGAAGCCTCCGAGCACATCGACCGCTCGCTGCAACTGATCCGCGACAATGGCTGCAAGGCCGGCCTGGTGTTCAACCCCGGCACGCCGCTGCACTACCTGGATCACGTGATGGACAAGCTGGACATGGTCCTGATCATGTCGGTCAACCCCGGTTTCGGCGGCCAGTCCTTCATTCCCGAAGCCCTGAAGAAGATCGCCGAAGTGCGCCGCCGCATCGATGAGTCCGGCCGCGACATCCTGCTGGAAGTCGATGGCGGCATCAAAGTCGAGAACATCGCCGCCGCCGCCCGCGCCGGTGCGGACACCTTCGTGGCCGGCTCGGCCATCTTCGGCAAGCCGGACTACAAGGCCGTCATCGACGCCATGCGCGCCGAGCTGGCCCAGGTCTGATCGGCCTGCCCTTCCACGAACAGACGACAAGGTTTCCCAGGCATATGAGCAAGCTGACCAATATCAAGGCCGCCATCATCGACCTCGACGGCACCATGCTGGATACCGCCGCCGACTTTCACGTGGCGGTGAACCGCATGCGTGACGACCTGGGTCTCACGCCCCTGTCCCAGGAAACCATCGTCAACTTCGTCGGCAAGGGCACCGAGAACCTGATCCGCCGCGTGCTGGCCGTGGACTACGCCGAAGACGAGGCCGCGCAATACTTCCAGCAGGCGCTGACGGCCTATACCGAGCACTACCTGGCCATCAACGGCGACTATTCCTCGCTCTACCCGGGCGTGCTCGAAGGCCTGCAAGCCCTGCGCAGCAAGGGCCTGCGCCTGGCCTGCGTGACCAACAAGCCGCTGGCCTTTGCCGTACCGCTGCTGCAGAAGAAGGGCCTGCGTGATTTCTTCGAGATCGTCTACGGGGGCGATTCCTTCCCCAAGAAGAAGCCCGATCCCATGCCGCTGCTGCAGGTGTGCCAGGATTTCGCCCTCGAGCCGGCGCAGGTGCTGGCCATCGGCGACTCCAGCAACGACGCCCAGGCCGCCCGCGCGGCGGGTTGCCGGGTCCTCAATGTTCCGTATGGATACAACCACGGAGAATCTATACACGACGTCGATTCGGATGGTATAGTTTCGACGCTTGTAGAAGCAGCGCAGCAAATCTCGGTGGACTGACGCCCTGTCAGCCTGCCGGTCGATAGACCGAAGATCCAACCGCGACCCCACATCAATGTTTCGTAACAACAAACGAACCGCTCAACCGACAGCCGCCCCTGAGGCCTGGCTGTGGCGACGCTGGCAATTCCAGGCTCTGTAAATGAGGCCTGGACCTGGCCGCACCTGCGTGCCGGGTCGTTTGTTGTAGTACCCGCATCCCCCGTATTTTCCTTAACGACACCGCTGACGAGAGTCCGCCGCTGTCCACGGTCATCGTGTGCATCGCGCATTGCGCCTGCACACCGCCAGTGGGCAAGCCCGCGTACCCTACAATGGCGGTCTGGAGTGAAACATGACCGAACTCGAATTCAAATCGCTGGCCACCGAAGGCTACAACCGCATCCCCCTGATCGCCGAAGCCTTCGCCGACCTGGAAACCCCGCTGACGCTCTATCTCAAGCTGGCCCAAAGCCACCACACCGGCAAGAACACCTTCCTGCTGGAATCGGTCGTGGGCGGCGAGCGCTTCGGCCGCTATTCCTTCATTGGCCTGCCCGCCTCGACCAAGATCCGCTGCAGCGGCAAGCAGATCGAAGTGCTGAAGAATGACGTGGTCATCGAAACCGCCGAAGGCAATGCGCTGGAATTCATCGCCGAGTACCAATCCCGCTTCAAGGTCGCCATCCGCCCCGGCATGCCGCGCTTCTGCGGCGGCCTGGCTGGCTACTTCGGCTATGACGCCGTGCGCTACATCGAGAAACGCCTGGAAGACAGCGCTCCCAAGGATACGCTGGGCCTGCCCGACATCCAGCTGCTGCTGACCGAAGAACTGGCCGTCATCGACAACCTCTCCGGCAAGCTCTACCTGATCGTCTACGCCGACCCTACCCAGCCGGAAGCCTTCTCCCGTGGCCGCCAGCGCCTGCGCGACCTGCGCGCCATGCTGCGCCGCCCGGCCGATGCACCGGTGACCACCGGTTCAGTGCGCACCGAAACCATCCGCGAATTCCCCAAGGACGAATACCTCAAGGCCGTAGCGCGCGCCAAGGAATACGTGATGGCCGGCGACCTGATGCAGGTGCAGATCGGCCAGCGCCTCAGGAAATCCTATGTGGATTCGCCGCTGATGCTGTACCGCGCACTGCGTTCGCTGAACCCCTCGCCCTACATGTACTTCTACAACTTCGGCGACATGCAGATCGTCGGCGCCTCGCCGGAAATCCTGGTGCGCAACGAATCCATCGGCGAAGGACAGAAGAAGATCACCATCCGCCCGCTGGCCGGCACCCGTCCGCGCGGCTCCACCATCGAGCGCGATGAGCAACTGGCGCGCGAACTGCTGGCCGATCCCAAGGAAATCGCCGAACACGTGATGCTCATCGACCTGGCCCGCAACGACATTGGCCGCATCGCCACCACCGGCAGCGTCAAGGTCACCGACCAGATGGTGATCGAAAAATATTCCCACGTGCAGCACATCGTCTCCAACGTCGAAGGCATCTTGAAGCCCGGCATGTCCAACCTGGATGTGCTCAAGGCCACCTTCCCGGCCGGCACCCTCTCGGGCGCGCCCAAGGTGCGCGCCATGGAAATCATCGACGAACTGGAGCCGACCAAGCGCGGCATCTATGGCGGCGCCTGCGGCTATCTCTCCTTCGGTGGCGAGATGGATGTGGCCATTGCCATCCGTACCGGCGTCATCAAGGATGGCACGCTCTACGTGCAGGCCGCCGCCGGCATCGTGGCCGACTCGGTGCCGGAAATGGAATGGGAAGAAACCGAAAACAAGGCGCGTGCCGTACTGCGCGCTGCTGAACAAGTGCAAGATGGCCTGGACGGAGAAATCTAAATGCTGCTGATGATCGACAACTACGACTCCTTCACCTACAACCTGGTGCAATACTTCGGCGAGCTGGGCGAAGAGGTGCTGACCATCCGCAATGACGAGATCACGCTGGATGACATCAGGAAACTGAACCCCGAGCGCATCTGCCTCTCCCCCGGCCCCTGCAGCCCCAAGGAAGCCGGCATCTGCGTGGACCTGCTGAAGGAATTCTCGGGCAAGCTGCCCATCCTGGGCGTGTGCCTGGGCCACCAGGCCATCGGCGAAGCCTTCGGCGGCAACATCATCCGCGCCAAGCAGGTGATGCATGGCAAGACCTCCAAGATCGCCCACACCGGCGTGGGTGTCTTCAAGGACCTGCCCACCCCCTACACCGTGATCCGCTACCACTCGCTGGCCATCGAACGCGCCACCCTGCCGGATTGCCTGGAAGTGACGGCATGGACCGATGATGGCGAGATCATGGGCGTGCGCCACAAGGAGTTCGACCTGCAAGGCGTGCAGTTCCACCCCGAATCCATCCTCTCCGAACACGGCCACGCCCTGCTCAAGAACTTCCTGACCGGCAGCGCCCGCGGCTGAGACCACTACACGAGACGAGACAAGATATGTCCATCACTCCCCAAGAAGCGCTGCTGCGCTGTATCGAACACCGCGAAATCTTCCACGATGAAATGCTGACCCTGTTCCGCCAGATCATGAGCGGGGAGATGTCGCCGGTGATGATCGCGGCCCTCACCATGGGCCTGCGCGTGAAGAAGGAAAGCATCGGCGAGATCGCCGCCGCCGCCCAGGTCATGCGCGAATTCGCTACCAAGGTGCCAATGGCTGATACCTCGCGCCTGCTCGACATCGTCGGCACCGGCGGCGATGGCGCGCACACCTTCAACATTTCCACCGCCTCCATGTTCGTGGCCGCGGCGGCCGGTGCGCGCGTGGCCAAGCATGGCGGGCGCAGCGTGTCGTCCTCGTCCGGCAGCGCCGACGTGCTCGAAGCCCTCGGTGCGGACATCAACCTGCAACCCGAGCAAGTGGCGCAATCGATCGCCCAGACCGGCATCGGCTTCATGTTCGCCCCCAACCACCACGCCGCCATGAAGCACGCCGCGCCGGTGCGCAAGGAGCTGGGCGTGCGCACCATCTTCAACATCCTCGGTCCGCTGACCAATCCGGCGGGGGCGCCCAACATCCTCATGGGCGTGTTCCACCCCGACCTGGTCGGCATCCAGGTGCGCGTGCTGCAACGCCTGGGCGCGCAGCACGCCATCGTGGTCTGGGGCCGCGACAACCTGGATGAAGTCACGCTGGGCGGCGCCACCATGGTGGGCGAGCTCATCAATGGCGAAATCCGCGAGTACGAGATCCATCCGGAAGACTTCGGCCTGTCCATGTTTGCCAGCCGCAACTTGCAGGTCGGCAATGCGGCCGAATCGAAGGAAAAGATCTTCGAAGCCCTGCGCGGGGAACCCGGTCCGGTACACGACATCGTAGTCATCAATGCCGCCACCGCTCTGTATGCGGCCGGTGTTGCGCCCTCGATTGCCGAAGGCCTGCAGACCGCGCGCGCCACCATCGCCTCCGGCGCGGCGCGCGCCAAGCTGGACCAGTTCGTCCAGGTGACCCGCCAGCTCGGTGGCAAGCACTGAGCCGACATCCGATACCAGATACCCGATACCTGACAGGAGCCCCATGTCCGACATCCTCAACAAGATCCTCGACGTCAAGGCCGAGGAAGTCCGTATCGCCAAGAAAGAGCGCGACCTCGCCAGCCTGCGCCGCGATGTCGAAACCGACAGCGAGCTGCGTTCCGAACTGCGCAACTTCGAAGAGAGCCTGCGCGAGAAGATCGCCAACGGCCAGGCCGGCGTGATTGCCGAAGTCAAGAAAGCCTCGCCCTCCAAGGGCGTGATCCGTCCCGACTTCAAGCCCGCCGAGATCGCCGTGAGCTATGCCGAACATGGCGCGGCCTGTCTGTCGGTACTCACCGATGAACAGTTCTTCCAGGGCTCGCCGGACTACCTCAAGCAAGCACGGGCCGCCTGCGCCCTACCGGTGCTGCGCAAGGATTTCATGATGGACCATTACCAGATCTATCAGGCGCGCTCCTGGGGGGCGGACGCCATCCTGCTGATCGTGGCGGCGCTGGACCATGGCCTCATGGCCGACATGGAAGCCTGCGCCCATGAGCTGGGCATGAGCGTGCTGGTGGAAGTCCACGACAGCGCCGAGCTGGATGCGGCGCTGAAGCTGAAGACGCGTCTCTTGGGCATCAACAACCGCAACCTGCGCACCTTCGAGACCACCCTCGATACCACCCTGAACCTGCTGCCGCGCATCCCGCCGGAAAAACTGGTGGTGACCGAATCGGCCATCGCCACACCGGACGACGTCAAGCGCATGCGCGACGCCGACGTGCATGCCTTCCTGGTCGGTGAGGCCTTCATGCGCGCCCCTGAACCGGGCGTGGAGCTGGCGCGGCTGTTCGCCTGATCCGCGTACACGCAACGAAAACCTCGCCCGGTGATTGCCGGCGCGAGGTTTTTTTATTCCTGCAACTCAGGCGATCAGGCCGAGAAACCACCATCAATCATGAGATTGGCGCCCGTGATGTAACCCGCTTCAGGGCCTGCCAGGTAAGCCACGAAGCTGGCGATCTCGTCGGCCTTGCCATAGCGCGGCAGCGCCATCAAGCCCGTCAGGGAGGCGGCGAAGTCACCGCTGGCCGGGTTCATGTCGGTATCCACCGGGCCGGGCTGGACATTGTTGACGGTGATGCCGCGCGGACCCAGGTCACGTGCAAGGCCCTTGGTCAGACCGACCAGCGCTGACTTGCTCATGGCATAGACCGCGCCGCCGGCAAAGGGAATGCGGTCGGCATTGGTGCTGCCGATGCTAATGACGCGGCCACACTCGCCCATGTAGCGCGCCGCCTCCTGGGTCGCGACGAAGACGCTGCGCACATTCACGGCCAGGGTGCGGTCCAGGTCTTCCAGCTTGAATTGGTCCAGCGGCCCCATGGCCAGCACGCCAGCATTGTTGACCAGGATATCGAGGCGGCCAAAGGTCTCGGCGGCCAAGCGGATGGCTTGTTGCAGGGCGGCAGCATCCGCGCTGTCGGCCTGGATCGCCAGGGCGCGGCCGCCCTTGGCTTGCACGCTGGAGACCAGCGCTTGCGCCTTGTCCGGCGAGCTGACGTAGGTGAAGGCGACGGTCGCGCCCTCGGCGGCCAGGCGCTGCACGATGGCCGCGCCGATGCCGCGTGAACCGCCTTGCACGAAGGCAACCTTGGAAACCAGGGTGGAGGGGGAAACGGCGGCTTGTTGGTCTTGCTTGCTCATGATCTTGCTCCTTGAAGGTGATGGGTTGACCCCGTCGGCCTGCGCCTGTGTGTTCTGTGGGCTGCTGTGTGCGTCCGGGTTGAAGCAAGTATCGGCGTTTGATTATGTGACGACTAGCCGGCAATCCCTATCTTCTTTTTAAACCATTGGTTTAGAATCGAGCGATGGAAACCATGACCCGCATTGAATGCTTCGTCGCTGCGGCCCACGCCGGCAGCTTTTCGGCGGCGGCGCGCCAGCTCGGCCTGACCTCGGCGGCGGTGGGCAAGAACGTGGCGCGGCTGGAGACTTCACTGGGCGTGCGACTGTTTCATCGCAGCACCCGCAAGCTCTCGCTGACCGAAGCAGGCGAACGCTTCCTGCAAGAAGTCGGCGGCGGCCTGCAAGCCATCCGCAGTGCCGTAGCCAACCTGGCCAGCGCGGGCGGGCAGCCGGCCGGCACGCTCAAGGTCAGCATGGGGACGGGGTTCGGGCGGCAATACATCGTGCCGTTGCTGGGGGAGTTCCTGGGGAGATATCCGGGCATCCAGCCGGACTGGCATTTCGAGAACCGCCCGGTCGATCTCATCAGCGAAGGCTTCGACGCCGCCATCGCCGGCGGTACCGAGCTGTCACCCGGCGTGGTGGCGCGTGAGCTGGCGCCGGCGCACCGGGTCTTGCTGGCGTCGCCCGCTTACCTGGATGCGCACCCACCGCTGCACTCGCCGGCCGATCTGGCCGAGCATGCCGGCATCCTGATCCGCTCGCCGCAGACCGGCCGCGTGCGGCCCTTCTCGCTGCGCGACCGCAGCGGCCAGCAGGCCCCGGTCACGCTGCAGCAACGCATGACGATGAGCGACGCCAATGCCGCCTGCGAAGTGGCCGAGGCCGGACTGGGCATCACGCTGGTATCGATGCCGCACGCCCTGCTCTATCTGGACCGCGGCACGCTGGTACGAGTGCTGCCGGACTGGTATGTCGACACCGGCATGCTCTCGCTCTACTTCACGGCAGCCAGACTGCTGCCGGCCAAGACCCGCGTCTTCGTCGACTTCGTGGTGGAGCACTTCCGCCGCGAGCGGCTGGCCGAGCGCTTTTCCGCACAGCGCTAGGGGCTGTTCAGCGCTTGCCCTGCGCGGCCCGCATGCCGCCGCCGATATTGCTGCCGGCATCGCGCGCCAGGCCGCGATAACCGAGCACCGATATCAAGGTCACCACGCCAGCCATGGCAAAGGCCCACTGGAAATCGCCCAGGGTGAAATGCGCACCGCTGGCATCGATCTCCTCGCCACGCAGTGCAGCGGCGATGCGCAAGGCCAGCGCGCCGAAGGCGATGCCCATGCCGATGGTCATCTGCTGCGCCACGCTCCAGAGCGTGCTGGCCGAAGACTTGCGGGCATCGCTGATATCCGCATAGGCCAGCGTGGCCAAGGTCGAGAACTGCATCGAGCGTGACAAGCCGTAACAGAAGATCACGCCCAGGATCACCGGCAACGGTGTCGCGGGCGTCAACAAGCCGCAAGCGATGATGAGGCAACCCGCGATGGCGGCATTGTTGACCGCCACGCTGCGAAAACCGAAGCGCTGCAGGATGCGCGTGGTAAAGGCCTTCATGCCGAGGTTGCCCAGGGCGGTGGCCAGCAGCAGCAAGCCCGACTGGAAGGCGGTCAGGCCGAAACCGATCTGGAACATCAGTGGCATCAGGTAAGGCACGGCATCCACGCCGATGCGCGTGAGCGAACCGGTCAGCACCGTCACCGAATAGGTCGGGATGCGCAAGTTGGAAAAATCCAGCAGTGGATGTTCGATGCGCTGCATGTGACGCCAAGCGCCATACCCCAACACCACACCCAGCGCCACGAAGCCGAGCGCCACCTTGATGTTGGATTCCATGTGGCTGGCGATTTCGGTGCCATACAAGAGCGAGGTCAGCGCCGCGCCCGAGAGCAGGAAGCCGACCAGGTCCAGCGGTCGCTTGCTCACGCCATGTTCATTGCGCACCACCATCATCACCGCAGTGAAGGCAGCAAGACCGAACGGCACGTTCATCAGGAATATCCAGTGCCACGAGGCATAGGTGGTGATAAAGCCACCGATGGACGGCCCCACCACCGGCGCCACGATGGCCGGCCAGGTGATGGTGGCGATGGCTTTCATCAGCCTCTCCTTGCCGGTGCTGCGCACCACGATCATGCGCCCGACCGGCACCATCATTGCCCCGCCCAGCCCCTGCAGCACACGGGCGGCAGTGAACTCCCAGACGTTCTGGGAAAAGCCGCACAGGATGGACGCCAGCGTGAAGATGGCAATGGCCATGCCGAACACCGTGCGCGAACCGAAGCGGTCCGCCACCCACCCGCTGATGGGGATGAAGACCGCCAGCGTAAGCATGTAGGCGGTCATGCCCAGGCTCAGTTCGTTGGGGCCGACACCAAAGGACTGCGCCATCTGCGGCAGGGCCGTGGCGATGATGGTGGTGTCCAGGTATTCCATGAAGAAGGTCGCCGCCACGATGTAGGGCAACATGCGCACGCGTGCATCGGTCTGGCTGTTGTCGTTGGTTCCCACGTTGTTTCCGCCTCTGTCTTTTGGAAGTCCCATGCGAAACGCCGGCATGTGCCGGCGCTTGCATGAGGAGAATGATCTATATTCCCAAAATTATTTATATCAATATCAATAGAACTTCAGGAAGTGCACCAGCAGCTGGATCACGATGACACCACCAATGAGCCCGCCACCAAAATAGACGATCACACCCAGGAGCATATTGGTGCGCCGCTGCTCGGCCAGCAGCTTGCGGATCAGCTCGGTATTCTGCGGCTGGCTCTCGCCTTCGGTATAGCGCGTCAAGGCCTGATGCACCAGGCGCGGCAGCTCGGGCAGCAGGCGGCTGTAGCGCGGCACTTCCACCTTCAGCTGTTCGACGAAACCGCGCCAGCCGATCTGTTCGCTCATCCAGCGTTCCAGGTAGGGCTTGGCGGTCTTCCACAGGTCGAGGTCGGGATCGAGCTGACGACCCAGGCCTTCGACGTTGAGCAAGGTCTTCTGCAGCAGCACCAGTTGCGGCTGCACTTCCACATTGAAGCGGCGCGAGGTCTGGAACAGGCGCAACAGCACCTGACCGAAGGAGATGTCCTTCAAGGGCCGATCGAAGATCGGTTCGCAGCAGGCGCGCACCGCCGCTTCCAGTTCATCGACGCGGGTATCCTTGGGCGCCCAGCCGGACTCGATGTGCGCCTCGGCCACGCGCTTGTAGTCGCGGCGGAAGAAGGCCAGGAAATTCTGCGACAGGTAATCCTTGTCGAAATCATTGAGCGTGCCGACGATGCCGAAGTCCAGCGCGATATAGCGGCCAAAGCTCTCCGGCGCCACCGACACCAGGATGTTGCCGGGGTGCATGTCGGCATGGAAGAAGCCGTCGCGGAACACCTGGGTGAAGAAGATCTCCACGCCATCGCGCGAGAGCTTGGACAGGTCCACACCCTCAGCGCGCAGGCGCTCGGTCTGCGAGATGGGGATGCCATGCATGCGCTCCATCACGATCACCGAGGACGAGCAATAATCCCAGTACATCTCCGGCACCATCAAGAGCGTGGACTCGGCGAAATTGCGGCGCAACTGGCTGGCGTTGGCGGCTTCGCGCATGAGGTCGAGTTCGTCGTGCAGGTACTTGTCGAACTCACCCACGACTTCCTTGGCCTTCAGGCGCCGGCCATCGGCCCACAGCCGTTCCAGCCAGTCGGCGGCGACGTGCATGAGGCCGATATCGTGGTCGATGATGTCGCGCATGCCAGGACGCAGCACCTTGACGGCGACTTCCTTGCCATCCTTCAGGGTGGCGAAGTGGACCTGGGCAATCGAGGCCGAGGCCACCGGAGTGCGCTCGAAGGTGGCGAAGAGCAGGTCCGGATGCGCGCCCAGCGATTTCTCGATCTGCTTGACCGCCAGTTCGGAATCGAAGGGCGGCACGCGATCCTGCAGCAAGGTCAGCTCGTTGGCGATGTCTGGCGGCATCAGGTCGCGCCGGGTCGAGAGCACCTGGCCGAACTTGATGAAGATAGGACCGAGGTCTTCCAGCGCGCGACGCAAGCGCTCCCCGCGCGGCGCGGACAGGTCGCGCCAGAAGAAGATGCGGTTGATGATGCGGGCAATGCGCGGCGGCGCGAATTCAGAGGCGATGATTTCATCCAGGCCATAGAGAATGGCCACGCGGATGATCTTGAGCAGACGCATGGAACGCAGCAGCATCAGCGACGCTCCAGCTTCTCGATGCGCTTGGACAGGCGTTCCAGATCATCGCGCAGACGCACGACATCGGCGGAAAAGTCCTGCAACTGGCGGGGGCGGATCAGCATCGGTTGTTCTTCCAGGAAATACTCGGCAAGGTTTTCGGTAAGCTTGCGGCCGGTGGTGCGGGCCGCCTCGAACAGGCCGTGCGCGCCGGAGACGATGCGGGTGGCGGCGACGTCGCCGACCACGCGGGACAGGTCATCCTCGGCATCCCAGCGCAGCTTCTGGCTCAGTTGCGAGATTGCATTGGCGAAATCGGCATCGCCTTCCAGCTTGACGTAGGACACGGCGCGCTCGCGGTTGGCGGCGATCAGCGGCAGGTCGGAAAGCTTGATACGGATGGTGACATTGGCGGGCGCATCAGCGGGCACATCCTGCAGATAGCCATCGCCGGCCACTTTCAGGCGCAGCTGCATGACGCCGGTATCGATGCAGGCCACCTTGCCGGCATGGGCGATGAGCGTGTTGCGCGCCCACGGCTCCTGCGCCAGCAGATGGTTGATCGCCGCTGCGGCGGGTTTCATCGGGTCGAGGGCAAACGTGGCGGGATCGGGCAGCACGGACATGGATTCCAAAGGCGGGTTAGGCCAGATTCAATAACAAGGACAAAGACAAAACGCGGTCAGCCGGGCAATCAGCGCCGCAAAAACAAAACCGCCCGCAAAAGCCGGGCGGTTTCAAGTGTAACAGCTTGGCCGGCAGGCAAGGTTCGCACCAGGCGGGTTCCTTGATCCGGCACCGGCCACCAGCTACAGGCTACACCTGCTGGATGCCGGCCAGCACCCAGCCGCCGCTGCCGTTGAGCGGCTTGGACAGGTTCCAGATTTCGGCGAAGGGTTCGGCCGAGGCATCCGGGGCTTCCTTGATCAGTCCCTGGAAGCGCACCGTGGCCAGGTAATCGAAGGCCATGGTCTCGATGCCCAGCAGTTGCGCATCCAGCTGGACCACGTCGGTGGCATTGGGGGCGGGTCCCCGTTCGGTCAATTGCATGCGCAGCTCGGCAAACATCTCGGGGGTGGTGAATTCGCGGATGTCGTTGACATCGGCGCGATCCCACGCCGCCTGCAGGCGGATGAAATAGGTCTTGGCATTGCGCACGAAGCCGGCCGTATCAAACCCTTCCGGAATGCCCCATTGCTGGATCTGCGCTGGCTGGGCCGCAGTGCCATAGGCGTTGCCTTGCAGGGCGGGCGGCGGGTTGACGTCGCGCAGCCCGGAACCGATTTCGGGGGTCGCGCCGGCAGCGCTGCCGATCGGGCTCACACCAGGCATGGGCGTGGCATAGGCGGGATTATTGTTCTGCGCCTCACGGCCCCGGGCAAACATGCGGATCAGGAAGATCACCGCCGCGCACAGCAGCGCGATGGTCAGCAGCGAACCCAGCATGCCGCCCATGGCGCCGCCAATGCCGAAGTGCGACATCAGCGCACCCAGGCCAAAGCCCAGCAAGGCGCCGCCCAGCACATTGCGCCAGGGACTGGCAGGCTTGGGCATGGGCGCGCTTTGCGGCGTGGCCGCCGGCGTCGAAGGACGATACGGGGTGGCCGAAGGCTGGCTGTAGGAGGGCGAAGACGGCGAGGACGGCGCCGCCTGGCGCGAGTAATTGGACGATTGCTTGCCGAAGGAGCCGCCACCGCCCAGGCGCTTGGCCTCGGCGGGTGACATGATCAGGGATAGCGAGGTGATCGACAGCAGCAGTGCGAGCAGGAGTTTTTTCATGGGCTTGCCTCTTGTGGATGATGCCGAGATGGCGGGCGGCCAATGAAAAAGCAAGCCCGTCGATTCGGAGCGGTCATTGTCGCCGGGCAGAATTAAGCCAGTCTTAATGCCGCTGCGCCCAGCATTTCTTACATCTTAATGCCCGTATGCAGCGCGGCCACACCGGCAGTCAGGTTGAAGTATTGCACGCGCTCCAGGCCCACCTGTTCCATCATCTGCTTCAGGGTTTCCTGGTCGGGGTGCATGCGGATCGATTCGGCCAGGTAGCGATAGCTGTCGGCGTCGTTGGCCACCTTCTTGCCCAGCCATGGCAGGACCGAGAAGGAATAGACGTCATAGGGCTTCTTCAGCGGTTCCCAGACCTTGGAGAATTCCAGCACCAGCAGCTTGCCGCCAGGTTTGAGCACACGGCGCATCTCGGCCAGGGCGGCATCCTTGTGGGTCATGTTGCGCAGGCCGAAGGCCACCGAGACGCGGTCGAAGTAGTTGTCCGGGAAGGGCAGCTTCTCGGCATCGCACAGCATGGTGGGGGTGACGATGCCCTGGTTGAGTAGGCGATCGCGGCCCACGCGCAGCATGGATTCGTTGATGTCGGTATGCCAGACTTCACCGCTGGGGCCGGCCTGCTTGGCAAAGGCCTTGGACAGGTCGCCAGTGCCGCCGGCAATGTCGAGCACCTTGAAGCCAGGACGGATGCCAGCCTGGGCGATGGTGAATGCCTTCCAGATGCGATGCAGGCCCGCCGACATGAAATCGTTCATCACGTCGTACTTGGCGGCGACGGAGTGGAACACTTCCGCGACCTTGCGGACCTTTTCTTCTTCTTTGACGGTTTCGTAACCGAAATGGGTGGTGTTGGTCATGGCTGGGCCTGTAACGATGAAGACGACATTATAAGAGACGGGCCAGCGCAGAGCTTGCCCTGGATCAGCAGCAGGGCTTGAGGCTCAGTGCGAATGACCGCAACCGTGGCCGCCAACCGCCTCGGGCTGATGATCGCGCCCGCTTTCCCGCGTAAAACCGGCGGCTTCCAGTTTCTGCAGATAGGCTTCCCACATCGCGGCCTGGTCGCGGCCGAGCTGGTAGAGGTAATCCCAGGTGAAGATGCCGCTGGCGTGACCATCGGAAAACAGCGGTTTGACGCCATAGTTGCCGACCGGTTCGATGCCGTGGATTTCCACATCGCGCTTGCCGGTCTGCAGTACTTCCTGACCAGGACCGTGGCCGCGCACTTCAGCCGAGGGCGAATAGACGCGCATCAGTTCGAAAGGCAGCGCATACATCACGCCATCATCGAACTCGACTTCGACCACGCGCGAGAGCTTGCGCACCTTGAAGGAAACGGGAACCGGAGAAGACGGGGCGCTCATGGGCTCTCCCTTGTGAAATTCGTGAGAGGAAACGCAATCCCGGCCTGGTCATTCCAGACCGGGATTGCAGGTGCAGATCAGGCCGTCAAACCCGCCGCATCGAGCTGCCGGCGCACGGCTTCGCGCAACTGCGGCAGCAGCGCACGACGCGCTGCAATGCTGGGGGCGTCAGCGGGCCGGCGCGGCTCGGCCCAGACCGGGCTGGGGAAATGACGGTCGTCGGTAAAGCGCGGAATCACATGCCAGTGCACGTGCGGCGTCATATTGCCCAGCGTAGCCAGGTTGACCTTCTCGGGCTGCATGACTTCGCGCAGCGCAGCTTCCACCGCCCACACCGCATTGGCCATCAAGGTGCGCTGCGCCGGAGCGAGGTCGGTCATTTCCTTGACGTGCTCATGGCAGATCACACGGCAAAAGCCCGGGTAATCGGCTTCGTCCACCAGCACCACCCGGAAAGCCGGGTGCTGCCACAGCACTTCACCGCCGTCTCCGGCGCACAGCTCGCAGGCGGGGACCACAGATGCGCTCATGGCTTACACCAGGATACGTTCGATGCCGCCATTGTTGGCGCGCTCGACGTATTCCGGCATCCAGTTCTCGCCCAGCAGGTGACGCGCCATCTCGACCACGATGTAATCAGCCGTGGTACCGGCATCCTCGTTGTAGCGCGACAGGCCCTGGAAGCAGGACGGGCAGGAGGTCAGGATCTTGACGTCGCCGGTGAAGCCATCGGCGCGCACCTTGTCGCTGCCCTTACGCATTTCCTCTTCCTTGCGGAAGCGGACCTGGGTCGAGACATCCGGACGCGATACGCCGAAGGTGCCCGACTCGCCGCAGCAGCGATCGTTCTTCTCGATCTTCTGCGCATCCACCGTGGTGATGAGCGAGTTGACGGTCTTCAGCGGATCCTGCTGCTTCATCGGGCTGTGGCAGGGGTCGTGGTACATGTAGCGGGTACCGGTCACGCCTTCGAGCTTGACGCCCTTCTCCAGCAGATATTCGTGGATGTCGATGATGCGGCAGCCGGGGAAGATCTTCTCGAATTCATAGCCTTGCAGCTGGTCGTAGCAGGTACCGCAGGACACCACGACGGTCTTGATGTCGAGGTAGTTCAGCGTATTGGCCATGCGATGGAACAGCACGCGGTTGTCGGTGATGATCTTCTCGCCCTTTTCGAAGTCGCCGGTCCCGCGTTGCGGATAACCGCAGCACAGGTAGCCCGGCGGCAGCACGGTCTGCACGCCGACGTTCCACAGCATGGCTTGCGTGGCCAGGCCGACCTGCGAGAACAGGCGCTCCGATCCGCAGCCCGGGAAGTAGAACACCGCTTCCGTATCGGCCGTGGTGGTCTTGGGGTTGCGGATGATGGGGACGATCTTGTCGTCCTCGATATCCAGCAGCGCGCGCGCGGTCTTCTTGGGCAGGTTGCCCGGCATCTTCTTGTTGATGAAGTGGATCACCTGCTCCTTGACCGGCGGCTTGCCGACGGTGGCGGGCGGTTTCTGGGTCTGCTTCTTGGCAAACTTCTTCATCAGGTCGTTGCCCAGGCGCTGCGCCTTGAAGCCCCACTGCGTCATCACCTTGCGGGTGGCGTTGATGGTGGCCGGGTCAGTGGCGTTCAGGAAGAACATGGCCGCATTGGTGCCGGCATTGAAGGACTTCTTGCCCATCTTGCGCAGCAGGTTGCGCATGTTCATCGAGACATCGCCGAAGTCGATATCGACCGGGCAAGGCGTGACGCACTTGTGGCACACCGTGCAGTGGTCGGCCACGTCCTCGAACTCTTCCCAATGCTTGATGGAGACGCCGCGACGGGTCTGCTCTTCATAGAGGAAGGCTTCCACCAGCAGCGAGGTCGCCAGGATCTTGTTGCGCGGCGAGTACAGCAGGTTGGCGCGCGGCACGTGGGTCGAGCAGACCGGCTTGCACTTGCCGCAGCGCAGGCAGTCCTTGACGCTGCTGGCAATCGCACCAATGTCGCTCTGCTGCATGATCAGCGACTCGTGGCCCATCAAACCGAACGAAGGCGTATAGGCATTGGACAGGTCGGCTTCCATGCCGGGCAGGTTCAAGAGCTTGCCCTTGTTGAAGCGGCCTTCGGGGTCCACGCGCTTCTTGTATTCGCGGAATTCGCCGATCTCGTCTTCGGTCAGGAATTCCAGCTTGGTAATGCCGATGCCGTGCTCGCCCGAGATGACGCCATTGAGCGAACGGGCCAGCTTCATGATGCGCGCCACGGCGACGTGGGCATCCTGCAGCATTTCATAATGGTCGGAATTGACCGGGAGGTTGGTGTGGACGTTGCCATCACCGGCGTGCATGTGCAGCGCCACGAAGACGCGGCCACGCAGCACGCGCTTGTGGATGGCCTGGCATTCTTCCAGGATCAGCTTGAAGGCCGCGCCCGAGAAGATCTGGCGCAGCTGCGCGCGCACTTCCTGCTTCCAGGAGATACGCACGGTGCGGTCCTGCACCACGTGGAAGACCGCCGCTTCGGGCTGGTCGACCAGACGCTGCTCGAATACCGGCAGCATCTTTTCCAGGCCCAGTGCGGCCAGCTCACCCTTGGCTTGGCCCAGCGGCTTGTCCAGGTTGGCCAGCAGGTAGGACCAGCGCGCATGGGTCTGCTCCAGCAGGCTTTCGGCCTGGTGGACGCGGTCTTCCAGCATCTCGGCGGCGGGGATGTCATCACCCTCGGCGTCGTCGCTCTTGCCCAACGGCAGGCTGCCCTTGACGAAGAAGCTGTCCAGTTCGGCCAGCAGTTGCAGCTTGTTCTTGATCGACAGCTCGATGTTGATGCGCTCGATGCCGTCGGTGTATTCGCCCATGCGGTTCAGCGGAATGACCACGTCTTCGTTGATCTTGAAGGCATTGGTGTGCTTGGCGATGGCCGCCGTGCGCGAGCGGTCCAGCCAGAATTTCTTGCGCGCTTCCGGGCTCACGGCCACGAAGCCTTCACCCACGCGGTTGTTGGCCATGCGGATGACTTCCGAAGCGGCAGCGGCGACGGCATTCTCGTCATCACCGACGATGTCGCCGATGAGCACCATCTTGGGCAGCACGCCGCGCTTGGACTTGGTGGCATAGCCGACCGCGCGCAGGTAGCGCTCGTCCAGGTGCTCCAGGCCGGCCAGGATGGCGCCGCCCTTCTTGGTCTCTGCGTCCAGGTAATCCTTGATTTCCACGATCGAGGGAATCGCATCGCGCGCCTGGCCGAAGAACTCCAGGCAGACCGTGCGGGTCTGCTTGGGCATCTTGTGCAGGATCCAGCGGGCCGAGGTGATCAGGCCGTCGCAGCCTTCCTTCTGCACGCCGGGCAGGCCCGAGAGGAATTTGTCAGTGACGTCCTTGCCCAGGCCTTCCTTGCGGAATTTCTTGCCGGAGATTTCCAGGATCTCGGTCTTGAAGACTTCGGTCTTCTGGCCCTTTTCGCCGGGGTGCGACCACTCCAGCTTGAAGCGCGCCACTTCCACGTCGTGGATCTTGCCCAGGTTGTGGTCCAGGCGGGTCACTTCCAGCCAGTCACCCTGCGGATCGACCATGCGCCAGCTGGCCAGGTTGTCCAGAGCGGTACCCCACAGCACGGCCTTCTTGCCGCCGGCGTTCATGGCGACGTTGCCGCCGATGCAGGAGGCTTCGGCCGAAGTCGGGTCCACCGCGAAGACGAAACCGGCCTTTTCGGCCGCGTCCGAGACGCGCTTGGTGACCACGCCCGCGCCCGAGTAGATGGTGGCGTAGGGCTTGTCCAGGCCGGGCAGGATTTCCATCTCGACCGCGCCCAGTTGTTCCAGCTTTTCGGTATTGATGACCGCCGACAGGGGCGTGAGCGGAATGGCGCCGCCGGTATAGCCGGTGCCGCCGCCGCGCGGGATGATGGTCAGGCCCAGTTCGATGCAGGCCTTGACCAGGCCGGCCATCTCGTCCTCGGTATCGGGGGTGAGCACCACGAAGGGGTACTCGACGCGCCAGTCGGTGGCGTCGGTCACGTGCGAAACACGCGAAAGGCCGTCGAACTTGATGTTGTCCTTGGCGGTAAAGCGGCCCAGGACCTTGGTGGCGCGGCGGCGCAAATCGTAGGTCTGGCGGAATTCTTCGGCGAAGTCGGCGATGGCCTTCTTGGCCGCCTTCAGCAGGGCTTCCACGCTGGCGCTGCGGCGCTGGGCCTCGGCGTCGCCGGCCTCGGCCTGGTCGGTGGCCAGGCGGCGCTTGTCGACTTCGCTCAGGCGATGGTTCAGCGCTTCGATCAGTGCGGCGCGACGCTTGGGGTTGTCCAGCAGGTCATCCTGCAGATAGGGATTGCGGCGCACCACCCAGATGTCGCCCAGGACTTCATACAGCATGCGCGCCGAACGACCGGTCTGGCGCTTGCCGCGCAGCTCGTCCAACAGGGACCAGGACTCTTCGCCCAACAACCGGATCACGATCTCGCGATCGGAGAAGGAAGTGTAGTTGTACGGGATTTCGCGCAAGCGCGGGGGCGTGGCGCCATGCGGCGCGTCTGTAAGCAAGGCCTGGATCTGTGCGGGGGCGTTCATCGATGTATGAGGTAAATCTGCTGCCGGAGGTGCATTTTAGCCTATTGGCAAAACTCGCGATGGCCGCTGCCCGTTTTGGCCGGGCTTGCATGAGCTTTGCGGGGCCTTGTGAGGCTGATCGGCGACGTTTGCGGCGACTAGCGCGGCGATAGGCTTAGCCAATTGAATTTATAAAAACAATCAATTTCTAATAATTGATTGCAAAAATCTATAATCCATCCAGACATCAGGGAAATGCCCTGAACCCATTCCCACAAGGAGGATCCCATGTTGCAGACCCTGATGACCGAATTCCTGGAAAACCTGGCCATCACCCTGGCCGACTATGCCCAATGCAAGGCCTGAAGCAGGCCGGATCACATACCAAGGAGATCACCATGCACACCGCCATCCTCAATGAAGACACCGGCCTGGCCATGAAGCTGAAGACGCGCCACTTCGCCGTACTGGGCGTGACGGCCACCTTCCTGGCCATCCGCCTGGTCGAAAGCCTGGCCCCGACCCTGGCAGGCTGAAGCCATCACCTGCACTGCAGACGACGACGGCGCCCTGGCGGCGCCGTCCTGCATTCTGCTGGCCGCAATCTACGCCAGCCAGTCACCCACCCGGTGCCAGAAGCCATCCGGCACATTCAGCAGCAGCCAAGTCATCAGCACGTAGCGGATGAACTTGCCGATGGCCATATAGACCACCGACGGCCAGAACGGCAGGCGCAGCCAGCCTGCCAGGGTACAGATGGGGTCGCCGATGCCGGGCAGCCAGGCCAGCAGCATGGTCTTGGCGCCGAAGCGTTCCAGCCAGTGGAACCAGCGTGTGGAGCGCTCCTTGGCGAAGGCCTGCTTGGCCCCATAGCCCATCCAGTAATCGACGATGCCGCCCAGGGTGTTGCCCAGCGTGGCGATGAGGATCACCGGCCAGAACATGTCCGGGCTGGCCTTGATGACGGCGAAGACGGCCGGCTCCGAGCCCAGCGGCAGCAAGGTCGCCGAGACGAAGCTGATCAGGAAGACGGAGGTCAGGCCCACCGTGGGAATGGCGAGGATGTTGAGCAGCCAGAGGACGGCGGATTCGATCATGCAGGCGGGAAGATAGATTGAAGGCTGGCCGCAGCCAGGCGAGTCGCCATCCCTCACACTCTGTCTGAAGAATGGCACAGCGTGCATTCTAGCTGGTGCCGCCGGGCCCGAATTCAAGAAGCGAAGGAAGTTTCACTCTCCCCCGCCCGCCACGCCCGCTTGCCGACGCCGCCCCCGGCTCCTTTATAATGTCCAGTTCCCCTGGCCCCGACCGGCTACCGCCCGACCCGGCCCAGCAGGAATCCCAAGCGGCTTACCCAGCCTTTTTTCCCTTTACCTGATTGCGATATGACCGCGCCTGAACCCGCTGCTGCTCGCCTGACTTCACTTCACTGATGACCAACATGAGTAACGATTATCTGAAAAAGATCCTGACCGCCCGCGTCTACGACGTCGCCCAAGAAACCCCGCTGGAACTGGCGAATACGCTGTCGCAAAGGATTGATAATCGAATTTACTTCAAGCGTGAAGACATGCAGAGCGTGTTCAGCTTCAAGCTGCGCGGCGCCTACAACAAGATGGCCCACCTGACGCCGGCGCAATTGAAGCGCGGCGTCATCTGCGCCTCCGCCGGCAACCACGCCCAGGGCGTGGCGCTGTCGGCCGCGCGCCTGGGGTGCCGGGCGGTCATCGTCATGCCCACCACCACCCCGCAGGTCAAGATCGACGCCGTCAAGGCCCGTGGCGGCGAGGTGGTGCTCTTCGGCGACTCCTTCACCGATGCCTACGAACACGCGCTGACGCTGGAAAAGAAGCAGAAGCTGACCTTCGTCCACCCTTTCGACGACCCCTACGTGATCGCCGGCCAGGGCACGGTGGGCATGGAAATCCTGCGCCAGCATCCGGACCCTATCCACGCCATCTTCGTGGCCATCGGCGGCGGCGGCCTGATTGCCGGGGTGGCTTCCTACGTCAAGGCAGTGCGCCCGGACATCAAGATCATCGGCGTGCAAACCACCGATTCGGACGCCATGGCGCGCAGCCTCAAAGCCGGCCGCCGCGTGGCGCTGCCGGACGTGGGCCTGTTCTCCGACGGCACGGCGGTCAAGCTGGTCGGTGAAGAAACCTTCCGCATCGCCAAGGAGCTGGTGGACGAAGTCATCATCGTCGACACCGACGCCGTCTGCACCGCCATCAAGGACATCTTCCAGGATACCCGCAGCATCGTGGAGCCTGCCGGCGCCTTGGCGGTAGCTGGCGCCAAGGCTTACGTGGAACGCGCCAAGGCCAGCAAGAAGCCGATCAAGGGTGAATCGCTCATCACCATCGCCTGCGGCGCCAACATGAACTTCGACCGCCTGCGCTTCGTGGCCGAGATGGCCGATGCGGGCGAGGCGCGCGAAGCGGTCTTCGCGGTCACCATTCCGGAAGAGCGCGGCAGCTTCCGCCGCTTCTGCGAAACCGTGGGTCCGCGCAACGTCACCGAATTCAACTACCGCATCAGCGACGCCAAGGCGGCGCACGTGTTCGTCGGCATCCAGGTGTCGGCAGCCGACGAGGCCGGCAAGATCGCCCGCAACTTCGAGAAGGCCGGCTTTGGCGTGCTCGACCTGACCCATGACGAACTGGCCAAAGTCCACATCCGCCACCTGGTCGGCGGCAAGAGCGACCTGACCGGCGACGAGCTGCTGTACCGCTTCGAATTCCCGGAACGCCCGGGTGCGCTGATGAAGTTCCTCTCCAGCATGAACCCGGGCTGGAACATCAGCCTGTTCCACTACCGCAACCAGGGTGGTGACGTGGGCCGCATCCTGATCGGCCTGCAGGTGCCGAAGAAGGAAATGAAGGAATTCCGCGCCTTCCTGGCGCAACTGGGCTATCGTCACTGGGACGAAAGCAAGAACCCGCTGTACAAGCTGTTCCTCGGCTAAGACCGGACGCGGCGCGCCACCCCAGCGGCGGCGCGCCGCGGCAGCATCACTGAACGTCATCAGCAGCACCGCAGGAGTATTCACATGGACCACACCAACCCGTCCGCATCCCCCGCCAGCCATTCGCCAGAAAGCTCGCCCCTGGGCAAGAGTTCGGAATATCCGACCCATTACGACCCCAGCCTGCTGTTCCCGATCCCGCGCGCGCCCAAGCGCGCCGAATTGCAGATCAGCGGCACCCTGCCCTTCTTCGGCGTGGATCTCTGGACGGCCTACGAAATTTCCTGGCTGAACCTGCGCGGCAAGCCGCAGATCGCCATCGCCACCTTCATGGTGCCGGCCGATTCACCGAATATCATCGAATCGAAGTCCTTCAAGCTGTATCTGAATTCCTTCAACCAGGAGCGCCTGGAAAGCGCCGACCAGTTGATCGACAAGATGCGCACCGACCTCTCCGCCGCGGCCGGCGCCCATGTGCAGGTGACGCTGACCGAACCGGCGCAGTTCGGCCAGTTGCAGTTCGGTGAACTCTCCGGCCTGCTGCTGGACCGCCTGGATGTGGAGATCGAAGCCGCCGCCAGCGGCGCTCATCCGGATGGCAACCAGTTGCGCGCCAATACCGAGGAAGCCACCGTGGAAGAAACCCTGGTGTCGCACCTGCTCAAGTCCAACTGCCCGGTGACCAGCCAGCCTGACTGGGGCAGCGTGCAGATCCAGTACGTGGGCGCGCCCATCGACCAGGAGCGGCTGCTGAAGTACATCATCGGATTTCGCGAGCACAACGAATTCCACGAGCAATGCGTGGAACGCATCTTCACCGACATCCTGCGTTACTGCAAACCACAGAAACTGGCCGTGTACGCCCGCTATACGCGGCGCGGCGGGCTGGACATCAATCCCTGGCGCAGCAATTTCTCCAGCGCCAAGCCGCCCTCGCAATTGCGCAACGCGCGCCAATAAGCCCTGGTCAGCAAGCAGCCCATTGCCGGTGCGCGGCCTCATCGAGGACCGCACACCGTCACAAAATTGTTAGCAAATCTTGCAAAAGCACGTTTGTCACCTTTGGCGGACTGCCGCCGTGCCGCATATTTGGTAACATCTTGCCCTTCTGCAATATGAAGGATAACGGGAAACTTTTGGCACAATCCCTGTCAATCCTGCATGGCCCATGCATGAGCTTGCCTGGGCGTGCAATGTCCCACCATCGTTTTTAGCAATCCTGCCATCGCCACGCTCCTGCTCCGCTTTACCGGAAGCGTGGGGCTTTAGCCCTGTAGTTGATAATAAATATGACAACCACCACCTCCTCGCATCCGCGCATCAAGACCGCTGCTTCGCCACTGCGCGCCTGCCGCCGCCTGGCGCTGGCGGCCACCGCCACCGCCGCCATCGCATTGGCCCCCGCCGCGCACGCCGAAGACAACCAGTACAGCCTGTGGCAACAGACCAAGGACCACGCCGCCAACATCTGGAACCAGGGTGAAAGCGAGCTGTATCTGTCCGGCGTCGCCCACCACGGTCGCGGCACCTACACCAAGGAAAAGCTCAACGAGCTCAACGAACATGCCTGGGGCCTGGGCTACGGCAAGACCCTGCGCAATGAACAGGGCAACGATGAATCCTTGTACGGTTTCGTGCTCAAGGATTCACATCGCCACCCGCAATACATGGCTGGCTATGCCTATGAATGGGTCTTCCCGATCGCCAAGACCGGCCTGGAAGTCGGGCTGGGCGGCACGGCCATGCTGATGAGCCGCCAGGATTACTTCCACAGCGTGCCCTTCCCGGTGCCGCTGCCACTGGCTTCCATCGGCACCAAGAAAGGCAAGATCATGTTCGCCTACGTGCCGCGCCTGTCGGCCAACAAGAACAACGGCGACGTACTGCTGATCTTCGGCCGCATCGAAATGTAATATCAGCGGGCATGGCGGGGCTCGCCCCGCTGTGCCGCCTGTGTGTCCGCTTGCATACACGGGGCTCTCGAAATTTTTCTAGAAAAGTCCTCAAAAAACACCGGAAACTGACTTGATTGGCAACAAGTTTCCGCGCATCATCGCCGCAGATGGCGCATCTTGCGGCAATTCCCTTCATTCAGCCCGAATTCACCTCCTGTTCGGCGTTTTCAAAGCGTTACCTGCCTCCCAAACAGGCCTATAATCCAGCTCAAAGCTTCAGCCTGTAGCAATTCCTTGAGCGTCATGACTAATCTTGCAAAAATCCTGTCTCCAGAAAACGTTGTTCTGGATCTGGAAGTCTCCAGCAAAAAAAGAGCTTTCGAACAAGCCGGCCTGACCTTCGAAAACAACAGCGGCATCGCCCGCTCCACCGTTTCCGAAAACCTGTTTGCTCGCGAGCGCCTTGGCTCCACCGGGCTTGGGCATGGCGTGGCCGTGCCGCACGGACGCATCAAGGGATTGAAGGCGCCGCTGGCGCTGTTCATGCGCCTGGCCGCGCCGATTCCCTTCGAGTCGCCCGATGGCCAGCCGGTCAAGCTGCTGGTGTTCCTGCTCATTCCCGACCACGTGACGCAGCAGCACCTGGAAATCCTGTCGGAAATCGCCGAGATGTTCTCCGACGATGCCTTCCGCCATGAACTCACCAATGAACCCGATCCTGCCGTGGTCCACGCCCGCATCGTGACCTGGCAGACGTCGATGGAAAAGGCCGGCTGAGGCCGCCCTCCTCCCTTCACCGCCACGCCAGTCAGACCGGAGCTCCATGCCCACCTATTCCGCGTTGTCGATCCAGCAGCTCTACGAAGAAAACCGTGAATCCCTGCAACTGGGATGGTTCGCCGGCTTCCCCGGCGGTGAGCGCCTCATCTCCGGCGACGCCGTCTCGGCCTCTGACCAGGTCGGCCACCTGAACCTGATCCACCCTGGCCGTATCCAGGTCTTCGGCCACCAGGAAATCGAGTACTACGACCGGCTCTCCAACACCTCGCGCGCCTACCAGACCGCCGAACTGGTGACCGGGGAGCCGCCGGCCTTCATCATCGCCCAGGGCTTGTCCACTCCGCCCGATATCCTGGCGGTCTGCGACGAAAAGAACATCCCGCTGTTTTCCACGCCGCTGCCGGCGGCACAGGTGATCGACTACCTGCGCGTGTACCTGTCCAAGAAGCTGGCACAGCAGATCACCATGCACGGGGTGTTCATGGATGTGCTGGGGGTGGGCGTACTGATCACTGGCGAATCCGGTCTGGGCAAGAGCGAACTGGGCCTGGAACTGATCTCGCGCAGTCACGGCCTGGTGGCCGATGACGCAGTCGAATTCGCCCGCATCGCTCCCAACATGATCGAGGGCCGCTGCCCGCCGCTGCTGGCCAACCTGCTGGAAGTGCGCGGCCTGGGCCTGCTGGACATCAAGGCCATCTTCGGCGAGACTGCCGTGCGTCGCAAGATGCGCCTCAAGCTGATCGTCCACCTGGTCCGCCGCAGCACCCTGGAAGAGAACTACGAGCGCCTGCCGCTGGACGCCCAATACGAAGAAGTGCTGGGCCTGCCCATCCGCAAGGTGGTCATCCCCGTGGCGGCGGGCCGCAACATCGCGGTGCTGCTGGAAGCCGCCGTACGCAACACCATCCTGCAGCTGCGCGGCATCGATACCTTGAAGGAATTCATCGAGCGCCAGCGCCGCGCCATGAACGGCGAATAAGCGCCATCCCTCCCGCGCACCGGGAATGGATGCGCGCCCTGCGAACAGCTCGCGCAATGCGTTATTATTGCCGGCATGCGAATCGTTCTGATCACCGGCATCTCCGGCTCCGGCAAATCGGTGGCACTGCACGTGCTCGAAGACGCCGGCTATTTCTGCGTCGACAACCTGCCCCCCGCCCTGCTGAGCGACCTGGTGCAGACCCGCATCCAGGAAGGCGCCAGCATGCTGGCCGTGGCCACCGATGCACGCAGTGCCGATTCCCTGGCCACCCTGCGCCAGGACATCGACCAGTTGCGCGCCGACGGCCACGACGTCAAGGTCTTCTTCCTGACCGCCTCCAGCGAAACCCTGATCACCCGCTTTTCCGAGACCCGCCGCAGCCACCCGCTGTCACACCGCCTGCTGCCGGGAGGCAATCCCAGCGACCGCCTGACGCTCTCCGAATGTATCGAACTCGAAAAGGAAATGCTGGCCGACATGCAGGATATCGGGCTGGTGATGGATACCTCGCAGTTGAGTTCCAACAAGCTGCGCGGCTGGATCAAGGACCTGGTGGACCTGGAGCGCTCGCCGCTGACACTGCTCATCGAATCCTTCGCCTTCAAGCACGGCCTGCCGCTGGATGCCGACCTGGTCTTCGACGTGCGCATGCTGCCCAACCCGCACTATGACCTGGCGCTGCGCCCGCTGACCGGACGCGACCAGCCGGTCATCGATTTCCTCGATGCCGATGCCGAGGTGGCGGAGATGTTCGACGACATCCGCCGCTTCGTCGAAAAGTGGCTGCCGTCCTTCAAGCGCGACAACCGCAGCTACCTGACCGTGGCCATCGGCTGCACCGGCGGCCAGCATCGTTCGGTCTACCTGGCCGAGCGTCTGGCCAGCCACTTCCGCGCCACCGAGCAGGTGGTGTGCCGCCACCGCCAGCTAGACCGCCGCCAGCAGGTCGTCGCTGCGCAAAGCCCCCAGCAGTAGTTTCTTGACCGGGGCCGGCAGGGGCGCCTCGCCCAGCCGCGCCACCGGATACCAGACCAGCCCGCCCTCGGCGATGCGCTGTCTGCGGCTCTGCATGGCAACCTGGAAAGGCGCCACATGCAGCTTGAAGTGGGTAAAGACGTGCGAGAACGGTTGCAGCTTGCGGCAGCCCTGCAGCTCGCCGTAGGGAGCCACCAGCGTGCGCACGGCAGTATCGAACTGCGCCGCAGCGCCCACGGCGATCTCGGGCAGCGACAACAACCCGCCCCAGATGCCACTGTCCGGACGCTGCTCCAGCAAGACATCCGCACCATGGGTGATGACCAGCATCACCGTCTCTCTTTCCGGGACCGCCTTCCTGGGCTTGCTGACCGGCAGTTCGGCCACGCGGTCCTGCGCCAGCGCCACGCAGCGCCCGGCCAGCGGACAGCGCTCGCAGGCCGGCTTGCCGCGCACGCACAGGGTCGCGCCCAGGTCCATCAGGCCTTGCGTATAGGATTCGATATCCTGGTCAGGCAGCAAGGCCACGGCCCGCAGCCAGAGCTTGTCTTCGATGGGCTTGGCGCCCGGATAACCATCGATGCCGAACACCCGCGCAAAGACCCGCTTGACGTTGCCATCCAGGATGGCGGCGCGCCGCCCATAGGAAAACGCCGCAATGGCCGCCGCCGTGGAACGGCCGATGCCGGGCAGGTCGGCCAGCAATTCGGGATCATCCGGAAAGCGCCCGCCATATTGCTCCACCACGCGCTGGGCGCACTTGTGCAGGTTGCGCGCGCGCGTGTAATAGCCCAGCCCGCTCCACAAGGCCATGACATCCTCGCTGGGCGCGGCGGCCAGGGCAAATACATCCGGGCAGCGTTCCAGGAAGCGCTGGTAATAGGGAATGACCGCGGCCACCTGGGTCTGCTGCAGCATGATCTCGGAGAGCCAGACGCGATAGGCGTCGCGGGTGTTCTGCCAGGGCAGCTTGTGGCGGCCATGCTGCTTTTGCCAGGCGATGACCGCCGCCGAGAAGGATGGGTCTTCATACTGCCCGGCCTCGTCCGAGGCTGGCGCCTTGCGCCGTGATTCGACGACACCCTTCATTTCTGGCAGCTCACGCAATAAAAAGTGGAACGCTGCCCCTGCTTGATCTGTCGGATCGGGGTGGCGCAGATGCGGCAGGCTTCGCCGGTACGGTTGTAGACGAAGTAATTCTGCTGGAAATACCCCGACTGGCCATTGACGGCAATGAAGTCGCGCAGGCTGCTGCCGCCCTGCTCGATAGCGGCGGCCAGGGTCTCGCGGATGGCTTCGGCCAGGCGTTCGTAGCGCGGCAGGCTGATCTTGCCGGCCGCCGTCTTGGGATTGATGCGCGCCTTGAAGAGGCTTTCCGAGGCATAGATGTTGCCCACGCCCACCACGATGTCGCCGGCCAGCAGCACTTGCTTGATGGGAGCACTGCGCCCCCGGGTCTGCTTGAACAGCTCGCGGGCAGTGAATTTTTCTTCCAGCGGCTCCAGCCCCAGGCTGCGCAGCAGCAGATGCTCTTCCACCGCACCATCGGCCAAGTCGTGCCAGAGGATGGCCCCAAAGCGGCGCGGGTCGGTCATGCGCATGACCTGTCCGCCGACTTCGAGGTCGAAGTGATCGTGCTTCTGCGGGGCGATGCCCGGCGGCAGGATGCGCAGGTGGCCCGACATGCCCAGGTGCACGATGAGCGTGCCATGGTCGAAATGGATCAGCAGGTACTTGCCGCGCCGGCCGGTGCTGCGGATGACGCGCCCGCGCAGCAAGGCTTCCAGGCCGACCGGAAAGGGCCAGCGCAGGCCGCTATGGCGCATGACGACGCCGCTGACGGTGCGCCCCTCCAGGTGGGGCGCAACACCGCGACGGGTGACTTCGACTTCTGGTAATTCTGGCATCTGGCTGTTTTGACGGGACGACTGGCAAGCATTGCCGGGAAGGCCCATATGATAATGCAGATGCCGAAAACAAGACCTTGGTGCAAGCATTGCAAGCTGCACAAGGCGGCTTGTCAAAGATGGATTACACTGCGCTGTCAGCATAGCCGCAGTTGTTGCGCGTAAAATCGAAACCCTCCGAATCATCAGGATGACATCTTGAAAAAAACCATCGCCCTCCTCACCAGTTCCCTGCTGCTGACGGCCTGCGCGAGCTTCCAGCCGTCCGGCGAGAAGGCGAGCGCCACGGCGGCCCAGGACCAGAAGAGCGCTTCGGCCAAGGCGGCCGCCCGCAAGAAGACGCCCAAGGCCAAGGTCCAGCAGCAGGAAGATGCGCTGCCGGCCGTCGAACTGAGCGAGGACATCCTCTACAAGGTGCTCACCGCCGAGATCGCCTTCCAGCGCGGCCAATGGCAGCCGGCCTACGTGACCATGCTGGCGGCAGCCCAGCAGACACGCGATCCGCGCCTGGCCAAGCGCGCCGCCGAGATGGCGGTGACGGCGCGCCAGCCCAGCGAAGCACTGGTGGCGGTGCGCCTGTGGACCGAACTGGCCCCGCATTCGGATGAAGCCCTGCAAAACTACCTGGGCCTGATCATGCTCTCGGACAGCGTGGACGAGATCGAGCCCCTGCTGACCCAGCGCCTGGCCGAGGCCGCTCCGCAAGCGCGTGGGCCGATGCTGCTGCAGATCCAGCGCCTGCTGGTGCGCGCCAAGGACAAGCAGGCCAGCTTCGCCATCCTGCAAAAGATCAGCCAGCCCTACGGCGACCTGATGGAAACCCACCTGGCCCTGGCCCAGGGCGCCTTCAGCGTGGGGGACTCCACCTATGCGCAGCGCGAGGCGCGCGCCGCCATGAAGATCAAGCCCGATTCCGAACTGGCCGTGCTGACCGCCGCCCAGGTCGCGTCGGACAACAAGGAAGCCACCAAGCTGGTCACCGAGTTCCTGCGCAAGTATCCGGATGCGCGTGAAGTGCGCGTGGCCTACGCCCGCACCCTGGTCGAGCAGAAGGATTACAAGGACGCCCGCACCCAGTTCGAAGCCCTGCTCAAGGAAGACGGCGAAGACCCGACCACCCTGTTCGCCCTGGGCGTGCTGTCGGCCCAGACCGATCAGCTCAAGGACGCCGAGTACTACCTGCAGCGCTACCTGCAGGTGCTCTCGGCCATGCCCGAGGAAGACCGCGATCCCAGCCAGGCCATCCTGCTGCTCTCGCGCATCGCCGAGGAGCGCCGCGACATCGATGGCGCGCTGCGCTACCTGGACCGGGGTGAACCCGGCACCGAAGGCTATGTGAACATCCAGGTCCGCCGCGCCCAACTGCTGGCGCGCAAGGCCGATATCGAAGGTGCGCGCAAGGCGCTGGAAGCGGCACAATCGGAATCGACCAACGACGGTGAGCAACTGCAACTGCTGCAGGCCGAATCGGCCCTGCTGCGCGACGCCAACCGCAACCAGGAGGCCGCCGAGGTCATCAAGGCCGGCCTGGAGCGCTTCCCCAACAATACCGACCTGCTCTATGACTACGCCATGGTGCTGGACAAGCTGGGCAAGTACGACGAGATGGAAGCGTCCCTGCGCCGGGTCATCAAGCTCGCCCCCGGCAACCAGCATGCCTACAACGCGCTGGGCTATTCGCTGGCCGATCGCAATGTACGCCTGCCCGAAGCGCTGGAACTGATCAGGAAGGCCGCCGAGATGGCGCCCGAGGACGCCTTCATCGCCGACAGCCTGGGCTGGGTGCTGTTCCGCATGGGCCGGCTGGATGAGGCCGAGACGCAGATGCGCCGCGCCTATGGCCTGCGCGCCGACGCCGAGATCGGCGTGCACCTCGGCGAAGTCTTGTGGACTCGCGGCAAGCAGGATGAGGCGCGCAAGGTCTGGCGCGAAGTCACCCTGAAGGACCCCTCCAACGAAGTCCTCAAAAGCACGCTCACGCGGCTCAATGTGAAGCTATGAGCCGCAGCCGCTTGCTGATGCAGGCCAGTGCGGCCTGCGTGGTTGCATTGCTAGCCGGTTGCGCCACGGTGTCGCAGGATGCCGTGCCAACCAACGCCTCGGCGCCCGCCTACCAGAACAGCATCGAGATCGATGGCCGCATCTCGGTGCAGTACGAGCAGGATGATCGTCCGCAATCGCTGCACGGCAGCTTCTTCTGGAAGCAGACTGCGCAGGAGCTGAACCTGGAGATGTTCTCGCCGCTGGGCCAGACGGTGGCCACCATCAACGTCAAGCCCGGCATCGCCACGCTGGTGCAGTCGGGCCGCGCGCCGCAGGTGGCCGCTGACGTCGATGCCCTGGCGGCGCAATCGCTGGGCTGGCCGCTGCCGGTCTCGGGCATGCGCCAGTGGCTGCAAGGCAGCGGCATCGATGCCACCGGCAAGCCTTTCGTGGCCAAGGCCGGTGACAACGACGCCAGCTTCGCCACCCGCGATGGCTGGCGCGTCACCTATGCCAACTGGGAGAGCGATGCCGCCAGTGGCCAGGTGCGGCCCAAGCGCATCGACCTCGTGCGCAGCACCACGCAGGCCGGCAAGGTATCGATCCGCATTGCTATCGACAACTGGAAGAAGCCCTGATTCTTCTTCATCCAGCATCACGTTTCACCCTCAACCGAACAATCCGCACTGCGCATGACCACCACCCTCACCGCCTGCCCGGCGCCGGCCAAGCTGAACCTGTTCCTGCATGTGACCGGCCGCCGACCGGATGGCTATCATCTGCTGCAATCGGCCTTCCAGCTCATCGACCGCTGCGACACCCTGGACTTCAGCCTGCGCGAGGATGGAAATATCCGCCGTACCAATGACGTACCAGGCGTGCCCGCTGAATCGGACCTGGTGATCCGCGCCGCGCATCTCCTGCGCGACGCCGCAGGCCGCCCGGAGCTGGGGGCGGACATCACAGTGCACAAGGTCCTGCCCATGGGCGGCGGAGTCGGTGGCGGTTCTTCCGATGCGGCCACGACCTTATTGGTCTTGAATCATTTATGGAAATGCGGCTACAATCGCGCCTCGCTGAGGGAGATGGGCCTGAAGCTGGGTGCTGATGTTCCCTTCTTCCTGTTCGGCCGCAATGCATTCGCCGAAGGTGTGGGTGAAGAATTGTCGGTGCTGCATACCGCCGAGTGCTGGTATGTGGTGATCGAGCCGGGCGTATCTGTTCCAACTTCAATAATTTTTTCATCAAAGTTGTTGACAAGGGATACGCAACCCGTCAGAATAACGGACTTTCCTGATGCGACGAAACAAGTTGCTTCCAGCTTCGGGAAAAACGATCTGGAAATGGTGGCAACCGCGCATTTCCCCGAAGTTGCAGCAGCAGTCGAATGGCTGGGCAAATTCGGGAATGCAAGAATGACCGGATCTGGCGCCTGTGTGTTTTGTGCATTCGAACACGAACATCAGGCAGACGAAGTGCTCAAGCAATTGCCTTCGCGCTGGATCGGCTGGAAAGCCAAAGCGATGCAGGAACATCCTCTCGCCCATTTAGTGCAGTCGTAAAGAGAATTGAGAATTGGTTTGACGAAGACGCAGCGCCTGATGATGAGCGCGCCGGCACGGCAAACAGCAAGTTGCGTAGGGGAATCGCCAAGCTGGTTAAGGCACCGGATTTTGATTCCGGCATTCCAAGGTTCGAATCCTTGTTCCCCTGCCATTTAATTCGGACAGGCCTTCAGTTCAGGCCCGGGTCCAGTCAGAAAAATAAGCCGTCAATGTGAGACCGAACAAGTCAAGCATTGTCGGCTTTTCGACTTTTTAACGATTGCATTCAGGGATACCCACATGGCACTTGAAAACCTCATGGTTTTTACTGGCAACGCCAACCCCGAACTGGCGCGCGGCGTCGCTGAGAAACTCGGTATCCCGCTGGGCAAGGCCAATGTTTCCAAGTTCTCCGACGGCGAAGTCATGGTCGAGATCAATGAAAACGTTCGCGGCAAGGACGTCTTCGTGCTGCAGTCCACCTGCGCACCGACCAATGACAACCTGATGGAAATCATGATCATGGTCGATGCCTTGAAGCGCGCATCGGCCGGTCGCATCACCGCCGCCATCCCCTACTTCGGCTATGCCCGCCAGGACCGCCGCCCGCGTTCGGCGCGTGTTGCGATCTCGGCCAAGGTCGTGGCCAACATGCTGCAGGAAGCCGGCGTTGAGCGCGTCCTGATCATGGATCTGCACGCAGACCAGATCCAGGGCTTCTTCGATATCCCGGTGGACAACATCTACGCCTCGCCGATCCTCTTGGGCGACCTGGTCAACAAGAACTACGACGACCTGCTGGTGGTCTCGCCCGACGTCGGCGGCGTGGTGCGCGCCCGTGCGCTGGCCAAGCGCCTGAACTGCGACCTGGCCATCATCGACAAGCGCCGTCCGAAGGCCAACGTCTCCGAAGTGATGAACATCATCGGTGAAGTCGAAGGCCGCAACTGCGTCATCATGGACGACATGGTCGATACCGCCGGTACCCTGACCAAGGCCGCTGAAGTCTTGAAGGAACGTGGCGCCAAGAAGGTCGTGGCTTACTGTACGCACCCGGTGCTGTCCGGCCCGGCCATCGATCGCATCGCCAATTCGCCGCTGGACGAACTGGTCGTCACCGACACCATCCCGCTGTCGCCTGCTGCACGCGGCTGCCCGAAGGTGCGTCAGCTGACCTGCGCCGACCTGCTGGCCGAGACCTTCAAGCGCATCACCAAGGGTGACTCGGTGATGTCGCTGTTTGCTGAGTAAGATTTTGCATTCGCCTCGCTGCGGCGTTGTTGCGTTGTAGTAGCTTGTAGTCGCAGCGAGGTTTTTTCGTATTCCCTGGTCGCGGGGAATATTTATCTCACGGGGCAACCGTCCATGGAATGATTCCACGACGAGCCCCGCCAACATTGGAGTTATCACATGAAAGTCATCGCCTTTCCGCGTAATGAACAGGGCACCGGAGCGAGCCGCCGCCTGCGTCGCGCGGGTCAAACCCCGGGTATCGTCTACGGTGGCACCGCTGCCCCGCTGAACATCGCTGTTGACCACAACGCGCTGTACCACGCCCTGAAGAAGGAAACCTTCCACTCGTCCATCCTGGACCTGGAAATCGACGGCAAGGTCGAGCAAGTGCTGCTGCGTGACTTCCAAGTCCACGCCTTCAAGCAACTGGTCCTGCACGTTGACTTCCAACGCGTGGATGCTTCCCAGAAGCTGCACACCAAGGTGCCCCTGCACTTCGTGAACGCCGAGATCTCGCCGGCCGTCAAGCTGCACGCCGGCATCATCAGCCACGTGGCTGCTGAACTGGACGTGACCTGCCTGCCGAAGAACCTGCCTGAGTTCATCGAAGTCGACCTGGCCAAGCTGGACGTCGGTCAATCGATCCACCTGGCTGACCTGAAGCTGCCCAACGGCGTGACCGCCGTGACCCAGGAAAACCTGACCATCGCCACCGCCACCGTGCCGGCTGGTCAAGTGGCCGCTGAAGGTGAAGCTGCTG